>Ga0208872_1000329_pt1 | contig 38299 bp, 30 predicted proteins | sample CryBogCBH12Aug08_FD_185508 | JGI IMG/M metagenome (GOLD analysis project Ga0208872, IMG submission 185508) | Freshwater microbial communities from Crystal Bog, Wisconsin, USA - CBH12Aug08 (SPAdes) | ecosystem: Environmental > Aquatic > Freshwater > Lake | place: Crystal Bog, Wisconsin, USA...
CTCCGCGGCAGGCTTCCCACCCCAGGCAAGCCCATCAGCTATGATGACTCGGTGTGGATCTGTGCTTTGAATGGCGTCGATGGCCGGTTTCATCGCAGCAGCGTATTGTGCGCCGGGAATATCCGGAGGTTCGTTGACGAGGTCGAAGCTGAGTTGTCGGCCAGGAATACCGATGTAACGTTTTGAAAAGACCCCCCAATGCCGTGCGAACTGCCCCTGAATTACCGGATCACTCCATAGGTCGCTTGCTTCCTGAGGATGTTTGTTGACGCAGTAACCTGGGGCACGGTGAAAGCAGAGGTTGACGTGGACCCCATATTGCTTGCCCCACCCCACGGCCTGGTCAATCTCAGCCATTGTCTGCTCGCTGAATTCCGCCTCCGGCGTCTTGGCCCAGCAGCGGTAATCCATAGGTAGCCGCACGAAGTCGAATCCCCATGTCGCCAACCACTCGAAATCACTTTCAACAAATGGGCCGTTTTGCTCGGCCCTAAACTTTTCCAGAAGATTGAACCCACGCCAGCGTGGCAACTTGCCGGCACTTGCCTCCGGCAGTTCCCGAACGGTTGCCTTCGTCGCCCTGACGGTGCCCAGCAGAGTTACCATTGTCGCTGCCGCCCCCGTCTTGAGGAATGTTCGCCGCTTCATCTGTTGAGAGAATTCATTGGGTCGGAAAATTTAGCAAACTATCCGTTTTTCAAGTTGCTTTGGTATTGATATCCAAGCCGCCCCTTTCCCGACAGTCAGCTGTTTGGTAATTTATTTCTTTGCATCCTAAAGTCCCGTGGAGTCTGAAGTATGGCCGCAAACGGATCCGCCAGACACTCAAGCTAAACTGTTTGCTTCCTTTTAAAGGAGCAACAGCGCTGGCGCTTCCAAGAGCTTGCGAAGGGCCGCCATATACTCCGCCGCTACCGCACCGTCTACAACGCGATGGTCACCGCTGAGGGTGAGGCTCATGCGGAGGCCAACCTCGATCTCGTCGCTTGAATTGACAACCGGTTTTTTGAGAATAGCTCCGACGGCAAGGATCGCAGCTTGTGGCGGGTTCACAATCGCGTAGAACTGCTCGATGCCATAGGCACCGAGATTGGTAACAGTGATGGTTCCTCCTGCATACTCTTCGGGCTTTAGCTTCTTCTCCCTTGCTCGAAGGGCGAGATCCTTCACTGAGGCGCTGATCTGTAAAAGCGTGAGGTTCTGGGCTTCACGAAGGACGGGCGTGACAAGCCCCTCCTCCACGGCGATAGCAACGCAGAGATTCACGCTGCCATACTGGACGATGGAGTCTCCGGCGAAGGCCGCGTTAACCTTCGGCCGCTGGATGGCAGCGCGAGCCACGGCCAGCAGAACAATGTCGTTAAATGTGATCTTGGTGCCGGTCGGAGCTGCTGAGTTAAACTCCTTGCGGAAGGCGGTCATCGGGGCGGCATCGATTTCTATGGAGAGGTAGAAGTGCGGGATTTGAGTCTTGCTGGCAAGCAAGCGTTCGGCAATGACGCGACGCATGCCGCTGAGTGCCACCCTCGTTTCGGGCATCCCAGCAATTGGCATTGGGAGAATAGCAGATGGTATCGCTGCCGATGGAGCCAGTGCCCCGCCTGCAGGCGCGTTCTCGACATCAAAAGCGATGATGCGTCCGCCTGGCCCTGTACCTTTTACATTTTCCAGACGAACGCCTCGGGTGCCTGCCATTTTACGGGCCAGCGGCGTCGCCTTGACACGGATGCCGGTTTTCTCACCTGCGACAACTCCACCCCGGAGTGCAGCGGCACGGGCGCGGGGAGTCAGTGGGCGACCGGAGGAAACCATGGGAGGAGGGGTCTCCAAAGTGGGCGTTGGGTTCGCCTTAGAGGTCGTCGGTTTATCCCCGGCTTTTTCGCCTTCGGCCAGAACCAAGGCGATCGGTGCTCCTACGAGAACCTTGCCCCCCTCCTCGACAAAAATATCAGCAAGGGTTCCCTCGTCGAACGCTTCCATTTCCATGGTGGCCTTGTCGGTTTCAACCTCGGCAAGTATATCACCCACCTCAATCTTATCGCCTTTTTTCTTGCGCCAGCGCAGGAGGGTTCCCTCCGTCATGGTGTCGCTCAGTTTGGGCATTGTAATCTCTGGCATACGCGGGGAAGGAGGAGGGTTTGGAAAGTCGTTAGAAACTAGAGAGGACTTTTGCGACCACTGACCCAGCGTCGGGAAGCTGTAGCTTCTCTAGAGGCATGCTGTAGATGGCGGGTGCATCGAGCGCGGTGACTCGGAGGATGGGTGCATCTAGTTCGTCAAAGGCGTGCTCTGCAAGAAGCGCAGCTATCTGGGAACTGACGCCGCAGAAGGGCTTGTTCTCGTCCACCAGAACGGCGCGGTGGGTCTTGGCGACGGAGTTGAGAATGGTCTCTTCGTCGAGCGGACGGATGGAGCGAAGATCAACGACTTCGGCCTCGATCCCATGTTCGGCGGAAAGTATGGCTGCTGCTGCTAGCGAGGTCACCACGGCCCGACCGTGCGCAATGAGGGAAACATCAATCCCCTCGCGTTTCACCTCGGCAAGGCCAAGCGGTATCACACAGTCGCCTTCCGGAACCTCTCCAAGCTCCCCATAAAGCAGCGTGTTCTCCATGAAACAAACCGGGTCGTTGTCCCGGATAGAGGAGATCATCAGTCCCTTAGCATCGCGTGGGGTGGCGGGACAGACAACCTTAAGACCGGGAGTGTTTGCCAGAAAGTTCTCCGGAGTGTGGGAGTGAGTGGCTCCAACGTTTGTGCCGCCGTTGGCGGGTCCTCGTATGACCATAGGCACGTTGATCAGTCCCCCCGACATGTAACGTATGCACCCAGCGTTGTTGATGATCTGATCAAACCCGACATAGGCGAAGCTCCAGAACATGAGCTCGACTACAGGGCGGAGGCCCATCATCGCCGCTCCGACGCCAAGTCCAAGGAAGGCAGCCTCGCTGATCGGGGTATCGATGACACGCTTAGACCCGAAGCGTTCCCAGAGTCCCTCGGTGACCTTGTAGGCGCCGTTATACTGGGCGACTTCCTCGCCCATGAGGAAGACGTTCTCGTCACGCGCGAGTTCTTCGGCAAAGGCGTCGTTGAGAGCCTGGCGGTAGGTAATAACAGGCACGGCTAGAAAGGATAATTCCGGTTGGGCTGCGGGTGTGAGGATGAAGGCTGTGGCATGGCAACTGCTATTCGCTGAAGAAGTGGCGCCCAGTTCTGCCGGCTTCCGTTCCGTGATCGACCTCGTGATAGATATCCTCGAAGATGCTCTCCTCCGTGGGCCAAGGGCTGGCGAGCGCGAACTCGGCTGCAGCCGCAGCTTCGGCCTTTGCCTCGGCGTCGATTTTTTCAATGCCGGGTTGGGTGATTACCCCTTCCTTGAGGAGCTGGTTTTCCCAGAGTGTAATTGGATCGACCTCTTTTTTGTAGCTCTCGATCTCCTCGGGAGTGCGATATTTCTTGGTGTTCGCATCCGCGACCGAGTGGCCGTAGTAACGGTATGTGGCAACTTCAACAACGGTCGGCCTGGAGTGCTTGCGGGCACGCTCCATGGCCGTGTAGAGAGTCGCGCGCAGTTCGTATATGTTGGCGCCGTTGGCCAGAGCCCAGTCCACGTTGAATCCCTTGGCTCGCGAGGCGAGCGTTTCGTTGATGGCAGAGGATCGCACAAGACTTGTTCCCATCGAGTAGCCATTGTTCTCTATCACATAGACGATTGGCAGCTCCCATAGCGCGGCCATGTTGAGGCACTCCGTATAGACGCCCTGATTGGCGGCTCCGTCACCAAGAAAGCAAAGGGCACATCCGTCGATCCCCTTGTATTTTAAGGCAAAGGCCAGTCCAAGACCAAGAGGGGTCTGGCCGGCCACGATGCCGTGACCTCCCCAATAGTGCCTGTCAGGAGCGAAAAAATGCATGGATCCCCCCTTGCCTTTGGAACAGCCCGTGCCCTTTCCGAAAAGCTCGGCCATGCACTCGTTCATTTCCATTCCGACAGCCAGAGCATGCCCGTGATCCCGGTAGGCTGTGATCATCTCATCTCGCCCGTTCATGAGGGAAGCGGCCCCAACGGCAACCGACTCTTGTCCTATGTAGAGGTGCAGGAATCCACCAAGAGCCCCCTGATTGTAATGCTTAAGGGCCTGCTGCTCGAAGCGGCGGATGCGAAGCATCTGGCGGAGGAAACCGATTTTCTCGTCCGCGTGGAGGCGGACATTAACAGGGGCGCTGGCCCCCTTCTCCAAATCAACCTTGGAGACAACGAAGCGGGCTGTCTTTTTGACGGGTGTCATTTCGGATTTGGAAGGCAGTGAAATCGTGCGGGCCATGGTATCTCATCCGTCGAAGACCGACCCCGACGGGAGGCCAAAACTATCCAGAAATTACGGACAGGAGTGAAGGGGAAAGTGAGGAGAGGTTGGAGAATGACTGTGGCGATTCGGGTAAATGCTCCCAAGTGTGCATATCTGCTGCAGCCTAAAGCCTTTTAAACAACCTTTTTCCGGCGTGAGCTCCCCATCCTATTTTTTTCCTGCAGCCTCCGCCTCGAGAAGCACCTTCACTGCATCCTCGATTTCGGCATAGAGAGCAGCATCGGACTTAAGCATCTCCTTGGCGGCGTCGCGGCCTTGGGCAATCTGGTTTCCCTTGTAGCTCATCCAAGACCCTCTCTTCTCAATGATGTTTTTTTCAAGCGCCAGATCCAGAAGCGATCCGGTGGAGGAAATACCCTCGTTGTACATGATGTCAAACTCGGCCTCCGTGAACGGGGGTGCAACCTTGTTCTTCACGATCTTCACGCGGGTGCGGTTGCCGGTAACCGTACCGTCGGCCTGCTTGATCGCCCCTATGCGGCGGATGTCAATCCGTACGCTGGAGTAGAATTTTAGAGCTTTACCTCCGGGTGTGGTCTCGGGGTTTCCGAACATAACACCGATTTTTTCGCGGATCTGGTTGGTGAATATGCAGCATGTGTCGGCCTTGGAAATGAAGGCTGTCAGCTTTCTCATGGCGGCGCTCATAAGACGGGCTTGGGCACCGACAACGGAATCCCCGATCTCCCCTTCCAGTTCCGACTTGGTGACCAGCGCGGCGACGGAATCAAGCACAACGACATCAACGGCGTTCGATCGGACAAGGGTTTCGCAGATCCTGAGTGCTTCTTCTCCGGAGCTGGGCTGGGAAACGAGGAGTTCCTTGAGGTTCACGCCAAGTTTGCGGGCGTAGCCAGGATCGAGCGCGTGCTCGACATCAATAAAAGCAGCAACTCCACCGCGCTTCTGCGCCTGAGCCACAACGGTGAGGGTGAGGGTGGTTTTGCCGGAGGACTCAGGACCGAAGACCTCGATGATGCGACCGCGTGGAAATCCGCCGACGCCTAGCGCTCGGTCGATAAGGAGGTTGCCCGTCGGTATCGTCTTGATCTCCCGAGATCCCTCCCCTCCCAAACGCATGATGGCACCATCACCGTAGTCTTTGGCGATCGCCTGAATAGCAAGATCCAGATTTTTAGCGCGTGCGGCGGCAGCTTTGTCAGCGGGTTTCTCTGCGGCGGGTACGTCGTCTTTCGGCATGGTTGGTGAAGGTAAGTGGGTTGGTGTTTTGGTGAAAACATTAGGGTAACCCTCCCTTGGTCCTGAGCAAACGGAAAACGGCGGCTTGCCTTTCCGGGGGGTATTTCTACCTTTGGCGGGCCGGATGAAACAGCTTCCCCCATCTTTTCCTGCACGCACCCTGAGTACGATCATCATCTGGATGGTCATCGTTGCGGCATGCTGGACAAAGTCCGAGCCCGCTTTCCTGCTGATGATAGCCTTCCCCTCATTGGGGGTTCTCTGGGAATATTTTGCCCTACTCAAGGCGGGAGGGATTGCACATCACCGCGGGATGGGCATGGGAGCTGCTTGTCTACTGCTTTGTCTAAATTTCTGGCTTCTGCGGCGGCCGGCCATGGCCATGCCACTGGTCCAAGGAGGAGGCGAAATCTTCGCTGTGGACGCAGCCCTTCTGGCCTTCTTCATCCTTGCTCTTTTTCTCAGGGAATTCGGCCGCAACAATCCGGGAAAGCCGACGGCAGAGGCGATAGCCTTCTCTTTTTTCGGGGTGGTCTATATTCCCTGGCTCTTCCTGTTTGTGGCAAAGTTGCTTTACCTGACTCCTCGCGATGCCCAAGGGTGCACGACCGGCCAGTATCTGGTCGTTTTTGTGGTGGCGGTGACAAAGTTCACCGATGTTGGTGCCTTCCTGTGTGGTAGCCTTTTTGGCAAAACCCCCTGCTTTCCTAACATCAGTCCACAAAAAACATGGGAGGGGATCGGAGGGGCGCTCCTTCTAGCCGTACTTACGGGGTTCGGGATTTTCCGCATGTTGGGATCACATCTTCCCCCTTTCCCTCTTTGGATGATTTGCTCCTTATCGCTGCTCATTGGCGTGGCAGGTATCGGCGGCGATCTAGCCGAATCGCTTCTGAAACGGTCTCTTCGTACCAAGGACTCCGGTCAGGCCCTACCCGGCATCGGTGGAGGCCTCGACCTCATTGACAGCCTTCTCTTCACTCTCCCTTTATTTTACTTTCTCCTTCAGTTCCTACTCCCCACTGATGGAAACATGGTCTGCCTTCCATGAAGAAAAAACGCATCGTGGTTTTGGGTGCGACTGGCTCGGTCGGCGAAAGTACTCTGCGGGTCGTTCGCAACATGCCGGAACAATTTGAAATTGTCGGTCTCTCCGGACGGAACAATGTGACGAGCCTTCTGGAACTAGCCCGCGAATTTCCTACGGCACAACTCTGCGCGGGCGGCGATCAAGCTGCTGCAACTTTGCGTTCCGCATTGAGCGGACGCCGCATCCTTCACGGAGAGGAGGGCCTCGAGGAGTTGGCCTCACTACCCGAAGCCGATCTCGTGCTCGTGGCCATTGTAGGCACGGCTGGGTTAAAACCGGCGCTCCGCGCATTGGAAGCCGACAAGGACTTGGCTGTTGCCAGCAAGGAAATCCTCGTTATGGCCGGCGAGTTGGTGATGGCGACAGCCGAACGCATGGGGAGCCGAGTCCTGCCTGTTGATAGTGAACACAACGCCATCTTCCAGTGTCTGGAGGGACAGGTTCCCTCGTCGGTACGGCGCTTGATCCTGACCTGTTCCGGAGGACCATTCCGTAAAGCCAGCCGCGCCGACCTTGCCACGGTCACGCCGGAGCAGGCGTTGCGCCATCCGACCTGGACGATGGGCAGGAAGATCTCGATCGACTCCGCAACTCTTTTCAACAAGGGACTCGAAATGATCGAGGCAAAGTGGCTTTTTGGCGTTCCCATGGAGAAAATTGATGTCTTGATCCATCCTCAGAGCATTGTCCACTCGATGGTAGAATTCGTGGATGGTTCCGTACTTGCGCAGATGAGTTCGACCGACATGGCCCTCCCCATCCAATACGCGCTGACCTATCCGGAACGCTTTGCTGGTCCGTGCGCCCCCCTCAATCTTTCCGCGCTAGGACATCTCGACTTTGAGGCCCCACGTATGGATCTTTTCCCCTCGCTCGACCTAGCACGCCGGGCAGGAACCTTGGGGGGAACCCTCCCCGCCGTCCTCAATGCAGCTAACGAGACGGCCGTAGATGCATTTCTCGAGAAAAAAATCAGTTTTTCTGGCATCTGGAAATGTGTGGAGTACGCGATGGATGTTGTCCCGTTCGTAGACCACCCCACGTTGGATCAATTGGTGGCTGCTGATCGCGCCGCAAGGGAAGCAGTTGCCGCCCAACAGGTATAGGGGACTATTCTGGCAAGGGCCGTTTTCTTCCGCGACTGGGCAGCCTGGGCACCCGATCAACCAGAAAACCCCGCGTCCCATCGGGCGGGGGGTTTTGAGAGGAGAGGGAAGTACTACTTGAGTGCGTTCTGGTAGTTCTGCTCCGCATGGTCCCAGTTGACCACGTTCCACCAAGCCTTCAAATAGTCGGGCCTACGGTTCTGGTAATGGAGGTAGTAGGCGTGTTCCCAGACATCGTTGGCAATGACTGGCTTGTTACCATCCATGATTGGACTGTCCTGATTGGGCGTGGAGACGATCTCCAGCGCTCCCTGCTTATTAACGATGAGCCAGACAAATCCACTCCCAAAACGGCCGACCCCTGCCGCTTCAAACTTCGTTTTGAAATCGTCGAATGTTCCGAAGTTCTTGGTGATTGCCTCGGCTAACTTTCCGACGGGTGCTCCTCCCTTGCCGGGGCCCATGATCTCCCAGAAGAAGGTATGGTTGGAATGTCCGCCACCGTTATTCCGGACGGCGTTGCGAATCCCCTCGGGAACGGAGGAAAGATCGGCGATGAGATCGTTGACTGGCTTGGCTGCCAGTTCCGGATGGTCTTTCAGGGCATTGTTGACGTTATTGATGTAAGCAGCGTGATGCTTGTCATGATGGATCTCCATTGTCCGAGCATCGATATGCGGCTCAAGGGCGTCGAAGGCATAGGGGAGAGCGGGAAGTGTGTAGGCCATAGTAATGAAATGGTAGCATCGGAAGCCTTCGCAGACAAGTAGGATCTAGTTTCATCCGTCGACTCCGGGGGAGTTTTTACGTCTTAGACTTCACCGATTTTTTCGAGGATTCTCTCCACGTTTAGCCCGCAACCGATCATCTCTTGAATCCGAGAAATTTTGGAGTGATCAGCGGGAAGAATCTTGACGGTCATCGAATGGACGCAGCTTGCAATCCGGTAGCAATCCCTAGAGGAGAGAATAACCGGCAAGCCGGCCCCTTCCATAAGAGCCGCAACCTCCCCGGAGGGCCGAAGTCCGTCTGAAAGCACCACTCCTGCAAGCCGGTCTGCGGACCGCAGCGCCTCTGCGAGAATGTTTTCGCGGTCTCCGGGAATGACAAGCAGCGTCTCGGGAGAAAATTGGGCTGATGCGTGAGCTGCACTCATCGCGCCAATAACAACACGCCCAGCATGGCGAGAGAGACGGGGCTCACCGTAAAGAACCTCGGCATGGAGTGCCTCGCGGATTTGTTCCAACGTTGGAAACTCAAGCATTTCGACATGTGGAACCATCCCGAGGAGTTCAAGGCCAAGCCGGTGGAAACCCTTGCGGGCAACTTCGGCAATCTCCTCCATTTTTTGGGGAAGCACCTTGTTCATGACCACTCCGATCACCTCAACACCAGCCTTGTCAAAGAGAGCCATGTTGAGAGCTGCCTCATCGATCGGCCTCCCGACACCTCCCGGAGTTATCAGCAGCACCTTGGCATCAAGAACGCCTGCAACTTTCGCATTGGAAAGATCGAAGACAGAGCCCACTCCAGCATGGCCGGTTCCCTCGATTAGCGTAAAATCTTTTTCCCAACAGGCCCGGTCAAAAGCATGGCGAATCCGGCGAACAAGCGCCTCGTGATTCGCCCCATGGATGTAGCGGCGAGTAAAGTTGGGTTCCACCGCAATGGGGCTCATCGCCTCAATTGGGACTTGGGTACCATAGGTATCTCGTATCAGGAGGCTGTCCTCGTCCACGCGGTGTCCTTCCACTTCGACAAATCGCTGCCCGACTGGCTTGATGAATCCTATGCGCTCATAACGCGACCGCAGGGCATGGTAGAGCCCAATGGCCGTGGTGGTCTTGCCGGTATTCTGCTCAGTTGCGGCAATGAAAAGGCGCGGAGTGACCGTGTTCACTTCACCCCGCCCATCGGGTCTTCGGCCAAGGGATAGAGCTTCCGATATTCAATTGCCTGAAGACCGATGAGCGCGGCCACCGAGACGATGTCCTCGCTCATCGTGCCGCGCGAAAGTTCCGCAGCAGGACGCGTCAGACCCAAGACAATCTGCCCGTAAACCTTGGCTCCCGCAAGATACTGGACGAGTTTCGCCGCTATATTGCCGGAATTCAAATCCGGGAATATGAGGACGTTCGCCCTTCCGGCAACCATGCTCTCCGGCAGCTTGATCTTGGCAACAGCCGGGACGATCGCCGTGTCCCCCTGCAATTCTCCATCGATTTCCATCGGGACATCGAGACCGGCCGTCCCGCTGACCTTCTGTGCAAGATCTCGGGCCAGTGCCGCAGCGGCAGCCATTTTTGAGGCAGCGTGATGGGAGGAGCTGCCGTGGGTGGAAAAACTCAGGAATGCAACCCGGGGTCTGCTGCCGAAAACCTGCCTCGCCAGAAGCCCGGTCTGAACGCCGATTGTTGCAAGTTGGTCGACTGTGGGCTCGGGCACCACACCGCAGTCCGCGAAGAATAGAACGCCATTGTCTCCGAGTTCGCTCCTTTGCAACTCCACCACCATCGCACTTGAAACCACCGACGCATGGGGAAGAGGCTTTATGAGCTGAAGCAATGGTCGAAAAAGCGATCCTGAATAGGAATTCACCCCGCCCACAAGGCCATCCACCATTCCATTCTGGAGCATCATGGCAGCAAAATAGTTCGGGTTAAGCAGGACATTGCGCAGATCGCCGGCAGCGTTCTTGCGATAACGCTCGAGGCTTGCAGCCAGATACAGGAATCGTGGCATCTCGGCGGAGTTTTCCGGGTCCACAATCGCCACCTTCTCCAGAGAAACGTTATTGGCCCGAGCCACACTCTGGATCTCCTCGCGCTTTCCGATCAGGACCCCCACACCTAGTTCGCGATCATTGAACATGCGTGCCGCACGAATCACGCGCGGATCACTACCATCGGGAAAAACAATCCTCTTGGGATGACGTCGCAGCTTAGCGTAAACAGTTTGGAGAAATGACATCTCCCGCTAAGGTTGGAAAAGATCGTCCTCCGAGACAAGGAACTTCCCTCATCCTCCCCTTAGAAGGGCTTCCATAAAGGAAAGGAATTTAGGACTGTTCCCGGATTCGAACACCATGCAACACGGGTTGCGCTCTCTTGCCAAATCCACCAACCTTCCGAAAACGATTGAATCCTTCAAAAGCATTGAGAAACATTGAGCCACGAAAGGCCTTGCGGCTGGCGGCAGGTGTCTGGCTTCTCTTCGCCCTCATTGTCGGTTTGATCGTTGCGATCCAGCCAGACCGTCACACCGTCACCCCAGAATACCGCACGGCCTCGGAGAAGTGGTGGGCGGGCAAAGAAAGCCCCTACAACATGAGTCAGATCGGCTATCTCTACCTCCCGCAGGAGGCGATGATTTACACGCCTTACCGGTTACTGCCCAAGCGGCTTGGAGAACCCCTCTGGCGTTTCACTGGCCTTGCGCTCCTTGCTGCAGGACTATGGCGAGTCGCCCGCCTGTTGGATCCCGCCCGAAAAGAACGCCTTTTTCTCGTCGCGACACTACTGGTTATTCCAGCCTCGTGCGCGAGCGCGCAGGATGGCCAGGTGAATCTGCCCCTCGCGGGATTGCTGCTTCTCACCGTTGCCGAGTTGTCCCATCGTCGATGGAACCTCGCAACGCTCTGGCTTCTCCTAGCCATCATGCTCAAGCCAATCGCCCTCGCTCCCACACTTCTTGCCGCCGCATGTTTTCCTCCTCTGCGTCCACGCCTGCTGGGTGGGTTTATCCTCTGCCTTGTGGTCGCATATCTTCATCCGAGCACCGCTTACGTGTCCGGAGAATATCATCATTTCTGGAGCAAGTTCGTCCTCGCCGGCCAGCCATTGGTCAAAGAAAATTTCAGCGATCTATTTGGGATGCTATGGCACTGGGATATTCACCCCTCACCCGCCATAATATCCGGGATCCGCGCCCTTGCTTCGTTCGTCACACTGCTTCTCTCCCTGTCTCTGATGCGAAGTTTTCGGGGAGATCAGGTCCTTCAGTCCTTCGGTGTGCTCCTGCTTTCAGCCCTCTATCTGATGCTGTTCAATCCGCGTACTGAGGAAAACTCCTATGTCATCCTTGTCGGGTTCTCCGCTCTTCTGGCAGCGCGCGACTTCCTCTCAGGAAATGTGCCAAGAGGAAGCCTTCTTGTTCTCTTCTGCCTTCTCCTAGCGGTTGATTCGTATGGTTTCACCTACGCACTAACCAAAATCTGGTTCAAGCCTCTTGTCACCCTGACCTTTTTTGTAGTGTTGGTAGCGGGAAAGTTCTCCTTGCTGGAATCCAGTTCAAGGGATGTTCGCTCAGACGACTGAAGCTGCTACTGTTCCCCAATGAGCACGCCGCAGAATCCCTTGGAAGATCTTAAGTCTTTCCTGCGATTCCCAAGCATTTCAACAGACCCGCTGTGTGCTTCCGACCTTGAAGCCTGTGCTGGGTGGTTATGCAAGAAGTTGTCCTCTTCCGGTCTCGGGGCCTCCATCCACGCCACCCCGGGCTCTCCAGTCGTGGTGGCTTCCTCTCAACACGATCCGTCCAAGCGGACTGTGTTGATTTACGGCCACTACGATGTGCAGCCCCCCGACCCACTTGAAAGCTGGACGACTCCCCCCTTCGAACCAAGGGTCTCGGAAGGAAGGATCTACGGTCGCGGTGCCGCGGACAACAAGGGCCAGATCCTCGCCCACATTCTCGGCGTTTCCCAGACCCTGCGTGAGAAAGGCAGCCTTCCAGTTAACGTCATTTTTCTTGTAGAGGGGGAAGAGGAGATAGGCAGTCCAAACCTAAAGTCGTTCCTGTCCGCGCACCGAGGCGAGCTTTCGTGTGATCTTGCAGTAATCTCAGATACTGCCATGGCCCCCGGGAACAGGCCAGCCATCACTTACGCACTGCGCGGAATTGCAGCCATGGAGTTCATCGTGCACGGACCCGCCCGAGATCTTCACAGCGGTCTCTTCGGCGGAGCCGTGGCCAACCCTGCCACGGTTGTGGCGAGGCTTCTTGCTTCGTTACATGATGACGCGGGTCGTGTACGCATACCCGGTTTTTACGATGCCGTCCGTTCCCTTACTCCCTGGGAACGGGTTGCTGCGGCGGCACTTGAAGCAGCATCCGGAGGCGAGTCTGCGATCAAGGAGCTCGCCGGGGTCACCGAACTCGTGGGAGAGAGGGGCTTTACAGCCATCGAACGGATCGGCGCCCGCCCAACCGCAGAAGTGAACGGCATGGGCGGTGGCTATCAGGGACTGGGAACGAAAACCGTCCTCCCAAAAGACGCCTTTGCTAAGCTTACCTTCCGCCTTGTTGCCGATCAGGATCCCCTTCTCATTTTGGAAGCTGCCGAGAAATTCCTGCGTGGGCAGACCCCGCCTGGCGTTGTGCTGGAGATCATCTCCGGACACTACGGCGCCCCCTATCAATCGGATCCTCACTCTTCCGACGGTGTCGCCGCACGCAAGGCTCTGGCTGCTGCTTTCGAGGCCGAACCCATTATGCTCCGGGATGGCGGCAGCATCCCAATCCTAGCTGACATTAGGGAGATTCTTGGGGTTAATTCGTATCTCCTTGGCCTTGCCAATCCCGACTCCAGAATTCACTCGCCGGATGAAAACTTATTGATTGAAAACTTCCTGGGAGGCATCCGGATGAACAAGATTCTCTTAGAAGAACTTGGAAAGAAAAACCTAGGCTAGGCCAGAAGGCTTCATTTTTTGCTCACGAAGCCTTGCCCCAAGAGCACTAATTACTTTTTACTTCCGGCTCATGTCTGTCGAATCCTCCTCACCCTATTCTCGTAAAAATCCCTTTCCGGCTAGACTTGGGATTAATCGCAAGTTAACCGGGCCCGGCTCGGCAAAGGACACACGACACCTAGAGGTCGATATCAGCAGCTCTGGTCTCGGCTACGAGGTTGGAGATTCGCTGATCGTGTTCCCGACGAACAATTCCGCTCTCGTCCATGAACTGCTCTCCGTGCTCGGCTTTGATGGTGACGAACCGGTCTCCGATCCCCACGGTAATCCCGTCACGGTTCGTGAAGCGCTGTCCTGCCATTATGTGATCACGGCACCGGACAAGAAGCTTCTTTCCGCAATCGCCGGAAAAGCTCCAGCGGCAGCCAAGTTCTTGCCGATGTCAACGCCCGAGGGCAAGGCCGACCTCGATTCCTATCTCTGGGGCCGAGATGTGATTGATCCTCTTCTCGAATATCCAGACGCTAGGTTCACTCCCGAGGAGTTCGTCATGGTGCTGCGCAAACTCCAGCCACGTCTCTACTCCATTGCCTCATCGCCGAAAGCCCATCCCCAGAGCGTCCATCTGACCGTTGTCGTCGTTCGCTACGAGAGTTACGGCCGCACGCGTGAGGGTGTTTGCTCCTCCTTCCTCGCCGACCGTGCCGATACGGTTCCGGTGCCCGTATTTGTCCACACAGCGAGGCACTTCCGCGTGCCGGAGGATCGCTCGGCTCCAGTTATTATGGTCGGGCCAGGAACCGGCATCGCTCCCTTCCGAGCCTTTCTGCAGGAGCGCAAGGCCACCGGGGCGACAGGAGGAAACTGGCTTTTCTTCGGTGACCAGAAGGCCTCCACCGATTTTCTCTACCGGGAGGAGCTTGAGGCTTACCAAAAGGAGGGGGTCCTCCATCACCTCTCTGTTGCCTTCTCCCGCGATCAGGCGGAGAAAATCTATGTCCAGCACCGCATGTTGGAGAATGCTCAGGCGCTTTACGATTGGTTGGAGAAAGGGGCTTACTTTTATGTTTGTGGCGATGCCTCCCGCATGGCGAAAGATGTCGATAAGGCGTTGCATCAGGTCATAGAAATGGCTGGCGCCAAATCCCCCGAGGAAGCCGCAATCTATGTCGATGAACTAAAGAAGGCTAGACGCTACCTCAAGGATGTTTACTAGGCCATGCCTGTTACCTCTCCCCACTGGTTCTCGGCTGTGCTTTCATGACGACGTCCGCTCGACGCATTCATTTTATCGGCATCTGTGGCACGGCAATGGGAGCCGTGGCGGCGGCCCTTAAGGATCAGGGATGGAAGGTCTCGGGTTCTGATGACCGAGCCTACCCTCCGATGAGCGATTTTCTCGCCTCGCGGGGGATTGCGTTTGTTCCGGGCTTTCGTTCCGAAAACCTTCCCAAGGAAGATGCGGTTATTGTCGTTGGCAACGCCATCTCGCGCGGCAACCCGGAGGTCGAGGCCGTTCTCAACAGGAAACTTAACTACGCCTCCCTGCCCGAGGTGCTGCGAGCCAATTTCCTGCGCGGGCGGCATAACATTGTCATTACCGGCACCCACGGTAAGACGACCGTTACCTCGCTGACAGCGTGGATCCTCGAATTCGCAGGAAAAACACCCTCCTATCTTATCGGCGGCCTCCCTGCCAACCTCGGTCAGGGCGCCTGTCTCCGCGACGCCTCCTCTTCTCGCCATTTCGTTATAGAGGGAGACGAATACGACACGGCCTTCTTTGATAAGCGTTCCAAGTTTCTCCACTACCTCCCCGAACTTGTCGTAATCAACAACATCGAGTTTGACCACGCCGACATTTTCAAGGACCTCGACGCAATCAAGCAGAGCTTCCGCCGCCTTCTGAATGTCATCCCCTCCGAGGGTATGGTACTCATCAACGGGGACGACCCAAACTGTCTCGATGTAGCTCGGAATTGTCCCTCACCGATCGTCGAGGTCGGGTTCTCGGAGAACTCAGGCAACCGAATTCTGCACCCTTGGCAGAGAGATGCGCGTTGCGGCTTTGAGTTGTTCGGCGAAAAGTTTGAGCTTCCGATGACTGGGGAGCACAACCTCCGCAACGCTGCCATGGCGATTTCGGCAGCCCATTTCTATGGGATCTCAACCAAGACAATTCGAGAGGCACTAGTTAAGTTCGAGGGGATCAAACGGCGGCAGGAAGTTCGCGGCGTTGTGAACGGCATTACCATCATCGATGATTTTGGCCATCATCCCTCAGCTATTCGTCAGACCTTAGAGGGGCTTGCAAAGTGCTACTCAGGTTCTCGTCTCTGGGCGATCTTCGAACCTCGTTCGAACACCACCCGGCGCTCCATCTTTCAACACGAACTGCCCTGCTCCTTCGCCTCCGCGCATGGTGTTGTCATCGGCGAGGTCAACCGCGCTGCAGAACTCAAGCCGGAAGAACGCCTCGACACTACGCGCCTTGTCGCCGATCTACAGAAGCAGGGTCAAGTGGCATTCCATGAACCGTCAGCAGCCTCCATCGTGAAGCAACTTCGTCCTCTCTTGAAGTCGGGGGATGTTATCGTCGTGCTGAGTAATGGTGCCTTCGACGGTCTCCACGAGAAGCTGCTCGAAGGTCTGGTCTGAAAATGCTGCCCCACCATTGATGGAGATATGTCGTCTGGAAATCAAGGCTGTCCCGAATGCCTCCAGAAGTGAAATTGTAGGGGTGCTGGACGGGGTCCTTAAGGTAAGGATTCAAGCCCCTCCCATTGAGGGAAGAGCAAACCTTGCATTGTGTTCATTTCTCTCTGAATTCCTCGGCCTTCACAAACGTTCAGTCCGTCTGCTGAAGGGTGACTCCTCCTGTAGGAAGATCATCGAGATAGAGGGCATGTCCTTCAATACCGTGATGGAACGATTGGGCTTGGGGTGAGTTACTGACTCATCTGGATGGTGGTGGTCACCGGCGCAAGGATGCGGTTTGGCGAAACAGTGATGACCTTTGTGCCCATCGGCTGTCCCGCTGGGTTTACCACCGGCGTCAATGTTCGGATCGGACTTCCGTAATTCACGAATCCGTTTAATTGTGTGTCGCGGAAGCTAGTATTTCCCGATCCGTCGGTCTCCGATGTTGTGCCCGTCTGAATCGTTCCAAAAGCTGTGGGTGTGGCCGGAATAACAGTGTATGCGGCATTTCGTCCTTGAACGATCTGTGGTGGAGAATACTGCGTCGGGACAGGAATTTGCTGGCCAACATTTATGCTCGATCGGTGTATGATGGCAGGAGGGTAACTTTTTTCTGCGACAGCATTTTCCGAATCTTCGGGGTCGCTGGTGGCCGGAGTGGGTGCCGGCGTGGGGGTTATTTTCGGGCTCGGGGAGGCTGTCGGCTTTGCTTTGGGAAGCATTGGAGCCTGTCCCACGTAGCTCTCAGCATCTTTTAGGAAGACGGTCCCACCATTCTTGACCGTCCCTGAGTCGGCCCTACTGATCGAAACCGAAAGCAGAAGGAGGAGTAGGAGCTTGATCATCTCGACGCCTTTCATGATGCAGTATCAGGCTCTGCCGAAAGAATGCCAATAGGATCTGCTTATTCGCGTGATTAGGTTCCTTTGCTAATCTCCCAGACATTCCTTCGTCTGACCCGATCTGCGAACGGCGTCGGCTATGACCGAGGCCCCTGATTGGGTGAGCGCTCGGCGCCATGGCAGAGTTCCATCAATCTCGATCTCCAAGGAAAAAGAGAGGAAAGTCCTGATAATGACGATGATTCCGAGAATAATTACATTGTCGAGCGTCGGGTCGACGGCAACGGTGCGGATCAAATCCCCGGCAACCAGAACTTCAAGTCCAGCCAGAATGGCACCTCCCAGTGTTCTTCTGAGGACAGAATAGGCAAGGGCGCCGTCTCCGGATGTCTTCCAGGTTCGCACTGCCAGAATCGCCGCCAAAAACAATCCGATCACCAGAATAGCTACGCCTATGGAATCAGCCGCGCGGACAATTACCCCAAGAATGTTTGAATATGTATCTGTCGCCTCCATAGAATCCAGAATGACGGTACACTGAGGAAGAGGGCAAGAGCGGAAGCGATCCGAATGTAATGGAGCTCTTCATCAGCCATTCCCTAGAGTTGGTTCCCGCACTCATTCCATGCCCGAATCCTACGCCCAACTCTGTACCACCTGTGGGATGTGTTGCGACGGAACTTTGTTCCATTCTGTAGAACTTAAATCCGGCGATTCCGCCCGCCGGATTGCCTCGCTGGGCATCAAGCTTCGTCGGAAGAAGGGCGTGGAGTTTTTCCTTCAGCCCTGCTCCGCACACAGAGAATCCCAGGGCGTCTGTTCTTGCAAGATCTACGACCAACGACCGCTACGTTGCCGACTCTTCTGCTGCCGCCAGCTTCTCGGCGTTGAGTCTGGTGAGATTTCGGAGCTTGCTGCCATGGAAAAAATCCGCGAGGCACGCTCCCGCATCGCCCGTATAAATGAGCTCATCACGCAGGTCGCAGAGACGAATCCAAACCGATCCCTTGCACACCGGGTAGCCAACGCGCTGACAACTCTCCATCGCTCGTCAATCCACGATCTGCTCGCCTCGGCAATGCAAGAGCTGGAGGAATTTCTGCTGGAGGAATTCAGAATGGACTGACGGCCCATAAAGCAAAGGGGTGTTCTTCGGGCGGCGTGGATTGCCTGCCCTGCTTTCTGATCAACCTTGCAGAAGGCAGATTGAAAAGGTTCTTTTGCCTGTGGAGTTTTCACATTATGGGCGTCATTATCACCTCGCTGCTTGCGACCGTTTCCTTCGGCCTGCTTCAAATCGCTGATGCCGCTGTTCTGCCAACCGACCTGCTTCAGGACCCGTCTCCTGATGAGTGGAGGGAGCTTGCCAAATATGGCGGAACACTGACTCGCGACCAATTTGAAGAACGGTTGAAGGACGTGTTTGATCCGGGGCTGAATCTTGCTCCCTTTTTGACCATCACAGACCGGGAACTGAGTGTTTTTTCTTCTGCGGACCGGAAGGTTCTGCTTGCAACCATTCCCTTCTCTACGGCGGCGCCAACCTCGGCTACCTCCTCATCGTCAACCCCTTCGCCACCGATCTTTACCCATGAAGAATCGGGGGCACCCCTTGCCGGCCTGCGGGTGGTCGTTGATCCTGCTGACATCGGAGGGCGCTGGGGCGCCATCGAGGATCGCTCCTCCTATTACAAAGGCTACGGATGGATTCAGGAGGGCGACCTGAACCTGAATGTGTCAAGGGTTCTTGAGATGCGGCTTCGTCAGCTTGGTGCAGAAGTTTTTGTTACCCGCGACCGCACGGAACCTGTTAGCGGCCTAAGTGTTGCGGATGTGGCCCCGATTGTCCCGAAAGTGCTATCTGAACATTCCTACATTCTCTCTGCCTCCTTTCATGCGCGGACGAGAAATGTCCGAAAATCCGATCCCATTTATCAACGGATTGTCGCCGATATTTTACTCACAAAAAACTTGGAAGCCCGCTCCCGTGCTGCGAACGCACGCCAAACGATGCACCCTGACATCACTATTATCCTGCAATTCGACGCCACCTCGGCAAGTCGCGTGCAAAGATTGGCCTCTACCAACCGTAATATCCTATTTGTCGAGGGTGCATATACCGCCACTGAGCTGACTAGCGATCCGCGGCAGCGCTTGAGACTGTTGACTAAACTCCTCCAGAATGTCACTCCGACGGAAGAACGAGTGGCTCTTGCCATCTCCAGTCGGCTCAAGGAAATGACTGGGTTTCCTCCCGTTCTATACGGAAACTCCAAGACAACCCGTGCCATCGCAGGGAGTCCCTATGTTGTAGCCCGCAACCTGCTTTTAAACAGAGAACATGACGGTCCAGTCGTTGTCACCGAACCTTATTTTATGAATCAGCCTGTCACTCTTCAGCGGCTTATCGCAGGCGACTACGTCGGGTTAAAAATGATCGGTGGCCAGCAACGTCCGAGTATCTACCATGAATATGCGGAGGCCGTTGCTCAGGGCCTTGTTGATGCCTATCGGAGTCAGCCTCTTCCCTTACACCCTGAGTCCCGCCCACCTTTACCATTGGCGGCAAAGCCTAGTGGCGCACCAACGCCATCCCAAGGTGGAGTCACACCCTCCGGAACCAACCCTCATCTTCCGCTGTAAATGGATTGAAAGTCACCACCGCTAGGAGGTACGGCCACAGCAGTTTTTGAATTTCTTGCCACTACCGCAAGGACACGGATCATTCCTTCCCGCCTTCGGTGCCGCCTTTTGTATCGGTGCCTTCTGTATTGCCTGTTCAAATCCCATGTCGGCTTCAGCAAGTCCTGCTGGGGGAAGAGCCGATACGCTCGGTTGTCCTCCCGGACCTGGCGGCTCAAGCAAGTCGCGTTGCATGAGATGACGCGGAAGGGAGGCGAGCAATTGCTCGAAGGCCTGTAGGTTCGTGGTGCTGCGGAAAAGATTGTTCAGAACCTCATTCTTGATGCTCTCCATGAGCTCGACGAACATAACATAGGCCTCGGTTTTGTATTCGGTGAGAGGGTCTTTCTGGCCGTAGGCGCGCAGATAAACTGCCTCACGAAGTCCATCCATGGCATAGAGATGCTCCTGCCAGAGGCGGTCCACCGCATTAAGAATGACATACTTCTCGAGTCCGCTGCGGGCTGCGGCATCCTCGATCGCAGCCTTCCTATCGTAGGCGTCGACAAGGGTCGCAGCGAGGAACTTCCCATTGTCCTCAATATCTCGACTGCCGAAGGCGCACTTCTCGGCGGTAAGTCCGACGGGGAAGGTGGTATTAACCCACTGGAGTAGTCCCGCAACATCCGGCTCGGAGTCATTTTCGCTGGTGAGGAATGCCGAGACTTTCTTTGGCACGACTTCGTGGATGACTTCGTGGATGAGAGTACGAGGGTTCTCCGAATCCATGACCTCGTTTCGATAGCCATAGATGACTTCCCGCTGTTGGTTCATGACATCATCGAACTCAAGGGTTCGGCGGCGCATGAGATAGTTTCTCTGCTCGACACGTTTCTGGGCGGTCTCAACGCTGCGGTTGAGCCATGGGTGCTCCAATTCCTCACCCTCCTTCATGCCGAAGGTCTCCATTATCTTGGTCATGCGGTCAGAAGCACCGAAGTTACGCATGAGGTCATCCTCGAAGCTGATATAGAAACGGGAGCGGCCCGGGTCCCCCTGACGCGCGCAGCGTCCGCGGAGCTGGCGGTCGATACGGCGCGATTCATGACGCTCGGTGCCAAGAACAAATAGCCCTCCGAGATCGGAAACCCCCTCCCCGAGTTTGATATCTGTACCTCGCCCCGCCATGTTGGTCGAAATCGTCACTGCCCCACGGAGCCCCGCTCTGGAAACGATCTCAGCCTCCTGCATGTGAAACTTTGCATTTAGGACGGTATGCGGGATGTGTTCCCGCTTGAGTATGCGGCTCAAGACTTCGGAGGCCTCAACGCTGGCGGTGCCGACTAGTATCGGTTGACCGCGACCGTGGGAAACTTTGATCTCGTCGATGACCGCGGCCATTTTCTCGCGGCGGGTCTTGTAAATACGGTCGTTTTCGTCGAGGCGCGCGACCTTGCGGTTCGTCGGAATGACCGTGACATCGAGACCGTAAATGTCGTGGAACTCGTTCGCCTCGGTCTCCGCCGTGCCTGTCATTCCGGAGAGTTTCTCGTAGAGACGGAAATAATTCTGGATGGTAATTGTGGCCATCGTCTGTGTTTCCCTGTCGATCTGGACTCCCTCTTTGGCCTCTACCGCTTGATGAAGCCCGTCGCTCCAGCGTCGGCCTGCCATTTTGCGTCCCGTGAATGTGTCGACGATGACCACCTTGTTGTCCTCTACAACATACTCGACATCCTTTTCGTAGAGGCAGTAGGCCTTCAATAGCTGTGCGATGTTGTGCATCCGTTCTGCGGATGTGTCGCAGTGCTGCTGACGGGCTGCTTTCTGCGCGCCCTTTTCATCTTCACTCAGAGCAGCGTTGGTCTCAATGTCAGCAAACTCTGTAAGAAGATCCGGCAGAACAAAGGCGTTGGGATCGTCGGGATTGAGGAAGTTGCGCCCCAGTTCAGTAAGATCTGCTTCCTGCTGCTTCTCCTCGATCGTGAAGAAGAGTTCCTCCTTGAGGGCAACGAGGGCATCTTTGGAAGTATCCTGATAAAACGATAGTTCGGCTTTGTCGGTAAGTCGGCGGAGTTCCGGATCCTCCATCGCTCGCAGGAGTCCCTTGTTGCGAGGTTGGCCGATCTTGACCTTGAAAAGAGCAAGACCCGCCTTCTCCTTCTCCCCCCTCTCTAGGAGCTCTTTCGATTCGGCAATGAGACGATTGACAAGGGCCGTCTGCTTTCGGACGAGCTGCTCAACGAGCGGCTTGAAACGATCGTATTGATGCGTAGAAACTGTGGCCGGCCCGCTGATGATTAGCGGGGTGCGGGCTTCGTCGATCAAGATGGAGTCTACCTCGTCGACAATGGCGAAGTAGTGGCCACGCTGAACCTGCTGTTCTCGGCTGGTGGCCATTCCGTTATCGCGAAGGTAGTCGAATCCGAACTCACTGTTGGTCCCGTAAGTAATGTCACACTCGTATTGGGCGCGCCTCTCCTCGGGAGACTGGTCATGCTGGATAATGCCGGTGGAAAGCCCTAGAAATCCGTAAAGCTGTCCCATCCACTCGGCATCACGCCGGGCGAGATAGTCGTTCACGGTGACAACATGGACACCGCGATTGGTGAGTGCGTTGAGATAGACCGCAAGCGTTGCCACAAGAGTCTTGCCCTCGCCCGTTGCCATTTCGGCAATGCGCCCCTTGTGAAGCACCATGCCGCCGATGAGCTGTACATCGAAGTGGACCATGTTCCATGTGACAGGCTGGTCGCAGACCGTAAACTGCATCCCGCAGATGCGGCGGGCGGCATTCTTCACTACAGCAAACGCCTCGGGCATGAGCTCGTTAAGCCGCTGTTGCAAGAGATCTGGATCCTTGATCTGCGTGAGCTCTGCCTTCCATGTGGCAGTTTTTTCGCGGAGAGCCTCTTCTGAAAGAGAGTGTAAGCCCGTTTCGATTTCGTTGATCTTTGCAACCAATGGTAGCATCCGACGGACTTCCCGCTGGTTTTTTGACCCGACAACTTTTTTAAGAATCCAGTTAAGCATGAAAAATGTCCCGCTTTGGGGAATTGCCAATCAACGGTGGAAAGCAGGAAAAGTAAAGTTCTGAGGGGAAAAGATCCACCAACTGATTTTTGGTTTCGCTGCCTTTTGTGTCAGCATCTTAGCTTTCTGATTTATCACCGCTCCTACGAGATACAAAAAACGCCTTTAGCATTTGGCCCGATTCTTTCCCCAGAACTCCGCCCGTGATCTGACACTGGTGATTGAGTCCCGGCAACTGGAGAATATTGATTAGGCCCCCCGCTGCACCCCCTCTCAAGTCGTGACAACCAAAGATGACGTGGCGTAGGCGCGCATGGACAATGGCACCCGCACACATCGGACATGGTTCCTTAGTAACATAGAGATCGCAGTCCGAGAGACGCCAATCGCCGAGAGCATTCTCAGCCTGTGTGATGGCCAACATCTCGGCATGGGCTGTGGCATCCTTTAGCGCCTCCACCTGATTGCATGCACGAGCTATGATGCGTCCATCCCTTACGATAACGGCACCGATTGGTACCTCCCCTCCCTCTTGAGCCTTTTTGGCTTGGCGCAACGCTTGACCCATAAAGAAAGCATCGCTGGTCCGGTCTATGGGAACATCGTCACTGTACTGAGTCTCTCGAGGCACTAGATTCATGGATTTCAGCGCGTTGTCAGCTTGCGAAAAGAGACTTCGCCTGTGCCTTGGTTGGATTGCGGATAGCAGCCCGCTTTGAAATAGTTGAGATAGGACCAAAACGGAATGTCTCTCCGAACCTTTTCGCTTCCGTTCGCTGCAATTTGAAGTTGTCCCCCATCCAGGGTTACATTGACCGTAGCGTAATTTGTTCCAAGGTTTTTTATGAGCAGGATTTTATCCGTTTTTTCTCCCAGAAGATCCGTCTTGATATGGGCTTCAAGATCCCCGTCATCAACGGCCACTCGTAGCAGCGGGGGTGCGTCCTTGTTGTCGTGTGTAATTCCGTGGATCTGGACAACCGTGACCTTGTCCGGATCAAGGTGTGAGGAAACTCGGAATTCGGCGGAGATCGTGTGATGTTCTGTTGTCTTCCAGTTTGGCTTATGGCGCAATTCTGCACGCACAAAGTGGGTGTTTGGTGTGGTCCCCTTTTCTGAGGCATCCAGATGGAAACACATCTCTCCGGCGGCGTTCAGGTCAAAATATTTGGAACTGTAGTCCTGAAGATTCTTTATTTCCATTGGTCCAGGAAGCGTGAGCTTCCAGTCCTTCAGATCAAATACTGAACTAGGAGGAGTTGGTGTGGCATGGCCATGAATCATTCCAAGCAACGTCACCGCCAGGACGCATCGAGCAAGGAGTTTCATGTTTTAAGCGGTTTGGCTATTTCAGAGATAGCCTAAGCCTTCCTCCCGCGCTAGAAAATGAGTATGCCTCCGTCGCTCATAGCCCCCTCCATTTTGGCCAGTGACTTCGCGCGGCTGGGTGATGAAGTCGAGAGCGTCACGGCGGCAGGGGCCGATTGGATCCACTGCGATGTAATGGATGGTGACTTTGTCCCAAACATTTCTTTCGGTGAGGTGATCGTCGCGGCGGCGGGGCGGCATACTGCCCTCCCACTTGACGTTCACCTAATGATCCAGCGCCCCGACCGATATCTTGAGCTGTTCCTTAAAGGTGCGGCCTCAGTGACCTCTCACCTTGAGGCGAATCATGATATAGGCATCACTCTGGAACGTGTCCGTGCGGCTGGAAAAAAAGCTGGCCTTTCCATCAAGCCAGATACCCCACTCGATCAGGCACGGCTGTTTTTCGGACGATTTGATATCCTTCTTATTATGACGGTGGAACCCGGCTTTGGAGGCCAGTCCTTTATTCACTCCATGCTCCAAAAGATCAAGGAGGCGGATCGGCTCCGAAAAGTCTTAGGCCTCGACTTTCTTATTGAGGTGGATGGCGGTATCAACCCTGAGACAGCTGCACTCTGCCGCGCTGCGGGAGCCGACGTGATGGTGGCGGGCACCTCCGTATTCAAGTCCACCGATCGCGCTGCAGAGATTCGTGCGCTGCGGGGTTAGATATCGAAGCTATGTGTTCTTTAGGTGGATCGATAGTGGCTGTCTCTATACCGCTTGAAAAAAGTTTTTACCCAATCCTTCTGCAGTTTTAGCAGCTACTTAGAAGATGAGAGCCTACGCTCACACAACAGGGTGAATAATGTGTGCGATTTAACCCATCATTATATATGGATCGCGTGTCCTTGCGTGGCATGTGCCGCCTCATGGACTGCCTCACTCAGCGTCGGGTGGGCATGAATGGTTGCTATAAGCTCCTCATAGGTGGCCTCTAGGTTTATCGCCAACCCAAGCTCGGCAATAAGCTCTGTGGCCGACTCACCGATGATATGTGCACCGAGTATTTCTCCGTGCTGCTCGCCAACAATGAGTTTCACGAAGCCATCAAGCTCTCCGATTGCCCGCGCTTTGCCACTTGCCATGAAGGCAAACTTTCCGATCTTGTATTTTATCCCCTTTTCTTTAGCTGCACGTTCAGTCAGGCCGATACTTGCAACTTGGGGATGGCAGTAGGTACATCCCGGAAAGATGCTGACTTTCTTTGGCTTAAACCCTGGAATGTAAAGACCCTCGATGGCTTGGATGGCTTCGTAGCTGGCAACATGCGCAAGCCACGGTGGTCCAATGATGTCACCGGCGGCATAGACCCCCTTGATGGTTGTTTCGTAGCGGTCGTTGGTTTTGATGTAGCCACGGTCCGTTAGACCGAGAGTGAGGCTGCCCCCTGGAAGAAGTGGTTGCACTCCGATTGCAACGAGGGCCACTTCGGCCTCGATTACTTTCTCCGCCCCTTTTGAATCGGCAGTTGTAATTTTTACTCCCTTGGTCGTGGTCTCGGTTTTGGCGGTCTTGTGCCCCAAAAGGAGGCTGATTCCCTGCTTGGAAAATGACTTTTCAAGTACCACAGATACATCAGTGTCCTCCAGCGGGAGAATGTTTGGGAGCAGTTCAATGATGGTAACTTTCGTGCCGAATGAATTGAAAAAATAGGCAAACTCCACGCCAATCGCCCCGGCGCCGATGATGATAATGGACTTTGGCTGCGCCGGGAGTGTAAGTGCCTCCTTGGATCCGATGACCGTCTTTCCGTTAAAGGGCAGGCCGGGGAGCGGGCGGGAGACACAGCCGGTAGCTACGAGAATGCTCTTCGCTGTATAGGTTTCCTCCCTGCCTGCCACTGCTTTCACCGTTACTTCGCCGATTTTATCGAGCCTTGCCTCCCCTCGTAAAAAATCAATTTTGTTTTTCTTAAAAAGGTAGTCGAGGCCTGCCGACCCCTTTTCGGAAACATCTCGTGACCGCTTGATGATCTTGGTCCAGTCGTATTCGACCGAGCCAATCTTGAAGCCGAATTCCTCTGCCCGGTGGGTAATCTGGTGGTAGAGTTCCGCGTTCTTCAGTAGAGCCTTAGTCGGAATACAACCCCAGTTGTTGCACGTGCCGCCGCCGCGTTCCAAATCAACAACAGCAACTCGTTTTCCCAGCTGTGCGGCGCGAATCGCGCCGACGTATCCAGCGGGACCAGCGCCGATAACAATGAGGTCGTAGGGTGTCTTGGACATACGAGTTGAGAGATTCCTAGTCATCTGCCCTCGCGTCAAAAATATTCTCTCTGCGTCTGAATTCGTATTGCCGCCGTGCTCCTCTTTTTTCGGTGGTCATTTCTGAATTTGCTGGTATGGGATTCTTTTATGGAAATCAGCATGTCTTCAGAGGGAGAGGTCTCTGTTATCCATCTGAATGGGCGACTTGATATGTTCTCTAGTCACCATCTGGATGACTACCTCAAGCCCTTTCTGGTGGAAGGAAAAAAACTCGTGTTTGATTGTTCCAACCTAGCCTTTATTTGCAGTGCAGGGTTGCGGGTTATGATCTCAGCGCTCCACTACCTTCCGGAACATCACGGCGCCGTTGCATTTTCTTCGATGACTCCGCCTGTACTGGAGCTTTTCAAGCTATGCGGAATTGAGCCACGTTGCATTATTGAGCCGACTATTGCCGCAGCGGTAAAGCGTTTGGATCCAGATTAATCTCCGTGTTTTGCCGTCAGGGGTTTCCGTCATCATTGGCCGCTTCACATTTTTTTATCCAAACCGCGAGCAGCGAGAGATCGGCCGGCGTCAGTCCACTGATCCGCGCTGCCTGACCGAATGTTTCAGGCCCATAATCCCTCATCTTTTGCCGCGCCTCCAGACGCATGCCCGGGATGATGTCGTAGTTTATGCCCCTTGGTATCCTTTGTTCTTCCTGGCTGCGTTGTTTCTCAATCTGCTCCTGTTCTCTTCTCAAATACCCCTCATACTTAAGATCTGTCTCCACGAGACTCCAGATTTCGGGAGAATAGCGGGAGTGGAGTTGGGCAGGAAGTTTGTCGTGAGTATTCTCGGGTCGCTTGAACCAGTGCGTTAAAAACATTCCATTATGTTGACTATAAGATACTTCTGACTGTAACTTTTTAAGTTGGGTTTGTTTTTTTCGGAACGACTCGATCCTTTCTCGGCACGCGGTTCCTAATTCAATAGCCTTTTCAGTAAGCCTGATATCGCAATTGTCTTGGCGCAGCCGCAACCTATATTCCGCGCGGCTTGTGAACATTCGATAGGGTTCGGTCGTACCGCGTGTCACCAAATCATCAATCATTACTCCTATGTAGGCTTCTTCACGTCCAAGAACAAAAGGCTTCCTTCCTTGAACCTTGAGTGCCGCATTTATGCCGGCAACTATTCCCTGCGCTGCTGCCTCTTCATATCCGGATGTTCCATTAATTTGACCTGCAAAATAAAGATTCTCTATTTTTTTTGTTTCGAGCGTGGAATGCAGTTGGCGTGGTGGACAGTAGTCGTACTCGACTGCATAACCAGGACGAAGAATTTCTGCTTTCTCCAATGAAGGAATTGTTCGAATAAAGGCGTGCTGGACTTCATAAGGAAGACTTGTGGAAACACCGTTCACATAGATTTCTCCCGTATGCCGTCCCTCCGGTTCCAAGAAGATTTGATGTCTGGTCTTATCTGCAAACTTCACCACTTTGTCTTCAATGGATGGACAGTAACGGGGACCGACGCCATCGATCACTCCGGAATAGAGCGGCGACAAATGGAGGTTGTTTCGAATGATTTTGTGTGTCTCTTCTGTTGTATAGGTTATCCAACATGGGATTTGTTCCACATGGAACATTCCTTCATGAAAGTAATTAAGTGTGTGCAGCTCATCCTTTTTCCGTTTTATGCTTTCAGGAATATGGGAAAAAAGTGGTGTTGGAATATCACCGTCTTGGCGTTCACATTTGTTAAAATCTATTGTCTTTGCAATGAGACGACAGGGTGTTCCTGTCTTGAAACGCTGAACCTCAAAACCTAACACCTTAAGATCATCACTTAGTGTCGATATGGAATCGCCCATTCTTCCTCCCGGCTGATTTTTCAGCCCTACATGCAACAAACCCCTCATAAAAGTTCCGGTCGTGACGACAACGCTTTTTGCTAGAAAGCGGATATTCATATTCGACTCAGCCCCAATAACCTTGTCTCCTTTGACAAGAAGTGATGTGATATTAATCTGTTTTAATGATAGGTTTGGAAGGTTTTCTAGTGTTGATTTGATGCGGAATTGATAAGCCTTTTTGTCGCACTGGGCTCGTGGCGAACGAACACTTGCCCCTTTTGAGGCATTGAGCATGCGAAATTGAATTCCGGTTGCATCCGTGTTGCTTCCCATGATTCCACCAAGTGCATCAATCTCCCTAACCATATGTCCTTTGGCAAGACCTCCGATCGCAGGGTTACAAGACATTTGTGAGATCGTGTCTGCATTTTGCGTCAAGAGGAGGGTTTTTGCTCCTATCGTAGCTGATGCATGTGCTGCTTCTACACCTGCATGGCCCGCGCCAATAACTAATACATCAAACTGCTCAGGATAAGTAAACACGATGCTCTATTGTTCCACGTGAAACATTTTTCCTGTTTCGCTTCTCTTAGTGAATAAATTGTGTGTTGTTTGTTTGAAACTGTTGAACTTTGTGCCGTACTTGTTTCATGGATCAATTTATATAACTTTATTTAAAAATAAAATTCTGTAGTTCACACCATTATTTTATTCTTAAGTTGTTGTTTTTAAGTTATTTATAACTTTATTATTAATTAATTCACAATAATAAGATTAAGTTATGTTTTGATAAATGTACTTTTTATAAACCAGCGTTGTGAATAGACGGTACATTTTCTAAGCAAAAAATTCTTCTGTTTACGAAGATGTCAGAATCCTCACCAAGAGGAAATTCTTTCACCTGTGCTTTTCTTGTTTTAGGATAGTTGAAGATTTCTTTCCGTCTTAGAATATTCCTACTAATTCTTTTTCCTTATGGGAAGCGTAGTATTGAAAAGGACTAGGGCAAACAAAGGCATATTGTTTCTCTTCTGGTTCCTTGCCTGTCTTGTATTTTCTGTAATTGTCCATCTCCTCTTTTTGTTCAGAGCGGAAAAATGGGTGATATCGGGGTTTTCGGCGGAGAGTTACGACCAGATAATTCCACGCACATTCAAGATGAAAAGAGTAGAAATTGACCCAAAAAACTTAGAAGAGCCAAAAAAAGAGAAGGAGACAGAACAACCGGTAAAACATGTGGAGTTGGCAAAAGAAATGCCACTTTCTGCCCAACCTGAGCAAGTCGCGCCCAACAAAACCGTGCTTTCCAAACCAGAAGAAATACACCCAAGCGAAAAACCTGTAGCAGGAACCAAAAACCTAGATTTGGAAACTCTGCTCCAAAAAAACGCAGGAAAAAGCGCCACAGCTCCATTTATGGAATTATCCAAGAATTCCGATCAGTCCCTCAAACTCCCAGAACCTGATGAAATAAAGGAAAGCGGAAGAGACGGTATTGCAGGGAAAAAATTCAGTTCCCTTGATGAACTCTTGTCTGGTTCAGTGGCACTTAACCAAGGCACCGCGCCGATACTCATGCCTACAGATCTTCTTTTTGAATATGATTCTGCCGACCTTAGGGCGGATGCTGCCAGATCCCTTGAAAAACTAGGAACACTTATTCGTAACAACACCCAAGCACTTTTCCGGATAGAGGGTCACACCGACTCGTTCGGTGGCGAAGATTATAATAAGGCACTCAGTCTCCGGCGCGCGGAAGCCGTGAAGACCTGGTTGCAGCAAAACATGGGAATTGACGCGGGGCGTATCAGCACGGCAGGGTTCGGAAAGAGTAGGTTATTGGTTCCTGCGAGCGGCACAGTCGAACAGCAGCAACTGAACCGCAGGGTTGAGATCGTGATTTCCACGCGTTAACAAACAGCGCATCCATGGAGGGAATTTTTCCTGTTTCAGAACACCGCGCGCGTATTCAGCGCGCAGTTGCCGAGAAGCTTGCGGTTGAACTCCTCAATCAAAGAGATCTGCCCGTTCAGAAGCTTCAAACATTCAGGAAGAAAGAAGAACACAGGCTCAAGCTCTGGCATCGTGCAGGAGGAGGAGGAAAAGAGATAACAGGGAGAAGGACGGAACTAGTCGACATTCTCTTCCGAGAAATTTTTCGTTTTGTAACACATAAGGTAACAGGCGAGAAGGAGATCTCAGGATTTATGGTAAGCGCATTCGGCGGTTATGGTAGGCGAGAACTCAATCCTTTCAGCGATGTCGACATAACTTTTTTTCACGACACCGCCAAGCCAACCGAGCAGATGGAAAAGGTTGTATCCGGATGCCTCATGGCCCTTTGGGATCTTGGATTCAAGGTGGGACACGCGACCCGCTCAATCAAGGGGGCCTTGAATCAGGCCAACCAAGACATGATGACAAAGACAGCGATGCTCGAAAGCCGCTGGTTAGCCGGGGACAAAAAAGTCTTCGAAAACTTCAGGGAAAAATTTGAAAAAGCCTGTGTGATCGGAAAGGAAAAGGACTACATCGCCTTCCGAATGGAAAACCTGAAAGAACTACGAGCAAAATACGGGGCAAGTGTCTTTATGCAGGAACCGAATATCAAGTCGGGCTGCGGGGGATTGCGCGACTACCAAAACCTGCTTTGGACTGGAATGTTTCATTCGGGTGCCTACAACATGACGCGCTTGGTCGAGGAAAATGTCCTGAGGGAACCGGAAAGACGCTCACTTGAAGAGGCGCATGATTTTCTACTGCGAGTTCGTAACGAGATGCATTACCAGACAGGACGCGCATCGGAACAACTGACCCTTCAGCTGCAGGGACGGGTAGCAACGGCTCTTGCCTACCCGGAGAAAAACATTCTCCGAAGATGCGAGGCCTTCATGCGCGACTACTACAGACACACACGCGCTATCCACCTAATTACCACGCTCGCCTTGGGGCGAATTCGGGAACAACAAGGAATAAGGGCCAACCTGTTCACGAAATTTTTGGGAAGAAAGGAAGAAACTCTAGACGAAATGGTGATCAGAAACGGAGAATTGTTTCCTAAAGCAAGGGATATATTCAACAGGGATCCGAGCCGAATAATGCGAGCATTTCAGCTTGCCCAGACAAGACAGCTTAATTTTTCCGCCGATCTCGGGGATCTTGTAAAACAGAGACTCCGGCTTGTGGACAGAACTTTCCAATACAACAAGGAAAACAGGACAATCTTTCTATCCATCCTCTCTCGCAAGGGGGAAGTCAGCCGCATCTTACGATTGATGCACGACCTCGGATTTCTCGGCAAATACCTTCCGGAATTTGCTCCGCTCACTTGTCTGGTACAGCACGAGTTTTTCCACCGTTATACGGCCGATGAGCACACCCTACGCTGCACGGACAAAATCGATGAACTCCTATTTGCCCGCGAGCCAAGACTAAAACGCTATGCGGAAATTTTTAGGCATTTCGAGGATCCCGCAATCCTTTATCTCGCAATGCTTCTGCACGATACGGGAAAGGCCGCAAACACCCGCCATCATGAAGAGGCGAGCGCTATTGCGGCGCAGAAGGTCGCCAGAAGACTGCAGCTTAGCCCCCAAAGGATCAAGATGCTCATTACCCTGGTAGATTCACATGGCGAATTGAGCGGCATAGCGCGCTCCAGAAACATAGAGGATACGGCAACGGTTGAAGAGTTTGCTGAGATCATAAGGGAGCCGATCATTCTAGATGCACTCATGGTGATAACACTAGCTGATGGAATGGGAACCAGCGACGAGGGGTGGAGCGATTGGAAGGAAAAGATGGTTTGGCAGCTTTACCGTCAGACGAGAGAATACCTTTCAGATAGCGCAGGGTTTCTCGAGGAACGCCAACAAAACAGGGAGCAACTTCGACAACAGGTGGCGGAGTTACTTGCCTCCGGCTATGAAGAGGAGGTCGATGCACATTTTTCAGGAATGCCGGAGCGCTATTTTCACGCGAAGGATGCAAAGGAAATTTGCAGTCACATCCGGCTCTTTAGGCGATTTTTTGAGCAGGATTTCCACGACGACGGTCCCAACCTCAACCCAGTCGTTGCATGGCTTGATCACCCCGAGTCGGGATACACCGAGGTTCTGGTCTGCGGCTGGGATCGAGAGCGGTTGCTGGAGAGGATAGCGGCAGCCTTCCTAGGATCGGGAATCAATGTCTTGGGGGCTGATATCTTCACGCGTGCCGATATGTTGGCGCTTGATATCTTCAAGGTGTCCAACCACCAAAGCGACCCTCTTCCCAAGGAGCGGGACAAGAAGCAGTTCGAGCAGAAACTCAAGGAGCTTCTCATCGCGCCAGGAAGGAGATTGGTGCCGGAACCAAAACTACGCAGGAAGCCAGCTTCGTGGTCGGATGAAGATGAACAGCCAGTTTGGGTGGTAGTGAATAACAACGCCCATCCGACATGCACCATTCTCGAGGTGCAGGCACCCGACCGCCTGGGACTGCTCTACCAGCTGCTTAGGGCCATCTCACATGGGGGCATATCAATTGAAGCAGCTCGCATCGCGACGGAGCAATCCGCGGCACTGGACGTTTTTTACCTCCGGACAAAAGAAGGAGGAAAAATCGAAAAGCGTACCGCGTTGATGAGACTGGAACGTCGCCTACGGTCTGCAGCGGCCCGCGTTGGGAGCACGACGAAATGACAAAGCACACCGATCCCAACCTTACACCAATGCACCGAGCAGATCGTGTTCTTCGGGATGCATAAAGTTATTTAAGGGCGAGAGCGTCGGTTTGCTGGTAAAACTTTAGTAGGCTATTTAATAAGAAGGACCGAGAGAGGAGCAGGGGTTTTGGGAAAAGGACGAGAAAATGATCCACAAGAAAGCTGGGAGCCGGGAAAAATGAAAAAAAATGAAAATTTTGCAAAAAAAGATTGCGCCAAAGAGAAAATACCATAAGCTGCACTTATCAAAAGATTGTTCTGGGGGGAACAACAGGCCGTCGTACCAAATGGTGCGGCGGCCTGTATCTTTTCTGGGGATATTTGCATCAGAGCTTCGCTTTTAACGGGTTTTTCATAATAGGAGCAGACATACTCCATAATTACTGAAAAGCGCCTTCATGACGCCACTAACCAAAGCTACAGAGGAAACCGAAAGTCTCCCAGCCCGCTCTTCAACACCGACGGCGTGGGCCACGCTGGGCTTGCTTGGAATTGCGATTGCGGGATGGGTCTTTTTTGAACCTTTGCTTGGTAGTTTGCTCCGGGCGACGCTGATGGCCGCAAGCCTGTGGCAGGGTGATCGCCTTGTAATTGAACAACTCTCCTACACTGGAAGTGGGATCATTCAAGCACGCGGTGTAGAATGGTTCTTCGGACCGGCTGATCATAGAAGTTCATGGAAAAGCGAGTGGATTGAAATCCACACAGCCTCTCTTGCAGAGCTTTGCTTTCCGGGAAAAAAACATCATCGGCGTGTAATTCGTGATCTCCAAATCGGAAATTCAAGACTTCTGCTGGATCGTCGAGGAACAGAACAAGGAACAAATGGACCAGCAAAAGGCGCCATCGCCACCATCAGACTCCCACTAGCAAATTTTCTGCCTCGATCATTTTCTGGAGGACCGGCAGAGGTTGTAGTGATAGGAGAGAAGTACCGTTTGGCTGCCAGAGGACTAATAATAAGTCTTCCGGATCAGTGGTCGGGTAAGGTTTTCTATTCGGAGGCCGAGTTGGATGTAGGCTCTTGGCACAGGCCTTTCCCAAAAGCAGCGGCAGTTGCAAGCTGGGACGGAACAATACTCCGGATCGGAGGATTGTCCCTAGGAAAGGACATGACAGTCGAGGAGCTCAGCCTTGCGCCAAGAGAAGGAAGGTTGGATTTCGGAATCCACGGCTCCTTTGGAAAAGGACTTCTTAGAGGCGATGGGGCCGTGGGATCGCCCAGCAGTTCAAACCATCTGGAGGTGACGTTGGTTGGAGAGCAACTATCATTGGAGGCGTTAGCCGAAATGATGGGTAAAGAGAAAAGAGCGTCCGGAACAATCGATCAAGCCAGAGTCACCTTTCGGGGAGACACCGCAAACCCCATGGAAGCCGACAGTTCAGTGCGTCTGCTTGCCCGAGATTTTCGCTGGGAAGGGAGAGGATGGGATTCGCTGAGGCTTGCGGCCACCATGACTGGACGAAATATATCAATTTCCGAGTTGAGCTTGCAGCAGAAAGAAAACGAGTTGGTGGCCGAGGGGCAAAGCAGGCTTCCGGAAGACTGGCATGCGGCCTTAAAGGCCCCATTTACCGCCTCATTTCACGCAACCCTCCAGGATGCGGGCGCCTTGGCCACACTCGTCGGGCCAGAGTTTGCCCAGCTTGCGGGGGGGCTTATGCTCGAAGGCGAGATCCGAGGAGCCGATAATAAGGCGGAGGGGTACTGCAATCTGCTTGGTACAGCAATGAAGATCCGCAATCTTCCTGTCGACTGGTTGAAGGGCTGCCTCATCTTCGACGGGGGACGAACTCACTTGAGCTACCTGCAGGCATGGAGTGGCAAAGATACGGTTTCCCTTGAGGGACAGGTGGAAAACAGTCGACCGCATAGCTACAAGGCTTCAGCACAAGTGGCGGTTAATAACCTTACAAAACGGCTTGCCCAGCTCGGATTCACGACCGCAGATGTGATAGGAGGCGGTGCTGTGAAGGGAACATGGAGAGGTGAAGGAAACGCTTTGCAACATTTCGGATCCTTTCAGGCGACGGTATCGGAATGGGTAAGTCGGTGGACCAAGGAGGGCATGACCGGTAGCTTTGAAGGAACGTACGCGCCAAGCCGCCTGACTTTTTCCAAGGCAGAGTTCCGTCAAGGAGACCTCAGGCTTTCCCTCCAGCTTGACTCGTCCCCTGCTAAGTTGGAGATCCACTCTATTACAGCTTCGCGAGGTGAAAAGGAGAAGCCGCTGGTGGAAGGCGGTCTTTCCCTACCCGTCGATGTGCAAAAACTATGGCAGACAGGCGATCTGATCCAGACGCTTGTCCTCGGACGACCGCTCTCGGTGCAACTCAGCCTCCATGGTATCAAGGCCGAAGAATTGGCCGATCTGCTGGGGCAACGAGTTCCATTCAACGGCACACTGGACGGAAGCATTGTTGCCGCAGGAAAACCCGAAGACCCTCAACTCCACAGCGCGTTGCATATCACACGGTTTGCCTTCAGGGGCTCTGCCAATACAAATGATCTCTCATTGAAATTCGATTCGGAAAGAGGGAGAGCAACAGGATGCCTTATCGAGGAACCCGACGACCGAACCCGGCTCACGATTGTGGCGGAGGTGCCATTTCTTTCCGTTGGCGACAACGGTACACTCCGGGTTACAAAAGGAGACGCCGTTATTCACGGATCTGCAACATTTCGACAGGCATCCCTAGATGGTTGGGCCTCTTTTTTGGGTGCAACTACATGGCCTCTGCATGACACAACCCTCAATGGGTCTATTGCAATTGGAGGCACGGTAATGAAACCGTCACTCGAAGGAAGCCTCACACTAGGTGCACGCGAAGTTATCCTTCCCAAAGGAGACACACTCCACAATTTATCAATACCGATTATCTGCTCCAATAACGCAGCTATCATAACTGTGGGAACAGCCATTTATCAGGGTTGTCCCCTGAGCATTAGAGGGGAAATTGCTTGGAAAGCTCTGCCGATTGAAAGCACGTTTATGCTGACGGGCAAGCAACTGCCCCTTCCAGTTATTGAGGGATTGGAAAGCTGGGGCGACGTAAATTTACGTTTTGGCCTGAAAGAGGGCGCGGCTCCTACTCTGGGAGGCACAATTGATGTACAATCTATATACGGGGGTTTGAAAAACAAACTTACGATGTCCTTCTCCCCACCGGGAGTTTTTATCCCACAAAAAAAAGGAATTGAAACAGCGAGCCAGCAGGCGACATTCCAAACGACAACCATGGATCTTGTTGTAAAGACAGTGGGGGAGATTCCTTTGCTTTCGGGAAGCCTTGCAGAAAATGTGCAAGACGCCGATCAATCCGGAGTAAAACTTCAGGCCAATCTTAGGCTTCAGGGTGCCTTGAACGAGCCAAGGCTCTCCGGAGAAATCATTGCAAAGAACACATTTCTTGAACTCCCGGCAGGACCGTTCTTTGTCCCGACGGCAACGATCCGCTTCGACCAGGGGAACAACGGAAGCCTTTCTGCAAAAGCCTATGGCATTACCCGTCTAGGAACTTGTATTCTAGACATCAACGGTTCTCAGGGAGAAATCAACCCGCGGCTTGAAGCGCCTCCGGGAGTTTTGCTGGCGGACTTGATGCTTTCTCTCATGGAACCGTTGAGCCCGGGCTATTCGGCAACGACGCTGATGCAGAGCTATTCATGGGTTCGACAGAATCAGCTTTTTCATCAGGATGTAACGGGATGGAGCAGCAACCGGCTTGAAAAAAACGAGCCTGCTGCACTTGGGTTTTATGGAACGCCGTGGTGCTGGATGATTGGTCCGAGAGAGGCATCCTTGCAGAACCCATGATCCATCATTAAAAACCAACCATGGAAAGCATGACCGGACACGGCAGAGGATCCGCATCTGCAACAGGTTGGCGCATTACAGTGGAGTGTGCCTCTGTTAACAGGAAGGGGGTTGAGATTGCTGTAGCACTGCCCAAGGCATTGAATGCGCTCGAGCACCACGTACGAGAGGAAGTTCTGCGTGCAGTCCGTCGAGGGCGCGTGAACATTACGGTTTCCATTGAAATTACGCCGGGCGGCAATATTACCCAGAGTGTAATTGACAAACCGGCCGCTCTTCGTGCCCTTAGGGATCTTAAGGCCCTTCGTGATGAACTTTCCCTTCCTGGTGAAATTTCCTTGGAACTCCTGCTAAGATCTCCCGGCGTCCTGAAAAATCCCGCTGAAGAAATTCCGCCGCCTGAAAGCCTCTGGCCATTGCTTCAAGAGGCTCTTAAACAAGCCTTGGAGAGGATGGTTGCGATGCGACGCAAGGAGGGAGGACATCTCGTATCAGACCTTCAGAAAAGATTGAGATTGCTTGAATCTGCATGCAAGGGCATCCGGTCCCGAGTTCCAGTGGTTACGCGCCAAAGGAGGGATCTTCTTCGGGGAAGGCTAGAAGAACTGGGGGTGCCGCTGGAACAGGGCGATACAGCCCTGGCCCGTGAACTTGCGCTAATGGCCGAACGCAGTGACATTACTGAGGAGTTGACGCGGCTTGACAGCCACTTTGCGCAAGTCCGCGAGGCACTTTCGGGTTGCGAGCCTGCAGGCCGCACGCTCGACTACCTTGCCCAAGAAATGTTTCGCGAGTTCAATACGCTCGGCAACAAAGCAGGAGATGCCGCAGTTTCACGTCGGGTCGTGCAATCTAAAGCGGAGCTCGATAGAATCCGAGAACAAGTCGCCAACCTTGAGTAATCCATCCCCTCAATTCCGCCGTACGGGCATTTTATTTGTCATATCCGCGCCGTCAGGCGCAGGAAAAACCACGCTCTGCACCGCGCTGAGACAGAAGCCTGATTTTGTCTGGTCCGTCTCCTGCACCACGAGATCGCCCCGCACCGGCGAGATAGATGGTGAGGACTATCATTTTCTTGAGAGAAAGGAGTTTTCCAAGCGTGTTAACGATGGCGAATTCCTTGAGCACGCCGAGGTACACGGAAACCTATATGGAACGCTCAAGGCTTCTGTTCTGGCAAATCTCCGCAACGGTATAGATGTTCTGCTCGACATCGACACACGCGGCGCCGACAACATCCGCGCCTGCGGAGACCCAGTAATTCTGGAGGCGCTTGCCGATGTGTTTATTATGCCCCCCGATCTCGAGGAACTACGACGACGCCTCTTGCGACGTGGGACTGAGACTGAGCAACAAGTGGAAACCAGACTTCGTAATGCCTCGCTGGAGATGGAACGCTGGCGCGACTACCGCTACACGATTATCAGTGGATCGATGGAGGAGAACATCGAAAAATTTCGCGCAGTGATGCGTGCCGAACGCTATCTCAGTCGTCGTATGACAGCGGTGGTGAGCACGTCGCAAAATTGACAGCCCCCTCTCACAATGACCAGCCATTCACAATCAAACTGCGCAAGCTCCAAGACGGTTGTCCTCGGCGTCAGTGGATCGATCGCAGCGTACAAGGCGGCAGAGATTGCAAGCCTGCTGCATAAGGCAGGACATGATGTTCATGTCGTAATGACGCCGAATG
>Ga0208872_1000331_pt1 | contig 38097 bp, 45 predicted proteins | sample CryBogCBH12Aug08_FD_185508 | JGI IMG/M metagenome (GOLD analysis project Ga0208872, IMG submission 185508) | Freshwater microbial communities from Crystal Bog, Wisconsin, USA - CBH12Aug08 (SPAdes) | ecosystem: Environmental > Aquatic > Freshwater > Lake | place: Crystal Bog, Wisconsin, USA...
CCGGACCTACGGGCCCCACTGGCAACACGGGACCCACTGGCAACACGGGACCCACCGGACCTACGGGTCGGACTGGACCTACGGGTCGAATGGGTAACACTGGGTCGACCGGCTGGACCGGTAACACCGGACCTACGGGCCGAACTGGACCTAAGGGACCCACTGGACTTACGGGCACTACTGGTCCTACCGGTCCTCTTGGACCCACTGGTGCAACTGGAGTTGCAGGATCCGTTGGACCCGACGGCGCCGCTGGACCTGCAGGGGCCGTTGGACCCACTGGGCCTACGGGATCCACTGGACCCATTGGCATAACTGGCGCCAACGCAGGAGGCGTATGTATGGGAACTGGTTCGGCATCTGTGGTCTCTGTGAACGCCAATAGTGTTGTGGCATCCGGAGGCGCAACTGGACTCTCGGGCGAATATATGCTGCGTATGTTCACATCAAGCGGTACCTTTACATTGACATCAAATCCGAACAATCTGCCAATTGACGTGCTCGTGGTTGGCGGCGGTGGTGGAGGTGGTGGCAATGGTGGCGGGGGTGGTGGAGGGCATGTGGTACTTGCGCGATTCACCTCACTACCTGTTGGGTCGTATTCTATTACAGTTGGATACGGTGGTGGTGGAGGATCCGGTAGTAGTAGCGGATCCAATGGCGGAAATTCAACATTTAACACAATAATAACCGCGCCCGGAGGTGGAGGAGGTGGAGGTAGTTCTGTGAACGGGCTATCCGGCGGATGTGGTGGCGGTGGTGGCAGCTCACATTCTGGAGGAGCTCCAACTTCATCGACGATTACATCCGGTACTATCTTGGAGGATGGAGGATACTCTGGTGGATCAGGAGGAAGTAGCTCGTCTGGAGGCGGAGGAGGTTCTTTAAGTATAGGTGCTAATGGTAGTGGAACTACCGGTGGCTACGGCGGCACTGGGTATCTATACGCGTACCCTGTAGCAACACGATATGGATCGGGCGGAGGAGGATACGGATCTAGCACCGGTGGTGTAGGCGGCGCAGGTGGGAGCGCCTACGGCGGCGGCGGCAACGGCGGCAACGCAACGACTGCCGCTACCAGTGGAGCTGGATATGGAAATGGAGGCGGTGGTGGCGCAACGCTGAACGACGGTGGCGTTCTCGCTAACCCGGCGGGATCGGGCTCAACGGGCATCGTGATTATTTCGTACTCGACGAGCGGACAATACTGTTCAACATTTACACCACCTGCGCCGGCAACGAATCTGTGGATCAGCGGTATTCAGCCCTCCTTTTCAAACTATTGTTTTCAGAGCTTGTACGTGTCTGGGAGTGGACCATCGTCCTGGAATCTGAATGCGGCATACGCTTCTTCGGGTACAGTCGGAGGAACCGTGACATTCTATTATGGATACACGGCTATCGATCCCGCAGGCGTCGTCACCACAATTGCAGGTAATAGTACCCCTGGATATGCCGACGGCACGGGTAGTGCAGCTAGCTTCAACAATCCAGCCGGCGTCACCACATTTACTCCCGTACCCAACTTAGTTCTTATAGCCGACCCTGGTAACAATCGCATTCGTTATACGTTTGCAGACACCGGTGTAGTTGGGACGTATGCTGGCAGCGGAACCCCAGGATTTGCCGATGGTGTCGGCACATCCGCAAGCTTCAACTCCCCAGTTGGAGTCGCCTTTATCCCCTCAAGTAATGTAACCATCGTAGCCGACACAAACAACCACAGCATCCGAGTCATATCGTCGGCAAGCGCCGTGACCACGCTTGCCGGTAACGGCTCTCCTGGATTCGCTGATGGCACGGGCGCGGCCGCGAGCTTTAACAGTCCATACGGAGTCGCTGTTCTTTCCGATGGAACCATTGTGGTTGCTGACACGGGCAATCATGCCATTCGGCTTGTTACGTATCCCGGAGGTGTAGTGACCACGCTTGCGGGCAATGGCTCTTTTGGATATGCCGATGGCATAGGGACGGCTGCGATCTTTAACAGCCCTGGCGGTGTCGCAGTCCTTTCAAACGGGGATATAGTGGTTGCCGACACTAGCAATAACCGCATTCGACTTGTTACTCTGACGGGCATTGTTGCGACGCTCGCAGGCGGCAGTTTCAATTTGGGGGCCCCAGATGGTACGGGCGCCGGCGCGACCTTCAACGGGCCGATCGGGGTTGTCGTGCATCAATCTGGAAACATTATTGTATCCGAGCTGTATCGCATCAGGCTCGTGACCCCGGGGGGTGTCGTCACTACACTTGCAGGCAGCGGAACTCCTGGATACGCAGATGGCACGGGCGTGGCTGCGAGCTTCATCTTCCCGTTCGGACTGGCGGTGCTTTCAAGCGGCAGCGTAGTTTTGGCCGACTTGCAGAATAACCGTATTCGTCTAATCACATAGTAAATATAAGCACATGGACTACTACCTCACACTGGAACACTGGAATTCCATTGTCCGCAGGATGAAGGATGAGGAGCGAGAGAATGACATTCCGGCACAGGAAACGAGTGACCTTGCCAAGGACATTCTGCGCCACATACGCTCGGCTCGCTTTCGTCAGGGACTGCTCTTCAAGCAAAGACGAGGCGAAGAATACGAGGAGTTTGTTGAGATGCTGAACAAAACCTATGAACCGGGTCTGGTCGGGCGCATGCTGGACAATGACGAGTTTTGGGAGGTCTGCTTTTCTCTTCGGTAGTCACAATGCAGTTTCGGGCCGCAGTGGCCGATTTTATTCAACATGGATTTCTCTTGATGGGCGCAGTCTTCACGTGGTGTGCGTATCTTCTCACGCATCCATGTGATCCACTCTACCTGCTAAGCGGCGTTGTGTTCATGCCGATGTGGTTGTACTGGTCGCATCGGGCTCTGCATCTCATTCCGAGGGATTCGGTACTCTTGTATCCCGTGATCCACATTTGGTCCCATCACGGCACGCCAAAGCCAATTGCAAGCAGGTCTCTTGAACTTGCAGCCGAGACGGCATGGGAGCTGTTCTTTTGGACGTTTCTGCCCATTTGGCTTCAGTCTGTAACTGGATTTCACTTTATTCCGACCAGCATTGTCCTGCTGGGATCCTTCATGTGGATTTCTATTCACATGATCAACTATTCCATCCTGGGGTCCGAAACCCATTCCCGGCACCACATGGATACGACCGTGAATTACGGACCTGACGTACTGGATCATCTGTACGGCACCAACTACGACCATACGCACGAGGATACAACCTATTATGTGATCAATGCTATGGGATCGGCAATTGCGGTCCTCTATCTCAAACACTTTCTGCAGTATACTGAGTAATGGAAGCGTGGGCAGTTGAACACTGGGAGTGGGCCGTTCACAAGGTGCTCTTTTGGGAAACGGACGATGTGCAAAAGGGGAAAATTCTCCGCATCGTGCACTATTTTCTAGGTTATGCGCTGATCTTTTTGGTTGCCTTTTCTCATTTGGTCTACCCCGCCTTTTGGCTTCAGACCGTGACGCTGTTTCTGGTTACATGCGTATGGCTCCAGCACATTACCTGCAATGGGTGTGTGAGCTCAAAGGTGGAGCAGAAACTCATTGGCGACTCCACCAGTTTCATTGACCCGGTGTTGCAGCTCTTCAAACTGGAGCCGTCACAGGAGCTGACGATCTTTACACTCATCGTGATCAGCACACTGTCTACAAACATTCTGTGGCTAGAGTGGATTGCCCGAGTGCACCACAAGCTGTTCCCGGTGGTCAATCATTTGCAGATGGTTGCTCTTCAACACGTGTTGTAAACAAAACGGAATAGTCTTCACACAAGAGTAAGAGGTATTAACCATGGGTGATACTATCGTAGGCGTTCAGTTCGGCATTGCCAACCCCGAGAACCTGCTCAAGCGCTCCGTCGTCGAAGTCCTCACCGATAAGACCTATCAGAACAATCAGCCTATTGCAAATGGTGTCTTTGATGCTCGCTTCGGCGTCATTGAGAATGGCAAGGTCTGCCCCACCTGCAAGCAGACAAATCAGTATTGCCCCGGCCACTTCGGCCACATCCGCTTGGCCCGCCCAGTCTACCTCTATCAGTTCTTTGATATGGTGGAGAAGCTGGCCAATGTGATTTGCTTGAACTGCTCCAAGATCCTGGCCTCGGTAGAGGACATTAATACTCTGAAGTCCACGGGCCTGTCTCGCTTCAAGGAGGTGCGTGACATGCGCCCGACGCCCAAGAAGGATGAGCCGTTTGAGTGCCCGCACTGCGAGACGCCCATCTTCAAGAAGATTGCCAAGGTCATGGGCAAGGCGGCGACCCTTGAGGGACAGCTGGTGGATGCAAACACCGAGCCGGTGAACATTCAACCTGAGATGATCCTTCGGGCATTCCAGCGCATCACGGATGATGATTGTCGCAAGATTGGTCTCAATCCTGAGTTTGCTCGCCCGGAGTGGATGATGTGCACGGTCTTGGCCGTTCCGCCGCTGACGGTTCGCCCGTCGGTGGTCATGGATGACAATCAGCGCATGGAGGATGACCTGACGCACGTGCTAATCAACATTCTGCGGGCCAACGACAAGATCCGTGAGAAGATTGACAAGGAGGAGTCGGCAGATGTGCTGGACAAGTACACGGCGCTTCTACAGTATCACGTGGCCACCTATGTGGACAATGACATCAAGGGCATGGACCCCTCGGCCCAGCGATCGGGCCGTCCGCTGCGCACACTGAAGTCTCGGTTTGGTGCCAAGACCGGCCGTGTCCGTGGCAACCTGATGGGAAAGCGTGTGGATTTCTCGGCTCGTTCCGTCATTACGCCAGATGCGAACATTGAGCTGGATGAGCTCGGTGTGCCGGAGGAGATTGCCACAAACCTGACCTTTCCCGAGATTGTCAGTCCCTACAATCGCGATCGCCTGCTGAGCTACGTCAAGAATGGACCGGACAGGCATCCGGGTGCCAAGTCGGTCTATCTCAAGGCTGACGATCGCACGGTCAGCTTGCGATATGTCAATCCGGATACGATTGATATTCGCGAGGGTGACGTGGTCCACCGTCACCTGATTAACGGAGACATTGTGCTGTTTAATCGTCAGCCGTCTCTTCACAAGGCCTCCATGATGGCTCACCGCATCGTGGTTCTGCCGTACAGCACGTTCCGTCTGAACGTCTCTGCCACTCGTCCCTATAACGCTGACTTTGATGGTGATGAGATGAACATGCACGTGCCGCAGAGTATTGCGTCGGCAACGGAGCTGCGCTACATTGCATCCGTGCTCCGAAACATCATCAGTCCCCGTACGAACAGCCCGATCATTCAGCTGTTTCAGGACACGATGACGGGTGCCTACCGCATCTCGCAGCCGGGTGTTCGGGTGCCGGAGCCGATTGCCATGAATATCCTTGCTCGCCTGCGCCTGCCCTTTGTTCGCAAGAATGGGCCATGGACGGGCGCTGAGCTGATCTCGGCGGCCTTTCCCATGATGAACTACAAGGGGCGGATCACGCTCAAGAATGGACAGCTTGCGGAGGGCAATATTCTTCAGAAGGGCGGTGTGAGCGGTCTCCTTCATGTGGTCTATGCCGACTTTGGCCCCCAGCGTGCAGGTCAGCTCATCAATGACATTCAGTCTGTCGTCACGCAGTACAACCTGTATACCGGTTTCTCGGTGGGCACGTCCGATTTGATTGCTAATGCAGCGACTCGTGAGTTCGTGGCCGATGAGCTGGCCAAGGGGCGTGACAAGGTGGCCAAGATCCTTTCGGCGGTTCACGCCGGACAGTTTGAGAACCTGATGGGTCTGTCGGATGGCGAGCAGCTGGAGGATGACATTTCGTCGGCCTTGAAGGAGGTTGCAGCGTCCATCAACACCAAGGTGATTGGATCGCTGGACAAGACCAACCGTATTGTGCAGATGGTTGACTCGGGATCCAAGGGAGGTGAGCAGAATATCACCCAGATGGTCGCTCTGCTGGGTCAGCAGCTCATTGAGGGCAAGCGCGTCCAGTATACGCTTCAGGATCGTACTCTGCCGCACTTTGCAAGGTATGACGATGGTGTGGAGTCTCGTGGTTTCGTTCAGCACTCCTTTGTGGATGGTCTGATGCCGGCAGAGTTCTTCTACCACGCACAGGCCGGTCGTGAGGGTCTGATTGATACCGCTGTCAAGACCTCAGACACGGGATACATTCAGCGTCGTCTGATGAAGTCCATGGAGGACCAGCACGTAGAGCATGATGGCACGGTTCGCAATGTGACAGGATCGGTCATTCAGTTCAACTACGGTGAGGATGGTGTGGATACCGTGGCTGTGGAGTCGCAGACGTGCGAGCTGCCTATCATGACCCTGGAGAACATTTACCGCGACTATGCGCTGTCGCTTGATGATGTCAATCCCTTTCTGACAGAGGCCGTGGAGGAGGCACCGGATATGGTGGAGGAGATTGTTGCGGATCGGGAGATGTTTGTCAAGTCCGTGTTCCGCTACCGCAAGAATGACACGGTGCTTGCTCCGGTTCATCTGAAGCGTCTGCTGACAAAGTATACGAACACCTACTCTACCAAGACGGATTTGACGCCCACCCACGTGGTCTCGGCGCTGACCCGGTTTGTCAAGGAGTTTCCCTATAACAAGGTGTTCCATGCGCTTCTGCGGTTCTACCTGGCGCCCAAGAAGGCCATTGTTGTTCACCGCCTCAGTCTGGCGCTGTTTGACGAGCTGATGCGGGACATTCGGTTCCGCTACATCAAGAGCCTGGTCCACGCAGGGGAGATGGTGGGCGCTCTTGCCGCGCAGTCCATCGGGGAGCCCACGACGCAGCTGACTCTGAATACCTTCCACAGTGCCGGTACGGCCAAGGCCAACGCTACCTCCGGTGTGCCTCGTCTGGAGGAGATCCTGTCGGCCTCGGCCAATCCCAAGCGCCCGGGCAATACGGTGTACTTGACGCCCGAGTTTGCGTATGACCAGGATGCCGTGATTTCCAAGATGAAGGAGATCCAGCGCACAACCCTGCGCGACATTACCAAGTCTGTCCGCATCTACTACGATCCGCCCTCAAATGGCACGGTCGTAGAGGAGGATGCCGAGATCCTGGCACTGTATCAGGAGTTCACGGTGGCCAATGTCGCCTCGTGCGCCTCTCCTTGGATCATGCGCCTGGAGCTGAATGACTTGGAGATGGCCTCGCGCAACATTCTGGATCTGACGGAGGTCCAGGCCAAGCTGCGGAACTCGCCCCTGAAGATTCTGGAGTGCATGCATTCCATCGGCGATGGAAAGAGCGTCAAGGCTGAGGCGGTCCTGTCCAATGCCGAGGCGTCCAAGCTCATTCTCCGCCTAACCTTTGACGAGAATGTGGTCAAGACGCCCACGCAGCTGCGGTTTCTGGAGGACAAGATCCTGGATACGGTGCTGACGGGCGTGGATGGCGTGGGAGGCGTTCACCTGCGCAAGGTGAAGAATGAGCTGATTTACGATGAGAAGGTGGCCGGATACACGCAGAAGGAGCAGTATGTTCTGGATGTGGATGGCACGAACATGTACCAGCTCATGGTGTTTCCGGGTGCCGATGGAACCCGCACCTTCTCCAATGACATTCACGAGATCAATGATGTCTTTGGAATTGAGGCAGCGCGACTGGCCATCTTTGAGGAGTGTTCCGAGGTCTTCGTTCAGGAAAAGGTGAACTACCATCACCTTAGCGTGCTCGTGGACAGCATGACGTTCAGTGGCCGTATCGTTGCTGTCAACCGCTTCGGCATGAACAAGAATGAGACGGGCGTTCTGGCTCGGTCCTCGTTTGAGGAGACCAGCAAGAACATGTTTAATGCAGCCATGGGTGCCGAGTATGATACGATGCGCGGCGTGTCAGCGAACATCATGTTTGGTCAGAAGCCCCCGTGCGGAACGGGCTTTGTGGATATTCTGGTGGATGAGTCTCGTCTGCCCGACGGCCCCGACGAGGAGCCTGAGGACAATACCCTGCAGGAAGTCAATCAGCGACTAGCCGCTGTACCCGAGACCGAGTGCCGCCTGGAAGATATCTTGATGGCATGGTAGGCCTCTACCACAGCTTCATACGCCGACGGCTGCCACCCATCATGGTCGCCGTAGGTGTGTTCAGAACCAGGGCGTAATAGGGATAGTAAAAGGTCGCAAAGAAAAAGTCAAGGATAGCCCATCCAATAGACCCATATTTTGCATAAGACAGACTGGCGGCGCCGAAGCTCCACACAAAGAACCAAATGACAGCAAAGACCGTAGCTACGATCGCGCCAGTCGGCATGGAGGACGACTTGGGAGTTGTATCAGGCGAAGGAGGAGGCTCGGGAGGCGAGGAAGGCATCTTTGGTAAATAATAGGGAAACAAAGTAATGGTCAACTTGACACATCCTGAACTTGCAGAAATCCAAACGCCGTCTCTGCCCGCTGCAAGTCTGGATGCCCTCCATTCCCTGCGGACAAAGATGTGTAACACGTCAGGAAAGGAGTATGCACTTCAGCCCCTTCAGCGGCTACTGCGTCGTGTCATGTCGCCTGACGCTCCGACCCGTAATTTGCTCATGGTTCACGGCACAGGATATGGTAAGACCTGCACTGCAATTCAAATTGCCGAGGAGTACATTCTGCGCCCCGAGTTTCAGGACAAGAAAGTGCTGGTCATTGCGTCTCGTGCCGTTCAAGAGAACTTTCGGACACAGATTTTTGACATGAGCCGCGTCTATCTGGATGCCGCGAGCGACACGCTCAGCTCCAAGCAATGCACGGGTCGTCGGTATTTGGATATGCTTCTGCGAATTGAAGCCGAGCCAAAGAACTGGGCCAATCCCGAGGTGCGCGACCGTCTGGAAAAGACCTCCGATCGCATCATTAACGAGTTTTACGAATTCCAGGCGTACAATTCCTTCGGCACTCGGCTTAACGAGAAACTCACGGGCACCGAAGCCGACATTGACGAAGCGTGGGTCCATGAGAACTTTGACAATCGGCTCATCATCATTGACGAGGCCCACAACATTACGACCGAGGAGACAGCAGTGGCCCTTGGATTGGAACGGTTGGTCAAGATTGCCGACGGCCTTGTGCTGGTGCTCCTGACAGCCACGCCAATGTACGACACCTACGAAGAGATTGTCTTTTTCATGAACCTGTTTCTGTGGAACGAGCGCAAGCAGTCGTTTGACAAAACCCTGACTGCATCTGACTTTTTTACAGCAGATGCCGAGCTGAAAAAGGGCGATCCCGAAACAAAATTTCGTGACTGGTGCCAAACCTATGTTTCCTATGCAAAGGGCGAGAGTCCATTCACATTTCCGTTCCGTCTGCCGCCGCCCGTGATTGCCGACAAGGATGCCATGCGGCTCGGGTTTAATAACCGTGAAATTGCAGCCAAGGATCGCACGAAATACCTCAGTCTGGTTGCATCTCAGCCGGCTGGAGAACAGCTGACTGTTCTGACCACAGGCGCACGGGAGGTGGATGATACTCGGCGCGCGGCCATGATGTCTCCAACTCTCTCCGTGTTCCCAGGAAACAAGACCTTTGGGCAGACCTTCAAGGTCAATAAGGAACAATTCACGTATGTCGGCGAACCCTTTCTGACACCTGAAACCCTTCCGAATTACTCGTCTAAATTCGTCAGCACTCTCAAGTCCATTGAAAGCTCTAGCGGCGTGTGCATGGTCTATTCAAACTATGTGGAGCGTGGAGCTCGTCTCTTTGCAATGGCGCTGGAGGAGCATGGATATACGCCGTATCGGGGAAACACGCTGTTCAAGAAGCCGAGCTACACGGGTCCGTCCAAGGGAAAGTATATTCTGATCTCTTCAGCCGCAACAGATGCCGAAATCAGTGTCATGTTGGATGCTGTCAAGAACCGATCCAATTCAGGTGGCAAGAATGTCAAGGTGGTTGTGACCAGTCCGCTGGCGGCCGAGGGAATTGACTTTCGCTTCATTCGGCAGGTGCATATTCTGGACCCCTGGTGGAACATGAGTCGCATTGAGCAGGTGGTGGGCCGTGCTCTCCGCACATGCAGTCACCAGGATCTACCTGAGAAGGAACAGAACTGCACCGTCTATCTTCACATTGTCCGCCCCGAAGCCGAGCGCGAGGCCTTTGATGAATACACCTATCGCACTCGCGTGGAGCCAAAGGGTATGCGCATCGCCAAGGTTCGGAAGGTCATGGCCGAGTCCGCGATGGACTGTCCTATTCAATTGGCTCTTCCTGCTGATTGGAGAGAACTGGAAGTTCCCCAGATCCGCGATGAGGGACACGAAGCCGTTGTCTATCGCCTGAAGGGAATGATGGCACCGGCCTTTGACGAGGCCCCTGATGTAGAGCAATGCAAGATAACGCCTGCCGTTCCCGATCCGGATCATGTTCGTCCCCTGTCAACGTACTTGGACTCTCGCGATGAACTCCTAACCAAACTCGGAAAGCTCTTTATTGACAAGTCAATTTGGGATCGCGAGCAGCTGTTCTCGGCCCTCCGTCCCTTCAGTCGTGATGTGATTGTGTATACGCTCCAGCAAGCCATCAGCACCTCGTTTCGCTTTGCGGATTCCTTCAATCGCCCAAGTCTTCTTGAGTCCAAGGGGGATTTGTATGCCCTGGCCCCGATTGGCGTTCCAAACGGCACTGTCGTGGAGCGCACACGTCGTCAAGTCAAGCCGGTTGACATTGAGTTGCCCGAGCCCGAACCCGAAGCCGCTGGACCGCCACCTGCGCTGGAAGATGATGTGCTTGACAAGAGACGCAACGCCTATGCGTGGCCCAGCGATACCGCTGATCGGTTCTCGGAGGAAGTGAAGAATGGGTATATTTTTGATCACGAGTTCACGGCACTTGAAAAGAAGGCGTACCTAGAGACGAACCCCGACCTTCCCTTTCTTGATCGCCTGCGCATCCCCGACACTGCGTTGTTTGTCACGGATCCTGAAATGGAGCTGGTTGGAGAAGATTTGACAAAGTACTCCGAGTGGACGGATGCGCTCATCAAGCGGTTCGTGGATCAAAAAGACGTCCTCTTTGCATCTGTTTCTGCCAAGGGGGTGCTCACGATCTCGCCATCCACCATCACGGATGGGGTTCCCAGACGCGCTCTTGCCGAAAAGTCCTTTGCACCCACTGCGTGCGGCACCGGACAGAATTCTGTGGCCAATATGAAGATCCTTGCAAAGTTCATTGACAAGAATGGTGTCGGACTTCCGGCGGGTCTGGCAGGTGGACCACTCTGCACCTACTCTGAGCTTCTGGCCCGTGAGGAACATAACTGTGTGTGGTACACGCCCGAAGAAATTGCCGTTCTCAGTGTCAAGAACGACAAGATAGACAATAAGACACGAGTTCTCAAGGCCCTCAAGGCTGCGAAGTAGTTCAAAACGAAAACTCTTCATTCAAACACACAAGAGGACACAATGAATCTTTATGAACGTCGTGAGCTCACTCGGAACGTTCATGTGGATGCCCGGTTCCTTCAGCGCAACATCCTGGCCAGCCTGGTTGCTCAGCTGCGCCACAAGTATGAAGGGATCTGCTTGCCGGAGGGATATGTTCAGCCCCGTAGTATTACGGTGGTTGAACACTCCTTTGGTCGCACAAACATTCTGAAGGGCGGGCTGGATTACAGTGTTCGCTTTCAGGCCGATCTGTGCCTTCCTCACGCCGGTCAGGTGTTCAGGGCGCCCGTGGTCCTCAAGAGCAAGATCGGTCTCCACGCCGAGCTTTCTCCTATCAAGGTTCTGCTTCCTCGTGATTTGCATATCGGAAATGCCGACTTTGATCAGGCCGATATCGGTCAGGATATTGAGTTTGATGTCGTAGGCACTCGCTTTCAGCAGGGTGACCAGACGATCGTGGTGCTGGGAAAGCTTCGGGAGGTCATTCGCCCCGACACGCGCAAGGCCGAGGCAGAGCCCGAGGCGCCTGATGTGATCGCGGCCCCGGTGGGCGAGGGCGATAAGGAGAAGCGGGTGGTCACGGTGGATGTCTCCAAGACCAAGGCACCCGGAGAGGTGCGTAGGAAGAAGATGGTAAAGACTGTTGCCCCAGCACAAGATGAACAGAAGCCGGAAGGAAGCGCTGAAGGAAAGACTGGATCGGCTTGATGCAAATGAACACGCACAGATCTTTAACATTATCAAGAAATATACGGATAGTTTCACCAAGACGCAGAATGGTGTTTTGGTCTCCTCGGACGTTCTTCCAGATACGTGCCTGGAAGAGATGGAACGAATGGTCGCTTTTTACCTTGATCAGCATAAGCAGATGGAAGCAGACGAAGCAGAACGCAAGACCTATGAGCGAAGGTAAAAAATGGATGCTTTTCATTCAAGCCTAAAGATAAGGAACCATGGATACCCTTCTTTCCGATACGGCACTTGCCAACCTCAAGGAGTTTGCAGATCTTCTCAAGAAGGACAAGCATGCAGAACTTGAGTGCAAGCTTCTCGCCAATCAAATTCACACCAAGGACGTTGCCGATCGCATCTCGGACAGTCTTCAGCTCTACTCTCGCGGTGAGCCCGTTCACGAGCACCGGGCAACCTTCTGCTATTCTGACGGGCTTCGGGCGGTTGTCGTGGGCGCCGAGAACATTCTCAAGGTGTGCTCAACTGGAAGCTTTCGGGGTGTTCCGCTCAATGTTGAGCGAAAGCGCCGCTACTTTGATGTCGTGACGGCACTCAAGGGCAAGTCGGACACAATTGATGTCCCTGAGGCTGGCGTCCGAATCACCCTTCGGCACGAGGAGCACTTGCGCAAGGACTTCTCGGGCACTCCGATGGATTCTGCCAGTCACGTGCGGATCATTCACCGGAAGTCCTGGACCAGTCTGGACGGCATTGTCCGCTACGACTTCTCGCAGTGCAAGTCCAAGACCAAGCAGACAAAGACCTTTGCGGATATTCTGAAGCAGACGCCGGCCTATGAGCTGGAGCTGGAGGTAATTGACCGGACCAAGACGGAGGCGGAGATTGTCGCCTCGCTTCTTCGCCACATGACGCCTGTGATTGCCGCCTTCCAGGGCTCGCAGTTCATTCTGTCCTCCTCAGACATTCAGCGCTACCAGATGGAGTTTGAGATGACGCGGATGCCCTTTGTCAATCCCGTGACCATGGAGCGCCGTCACCTGCTTGCGGATCGCCCGAATAATATTCTGTCCGGATACACGGTCACGAACAAGGCAGATGGCGAGCGGTGCTTCCTCGTTGTCATGCGAGACCGCCGTGTTCTGCGGATTACGCCGAGTTCGGTTATTACCTGGACGGGCCTGACTGCGACCAAGGATGTTCATATTGGCACGGTGATTGACGGCGAGTATCTGGCTGAGCGCAATCAGTTCTGTATCTTTGATGTCTATTGGTATCGCGGCCGTGACGTGCGGCGCCTTCCTCTGTTCGTGTCCGAGGATGACATGACAAAGTCGCGACTGGGCTGTGCGCGCTCGTTTGTGGCCGACATTCCTACGGACTTTACGTCGCAGATGGGATCCAAGCCTTTGCGCGTGACCACCAAGCTGTTCCTGGCGGGTGAGGGGACGGCCATGGAAGAGGCAATTCGCAAGATCCTTGACACAAAGTTTGAGTACCCGACGGACGGTCTGGTGTTTACGCCTCGGGCATCGCCGGTGGCCCCGGTTGCCGATCGTCGGGGAAAGTCGTGGCTCACTGTCTACAAGTGGAAGCCGGCCTCGCACAACAGCATTGACTTTCTGATCAAGATGAAGCATGGCGAGAGTTTTGATACGACGCTGGGCAAGCGGGTTGTCAAGGGAACCCTGTATGTCTCTCGCACCCCAGGTGATATCATTCACCCCTGCGAGACCATGACGGGTGAGTATGCAGTGCCCGACATTTCGCCGGAGGAGCGGGTGCTGGCCGACAGTCGCGACCGTGTGCCGTCTCCGTTTCAGCCCTCGGTCCCTCGGTCTCCGGATGCGCACGTCATCGCGGTGCCCGTGAATGACAGCGGAGTGCCGGTGGATGCTGAGGGAAACCCCGTACAGGACAATACGATTATTGAGTGCTCGTATGACACGGACATTGGGCGCTGGACCATCATGCGGACCCGCTACGACAAGACGCACCAGTATCGTGTTCTGGGTCGCCCGCAGTTCGGCAATGACATTGCCGTGGCCGATGCGATCTGGACCAATATGCACGTGCCGATTACCGAGGAGATGATCCGGAACTTGGTGGCAAATCCGCCGGATGCGACATTTGAGGACGACCTCTACTACCGGGACAATCTGGATGCGCGTGACCGCATTCTGCGCGATGTCTACGGATTTCACAATCGCATCAAGGACGATCTGTACCGCTCCTCCATCAAGAATGGGGATTCTCTGCTGGAGCTGGCCGTCGGCCGAGCGGGAGATCTCCTGAAGTGGAAGCGGACAAAGCCGTCCATGGTGGTGGGCATTGATGCATCCATGTCCTGCATCACATCTCCCCGTCAGGGAGCCTGTGTGCGCTACCTGAAGGAAAAGGCAGCAAACCCGACCGAGTATATTCCTCCGGTCCTCTTTATCTGTGGAGACATGACCAAGCCGCTCTTTGAGGGTGACAATACGTATGCCAATATCATTACAGGTGCCACTCCGCCCACCACGGCCTACCTGAGCACCTTTGCTGGGCACACGGAGTTTGATGTGATCTCCTGTCAGATGGCCGTTCATTATGCCTGTGCGTCAGACGAGGCCTTTGAGACCTTTGCGACCAATCTGGAGACGCACGGAACTGGTCTGTTCTTCGGCACCTGCCTGGATGGCGCATCGGTCTATTCTCTGCTGATGGGGAAGCAGAGCCATATGTTCCGGTCGGGGACGCAGGTGTTTGGCGAGTTTGTCAAGGAGTATGATGACAAGCAGGGGTGGAGGGAGGAGTTCGGTCAGGCCGTCTCGGTTCATCTGGAGAGCTTTGAGCAGCCGCAGAAGGAGTATCTGGTGCCCTTTGCCAAGATGACGGAGGTTCTGAAGGAGCATGGGTATGACCTGGTGGGAAGCACGATGTTTGCCGATCACTATGCGGATCAGAATACGGTCTTGCTGACGCAGGAGCACCAGGCATTCAGCTTTCTCCACCGGAGCTTCGTCTTTGAGAGGACCCGGAAGCCTAAGAAGAGCGAGAAGCAGGAGGCGGTGATCCCGGTGGTTGAGCCCGAGGTCAAGGACGAACGGTCTGAGCAGGCCAAGCCAGAGGCCGCCGCCACCGCACCGAAGCCCAAGAAGAAGATTGTCAAGGTGGTGGCAGAGAGCAAGGAGGATCCCGTGCTGTTCTTTGGTGCGGATGAGGGCAAGGGTGAGTGGCGGGTCTTCTCCAACATGTATGAGGCGCCCTTTCAGGTGGATTCGGTGACGTATCCCACGGTAGAGCACTACTTTCAGTGGTCCAAGGCCAAGCAATTTGGGGATGGCGCCATTGCCGACAAGATCCTCAAGACACCCTCGCCAAAGGCGGTGAAGGCACTGGGCAGGAAGGTCAAGGACTTTGTGAAGGAGGACTGGGACAAGACGAAGGACGGTGTGATGCGCACGGCGGTCAAGGCAAAGTTTATCCAGCACCCGGATCTGAAGACCAAGCTGATGGAAACTGGGGCTCGCCCGATTGGCGAGGCGTCGGCTCGTGATAAGTATTGGGGCATCGGGACGTCGGCGGATACGTCCAAGGCGAAGGACCCGACAAAGTGGCCGGGAAAGAACGTGCTGGGTAAGATGCTGATCGAGCTGCGCACCGAGCTCAAGGAGTAGAGTTCCGGTAGAAGGACTCGTAGGTCATTGCAGGAGCCGCCTGTGCCTGTTGCTGAACGTCGGCAGGGAGGTAGCGACGATGAAGCTTCTGTCCAATGATCGCCGTTGCCTGCTCGGCGGTGATCTCACCTTTTTCAATCTTCCGCTTGAGGGCGAGCATCTCAAAAAAGGTTGTGTCCAGACGATCTTCGGCATGCATCTGAAAAAGAGCAGGGTAGTTGAAGTAGAGGATCTCATTGTCCTGCTGAAGCTTGGCCTCATACTCGGCCTTGTTGGCCTTGAGGTGTGCCCACTTCTCCTTGCTCCCGTCCATGGCACGGACGAGCGCCTGAACCTGCGTGGCCGTCAGATCTGTGTCATTAATACCGCGGCGTCCAGCCTCAACTTCACTCGGAGTGAGCTCGCGTGCTGCCATTTGTATTTACCACTACCAATGGCTTTAACTGGGACATTAGTGACGCACACTCCTCATGCGTGGTCATTCCTGTCAGAATGATTTGACCCGTGCGAAAGACTTTTGCGATCCACTTGGTCTGCGGGAAATACACCTTGACTGCAGGATAGACTGCTGGTTCATACACAGTTGTCACTCCCTTTTCTCGCAGAGACGCATAGAGCGCATCCCGAGAGAGGTTTGTCGTTCCCACCAACTTTGTCTTGTAATTCATCAGCACGACCCGACGCACATTGGTCCACTCGCCCGTGCAGGCAGCCGGACAGTGGGTCGTGATATGCTCTTGCAGGAGCGTCGTCACATTCCGATCATACTTTTCGTCTAGAACGCCCGTGATATGAAACACGCCGTTCTGGAAGATTTTCACCGTAATCTCCTTGCGGAGAAGAGTGCCGTCGCCATCGGACATGACGACAATGGTAATTGAGTTATGTCCAAAGCCCGTTGTGCGCTTTGGGACCGCGGTCTTTGCCCGGCGCTTGATAAGATCTCGCTTAGAGGAGCCGCGCTTGATGACGCCCTGCTTCTCCACCTTGATAATCTTGTCTGTGAGTGGAAGTTCATGGGCGAGGACATTTGTATCAAGCTTTACGTTCATCGTGTAGAGCACCACCATTGTTGTCAGTGTGGGATGGTCCATTGTTGGGGTTGATTGTGTAGACCCATTCAGTTTCGTTTTTCCACGCATGGGAGAAGGAATGCGGGAACTTAGAGACAACGATGCAGTTGAAGGTCCGAATGGCTTTGCGCATGATCACTTCTTCACACGGCGTCAACATCCAGCCATCTAGATACCCAAGCCAAAGTGTTCCTGTAGTTTGGTGATCTGAAAAGGATTTGATCGTATCTACAAAATTGTCCTCTAGCGAAAGGCGTGACATATCGTAGCAATTGGGTGGCTTGGGAATAGGATATGTGTAGATCGTCAGCATACTTACAGACCTGAAACGGTGTGTAAGCCGGCTTACGCGGCTCACGCGGCTTACGCGTTCGGCTCAATCGTGTGGGGGCGCTGGATGGCACTCTTAAGGCCCTGCGTGGCAAGAGATGCTCCCGTGCAGTTACAACCACTGGAAAACAGGACCTTCTTGCAGTTCGGGCAGCAATTGTCGTAGTATCCACGGCCAAACGACTGGCGGGCCGCTTGGATCTTGGACAACTCGGCGTCGGCGGCCAGGTTGTCATTGATCTCCGGAAGCTGGGCCGACGACAGGCACGGCATCGTGTTTGTGATCTGCGACGGCTTGGCATTCTTGGGAAGAGCACCCTGCGCCACCGCCTGGCCAGCCGTATATTCGGCATACATCGGCGCATCCTGCACATTGTGACCACCACCATGGAGAAAGCCAGCCGATCCACGGGTAGAGGGAGCATTCAGGACCAGCGCACACGCCGTGGCGGCTACGGGGGTCTCCAGATTTCCCGATGCAGCAAGACGGCGGACAATCTCGGTTTGGTGTCCAGCATCGCGGTGAGGACGGGTGTCTGTGATGGTCACCAGTCTCTGCTTGTAGCGGCCAAGGTATTCGCTGTACGACATCTTACTCTTAAGGTGAAAAAGATTTGTGTGGTATGTGCCCTGCGGAGTTAGACGCCAGGGTGCGTGAAGAAATGACGGCGACAGCACTCGCGCGTAAGGCCCAGTTCATTCATGGCCCGACCCTCGGCGGTAACTGTTGTTGTCTTGGTGAGGTAGACCAGATCGTCCTTCTCAGGCCGACCATCCTGCTTGCGATACGTCTTGACCAAACTCAGAAATGTCTTCCACTTGCCGGCGATGGGGAGATTGCACGTATAGCACTTGATTGGAATTGGGAAATCCATGATGCCTACTCTTGTCTTCCACTCCGGAGTTCCGTTTTTCTTGTCTGCCCGAAGAACAATGAAGAAGTCAGTTCTCCTGGTCGTGGTTGTGCTTGCGGTGATTGCTGCATTTGCCTACCTTGTGGCACGTCCTACTCGCGTCCAGCAGAAGATTGCGTCAGACGTTCAAAAAGTAGCGGCTCGCTTCACGCCCTCCGAATCCATTGACCTGTCCATGGCCATGAAGATGACGACCCATGAGGCACCTCAGATGCTGAACCCGCCCAGCACGGTCCCGCCTCTGCTCCTGTTTCCTCCCAGTGCCGAGGACCTGGCGAAACTTTCGGGAGAGTAAGGAAATGAGCACATTCAAAAAGTGGCTACTTCTTGTGATTGTGGTCGTTGCGTTGTTTCATACCTTTGCGGGCGATGTTGCGGATCTGCTGGGCGGCACAGTAACGTTTAGTGCCGCGCATGGCTGGAACGAAGGACTGATCTATATGCTGCTAGCCGTTGTGGTGGCGATTGCGGTCAAGTAACCCTACCAGAACACCTCCATCTCCTGTGTGCTCCAGAACTCCGACGTATTGTTCGGGAGCTGACGCCGAATGATATACGGCAACTTCCGCTCAGCAATCTCTTGCTTGGCAACTGTCCACACAAACATGGGGTCAGATGTCTTTAGTCCCTTCAGGTCAATCAGCGGCTTGGCACCCTCAGCCAGCTGCTGAGCACGGACCGCCATCAGCGTGGTATACTCATACTTGGTGAAGTACGGCTGGGTAATACGAGGATGCTTGATCATCTCGGCCACTTCTGCGCGAAAGACGGGCTTCACTTCGGGGTGGAGATCCATTATACTTACACTCTGTCTAGTAGTTCTTTTGTCCGTTTTATCCAAAGACGAATGCCGGTTCTTAAGACTTCTGCATCCGACTATACCGCATTTGTTCGTTCCGCCGCTGTTCTGCCCACGAACGGAAAGGCGGTAAAATCCACTGTTACCACCGTGAATACAGCTGTTGCAGCCGTCGTGGCTACAGCATCCAAAGTCGCAGCAACGGCAACCCCGACCAAGGCCATTGTCACGGTTGCTTCCAAAGTCACAACCACGAATAAAAATACCACTCACTAATAATGCCTACCCTCTCTGCATCTGATTACACTGCGTTTATCAAGGCCCAGGCTGCCTCGCTTGCTTACCGCAACGGTGCGATCCCCAAGACAATTCAAACTAGCGCCCAGCCGTTCCCGGTGCAGTCTGCCCTGAATGCCCGTCTTCTTGCTAGCCAGGCCGCTCTGGTCGTGACACCGGGCAATGCTGCCATTACTGGTACGGCTCGTGTCCGCCCCCACACTGGAAAAGGACCCGTGAACAACCCGAAAAGTCTGTCTACTGTTCACAATTCTACGAGCACCACGCAGAGCTCGGGCAAGTTCCCTCAGGTCGGCGGTCTTCCCCTGACATCGGCCAAGTCCGATGGTGTCTATGCCCCGGTCGCCCACCTGGCCCGCGTGGATACCAAGGCGACTGGCGCGTATGCCGCTGCAATCCCCGCCACCGGATCCACTCAGCTCTACGTCCTTCAGGGCGGCAAGGCGTCGTAAGAGGGTCCACGTCCCCCAAGGGGTCCTACGGTCCACGTCCCCCAAGGGGGTCCTAGGGGCCCCGTGCGGCCTGCTTCCACGTTGCATCACACGCTGCACACTGGTACATCCAAATCACATTTTTGGCATTCAACTTAATGCCAACAATGTTAGACTCCTTGCCCCTGGTCGGACAGACAACGCTCGGGCACTTCATATTTGTGAACCGAGGCAGAGTAGGATCGTGCTTGAGATAGGGATTGATGGAATACTGGATGGACGTATCCTGCAGGAGGTCGTGGTCGTAGACAATCGGGTTCGCCTTGGTAATCGGCTCTTCATACTCACACTGCCGACAGGTCAGAAATGCGGCTCCGGCGCGCTCCTCAATGCTATACATCATATTGTCACACTTGATACAGAACTTCATTGTGATTAGGTCTGCTTACTCTTTAACGCTTCCGTTTTTTTCAGCGTGCATCCGCGTTCAAAATGGACGACCAGCCACAAAGTAATCGGCCTTAATAGTATCCAGAATGCTCAAGTCCAAGCTCAAAGACTTTCTCGACGGCACCGGGAAGGAGACCGACAGCGATAAGAAGAAGACTGGGCGGGGATCCAAGGGAGAGAACACCACGCACAACGGCATGTCAGGGGGCGCATGGTGCATTCCTGATGACGATATCGCGGAGTTCTATAAGCTCTACTGCGATTACCTGCGAGACAATGGCCCCCTTCACATGACAGAGAAGAGTACGCGGATCGGTGCAATGCGTATTGATCTGGACTTCATCTATTCGGGCGCAAAGGAGAACCACTTGCACACACAGGACCAGGTGGTCGAGTTCACAAAGGCGTACATGGACGAAGTGAAGAAGTTTGTACGGATTCCCGAGGCAGTGGAGATCTTCGTGTCAGAGAAGCCGGAGCCAACGTATTATAAGGATAAAGACCGGTCCAAGTCCGGGCTTCACCTTGTCGTCCCTGCAATCAAGACGAACCGGTTTGTGGAGGAGGCGATTCGCATGAACCTGCTAAGTCGCATGCCGGAGTTCTTCCCTGATCTCCCCCTTGCAGATGAGTGGCGAAAGGTCTATGATCCGTCTCCACTGACACACACGAATAACTGGACCCTGCTCGGGTCAAAGAAGAAGGAGGGAACGCCGTATCAGATCAAGTATATCTTGGATTGGGATCCCGCCACGGGCGAGATGAGCATTGACAATGATGTTCCGCTAATGACGACCCCGGATCTGCTTAGAAAGATGTCGGTCCGGTCTCCGCCGTCTGAAGAGACCGCGATGACAGACTACGCATTGGAGTTGCTGAAGAATCGCATGCAGAATGCCGAGGATGCGAAGGTCTCTGGAGGCAATGCCCTTCAGCCGACCCGCGGTCGCCAGGCCGTTCGCGGCGATATGAACTCTCGCGGTTCGTCTCCGGATAACACTGCATACCGTCAGTCATTGACACCTGATATCCTGAAGTATCTGACGGATCACGTGTTTAACCTTGCCGAGTTCCGATTCAAGGAATATAAGGATTGGATTGATGTGGGTATTTGCTTGAAGAATATTCACCCTGAACTTGAGAGCGTCTTTCTAGAGTTCAGCAAACAGGATCCGCGCGCCAATGATCGCGAGATTACCGCAAAGTGGAATTCCTTTGGGTGGCGCTCGGATGGAGCGCGTCTGGAGCTGCGAAATCTGCTGAAGTGGTCGAAGATGGATAACTTCACGGGATATGAGGCAATTGAGAAGACGAATATTGGTCGGCTTGTGAAGGAGGCAGCCGAAGCAGGTACGGAACATGACGTTGCGCAGGTTGTCTATGCAATGTTCCGCGACAGTTTCAAGTGCGCCAAGTATGGAAATAATACGTGGTATCGGTTTGACGGAAACAAGTGGTGCGAGACTGATCATGGCGTGGCTCTACTGAAGCTGCTGTCTGAGGATGTCCGCAAGCAGTTTCGCGAGGGCGAGAAGGCTATGATTATTGCGATGGAGAATGCAGGCGCTTGCATTTGCGAAGGGAAGGAGACGAACCCAAATTGCGATTCGTGTAAGCACGAGAAGGAGAAGATGAAGTACGTTGCAATGCAGATCAAACTGAAGACGGTCAAGTTCACGGAGAATGTGATGAAAATGAGCCGTCTGCTCTTCCTGGACGAGGAGTTTGGCAAGAAGCTGGATGAGAACAAGAACTTGATTGCATTTGCGAATGGTGTCTTTGATGCAACGACGATGGAGTTTCGTCAGGGGCGTCCGGATGACTGCATCAGCTTCTCTACGAAGATTAACTACGATCCCGATCGCGAGTACTCGACATACGAGTGCTGGGCGGAGATTGACAAGTTCCTGCGCGACGTCCAGCCAGATACCGAGGTGCGAAACTACCTGGTCCGACGTCTGGCTACGTGCTTGCGAGGTGGTAACGATGCACAGAAGTTCCACATTCTCACGGGTGATGGTTCAAACGGTAAGTCCATGCTGACAAATCTGATGAGTCTGACGTTTGGTGATTACGCTGGCAAGGTCCCTATCTCTCTACTGACGCAGGGCCGTGCCAAGTCGGCTGCGGCGGCACCCGAGGTTCTTCATATGAAGGGTCGTCGATTTGTTACGACGCAGGAGCCCGATGAGGCTGTGCCCCTGAATACCGGACTTATGAAGGAGTTTGCCTCGTGCGAAAAGATGGCGTACCGCGGTCTCTACAAGGACATTACGGAGTTTGAGATGCAGGCACAGATGTTCTTGAGTTGTAACGAGATGCCAAAGGTGGGTGCAACAGATGGCGGTACCTGGCGCCGTCTCTGCGTGGTGCACTGGCCGTCCAAGTTTGTTGCGAATCCGACGGAGCCCCATCATAAGCCACTTGACGAGTCAATCCAGCAGAAGGTCATGAGTGAGGAGTGGGCAACGTGCTTTCTGGCGTATCTCGTGGCGCTGTATCGTGAGGGTAATGGTTGGCGTAAGCTCCCTGCTCCGAGCAAGGTTATGGCCTACACGAATGATTATCAGGAGGACTCGGACGCGATCGCCCGGTTCATCCGTGAGTATGTCGCGCCTCTCCCAGCAGGAGAGGTGGGTGATGCTGTGACGACTGGAATGATTTATGCTGAGTTTCAGCAGTGGAAGCGCACAAATGAGGTCACGAAGGGTTCAACGGTTGAGCTCAAGAAGCGGCTGGAGGCTACGTATGGACCTCACCCTAGGAACGGGTGGACTTCCTTCCGCTTCGGCTCTTCTTAGATCCCTTGTGTCCGCGACGGTGTGTCTTGCGACGGCGACCACCGTAGGGAGGAGGAGCGGGTGTTGCGCCCACAACCGGCGGCTCCATCACGGCAGATGCCTGCGGTACGGACTGTTGCTGACCCCAGCTAAAAGGATTATACCAGACCATTTATCTTGACGCGTTATTTTTTACCGTTTACGAGCGGGCAGCGCCGATGCGGGAAAGGACATAGGTGCGGAGGAGGCCGATCGTGAAGATGACCAGCACGAAGGAGATCACCAGGTTGACAAAGGCGGACAGCACGTCACCGACCTTGAGCGTCACGCCACCGATCGTCACCGTGAAGGACGAGACACCCTTGCCGGCCGCCGCGGCGGGGGCGAGGAGCGGCGTCAGGATGTCATCGGACAGGGCCGAGAAGAACTTGCCAACGACACTGCCAAGGTAGAACGATGCGGTAAGTATGATAATATCGCGGGTGTCCAACATGTTTGTTTGGTTAATCTCTTAGATTGTTTTTTGGGCGGCTCTCTTTTCCTTTGCGCGTTCATTGGCTCGGCGACGCTGCTCGGCGAACTTCTCTGGATTGTTTAGGCGCCATTGTCTTACACGAGCGCGCTCTTCGTCTCCTTTCCTCTCTCGCCGAAGTTTTCCGTATTCCTTGTCCATCTGCTTCTTCTCCTCCGGTGTCCGGAGCGGAGTTGCCTTATTCAAGCAGTTGGGGTCGGCAATGGCTGCGCATATCTCGGCCTTCTCCATTCCAAGTAGATCTGTATCGGATACATCTTCAAGTTCGGATAGGAGTTCGATCTGAGCATGGATCCATCCTACTCGATTGAAGTAGACATATAGAGGCGTCTTCTGTCTTACGGGGTCCTTCGACTTGGAACGGTGGTTCTTCAACCGCATAGCAAGCGACTGTCTAGTCGAACCAATATAGAAGCTTTGGTCGGTGGTGCTGACGATCTTGTAAAGACGACCAATCATTATATAGTGTAGTATATAACTGTCTATATGGATACTAGATTTTTTGGACCGAGCGCATGGCAGTTATTTCACTTGATTGCCTTTCGGTCCGAGCACCCCGACGACGTACTGAACCAAATGAAAGACGTACTTCCTTGCAAGTTCTGCCGTGCGTCTACCACGGAGTTCGTTGGTGACCATCCGCTCCACCCTTCGGGTTCCGGCACCCTCCGCGGCGACCCGGGTCACTGGCTCTACGACATTCACAACATGGTGAACCATAAGCTGCGGTCCCAGTGCAAGGACGACCCGGCGGTTATTAATCCTGGACCCGATCCCTCGTTTGAGGAGGTCAAGGCGCACTACATGGGGTTGAAGCCCAAGGCGGTACCTGGTGCCGATTTTCTGGGATCCATCGCGGCGAACTATCCGGATGACCCCGAATCCGAGCAAATGGCAACTCAGCGTACCTTCTTGCATGCGCTGCATCACGCCTACCCGTTTCCTGAATTGAGAAAAGTGTATGCCGCCTATATCACCGAACATGAACCTGATCTGCAGTCTCGCAAAGCGTACATGAAGTGGATGCATGGTCTGCTGAGCGCCCTGTCAAAAAAAGTAGGGCGGCCGATCCAGTCCTTCAAGGGCTGGGCTCATCATCTTGCGTATTTCAAGAGCGGTTGCTCTAAAAAGACGTATCATGGAAAAACATGTCGTAAGACAGCTGGAGGTCGCACGAAGGACCGCGATCATCGGCGTACATTCAGAATTGTTCATCGCAGGTTACTTATAACTTAATCTCTTGAGTTACACAATGGGGCTCGTGCTGGAACCGGAGGAAGAGGCTGCGTTGTTTCTGTATATTATAGACGGCTGTAAGATCGAAAAACCCGATTGGACGGTCAGAAACTATTTGAACTATCTCGACGAGTACGATCGCAGCGGATGTAAGGTGACAATCCCTGCGATCATTGAAAAGTATGGTAAGGTTGTCAATGACATGACCTATTATCGTGGTCATGGTAAATTCAGCTTTGAGCAGACCCAACGAGATGCGGATCGCATAATCGCACCCGGAATGGCAAGCAAAAAGTTCTTTTCTGTTTCATGGGACATTGGCTCTGCAAAGACATTTACCGGAAGGGGTTGCTGTCTTTTTGAGATCACTCTCAAGAATGCCAAACTCTTGCAGCTTGATACCGTTTCGTTTGAACGAAGTTTTAAGGGAGGACTGTATCCTTCAGAAAAGGCTGATGAAGTTGGCAAGGAGAGAGCCCGTCGTAATGAGAACTTGATGTACTTACTCAACTACGATCATGAGATTCTTGTGCTGGGAGGTGGGGACTTCACACCCCTAGGAAAGCCCATAATGAGGGGAACGATGGAAACGTATGTAACGACCTATACAGGTAAAACGATGGGTGGTCGGAGGCGGCGCACGTATCGTAGAAAGATGAGCCGGAAGAGGAAGACTACTTCATCTTAGGCTTGGGGTTTGCTTGGGTATGAACGTGTATTCGGGCATGCCGTGCAGAGTAGACGTCGGCCTTCTTCTCCTTGGCGGCCTTCTTGAGCTCACGACGTGTCTTGGGCGGATCCATTGTAAGATCTGCTTACTTTATCGCCTGACTTCCGTTTTAATACATCTTGCCACCGCGACGCGTCTTGCGGCCACGGCGGGAGCGACGGCGACCACCCGCAGGGGCAGCCTCGGGGAAGGGTCCGGCAAGGTCAGCCGCCGGCGTGACACCGCCCTCGTCAGCACCGCCCGACATCTTGCCCTTCTTGTAGGTCTTCTTCGCCATCTTCAGCACATCGCCGAAGCTCTTTCCCTTGTGGGACTTCATTGTCGCCTTAACGTGAGAAAGCCACTTGTTCGCCATTTTGTTTATTCGGCGAGAAGTTATTGTAATCCCACCGGCTTTTCAACGAACCCCGGGGCGACCCCTGCTCCAGAAAAGAGGAGCCATTGGCATCCATACGCAGTCGCAATACGAGGGTCCAGCGTCTCCTTGCCAAAGTTGGGGTCAGGGGCGACAATGGAGATGGCATTGCGATTGTAGGCTACGAGCTCGGTCTGATCCCGAGGGTGCATGGCCTGTCCATACAGAAGGCGACGCACCGTAGACTCCCCCCACGACAAATTCACCAGATCTCCTAGCTCATTTCCCTGGGCGCTCTCCGACACAAGGATAAGTCTGTTCTTCAGGTCGTCCAGTGGGGTTGTCACGGTGACGTGGTCTACCAGGTGACGATGAACGGTGGTCTTGAGGCAGTGCGCGGCCTTGTTGAGGGTGACGGTGTTGGATGTATGGAGCACAATGGAGAGAATGAAGGGATCGGTGCTTGCCTGCCAAGCCTGAATCAGGTCAGTGCACACAGAATCAAACGTCCAATAGTCCACCGTATAATCGTATCCAGGGTTCAACGGGGCCTTGGCTACAATTGGCTTTCCATTCTCATCCGCATAGAGATGGACCTCAAGCAGACGCCGTCCCGAAGAAATCACTGTCGCCGGATCCTCAAAGACACCGCCGGCAACATAGTAATCGCAGAGCCTCTTGCGACCGGCAGCTGCATTGTCTTCGGCGTCAATTCCCTCGTGCCAAATCGTGTAGCCCAGAATGCCGATCAGTGCGGCGCCAATTGCAAGCTCCATTACTTCTTCTCAGTTTCTATTTTTGGAGGAGTAAACAAGATCTGCCGAAATCCATTCATTACATCATCCGGAATACGGGCCTGCATGGGAATTTCCATCAGACATGCATAGTGGAAGTACAGGCAATACATTCCACATTCCGAATCCTTGAACTGGTGCCGAGTGGAGTTGAAGCTCATCTTCATTGGCTTCTTGTGAATACCCGTTGCATCCCACTGTGCCTTCCAGCGACGCATAAGCACCTTGATCTCCTTCTCGGGTTCATGGGCGTACGAATCAAAGTACGTCACGCGCGGATACTCAAGGTCAGAGCGCACATCGCAGAACAGAGCAATCCAGTGCTCTCCAGGTCCATCGTGAGGGTCTGTATTGAAGACAATGCCAATCTGTTCATGGCCTTTCTTGGCCAGCTCAGGCAACTTCATACTGCAGAGTGAGCTGACGACACATTGCTGAGTCTCGCTGCGGAGATCGAAATCAATGGGAATGGATCCAACATAGAAGTACTTTGCAAAGAGTTTGGTGTAGCTCTTTTCTACTTTATCAATGTCATCAGACGACAGCCACTCGTCGCGCTTGACCGTCCATTCCTTCGGAGTCTTGGGCCGCTGCATGAGGGAGGCAACGATGCACTCGGCCGATCCCGTGGAGCACTTGTCAGCAAGGCGATGCTGAATGTTTGTCCATACCTCCTCGGGGGTTCCCTTCGGCACAGGGTCTTCCTTCGGGTGCTCCTTGTTGTAGACGGTGCGCAGACGCTCAATCTCCTCGGTATCTAACCAGGACATTCCTTGTTCTAAAACGGATACTATTAAGTCAGAGGGAGAACAAAACAAATGGAGTCCCTCAAGCCAATCCTCTCTGCATATGCCGGTGTTCAGCGTCAGATCAACGAGATCAACGTTCAGGCCAATCATCTTCGCGACGAGCGTCGCACAATTGAGCTGGACCTTGCTGCAGTCTACGCAACGTCTCGGGAGGAACTCCCCGACAAGATTAATCTTGCAACTTCGGGGATGACCTTTTCGGTGAAACGACCTAATCAGTGGAAGAAGGGATGGTCATTGTCTAAGAAGGAGCTGAAGTCCTATTTGGATGAGCTACTGCCTTCGCATGCAGAGACTGTCATGGCAGAGATTGTCAGACGGCAAGAGGAGAAGATGGTAGAGACAGACTACGGGTTTGAGCTGAAGATGAAGAACTAGACACTGCGAGATCCGCCTCAATCTCTCTCAGTGTGTCCTGGATCTCAGCAAGATGCCGCTTGGCCTGCTCGATATTCTCGCGTGGAAGGAAACCACCCCGGATACGAGTAAGATTACACACAAGGTGACCATTGGTGCTCAGCAGACGGGTAGCCAGGATGATTCGGGCCTTGACCATCAACGTGATATGAATATCACACACATATTATTTTTAAGTGCCATCGTCTTCCCGGTTGGCAAAGTAGGCCGCCAGCTTTTCAGATAGACCCTTGGTGCTGAATTCAAAGACGCCAGTCCAGTTCGGGTGCATGACTTTCCGAATATCCTTGATTCCATCTAGAATGGCATGGCGATCCACATATCGGCGATTGACGTGGGTTCCGTGCCACATGTGAAAGACGGGCCCCGATGTGCAGGTAATTCGCGGCTTGGGCAGCTTGTCAAATTCCGTGTAGGCCGGGACCAGCGCGGGCTTGAGGTAAGTGGCAGGAAACTTGACGCCCAACCACGCAGCGGCCGACAGAGTATCTCCGCTTCCCGTAACACCGTATCTGAAGAAGCCCACCTTGCGGAACCACGACCGACGGAATGCCCAGGCAAATCCAGGATGGAGCTTATGATCAAAGGTTTTTTCCCTATTCATGTAGATGACCGATTCGCGGATCTGCGTGGCCTTTGTGTAGGTAATGTCCATCCACACTGCCGTGGTAAAGGGCTGAACGACATCGTGATCGGACAGGGCGTCCGAGACCTCGGAATACCAATTCGGGTTGCCAAAGACAATATCGGCATCCAAAAAGAGGACCTTGGAATAATACCAGGGGATCTTTCGCTCCAGCAGCTCGCAGAGGTTCTCCTTGTGAAACATGATAGACTTGGCGTAGACGTGAAAGGCATCCTTGATCTCCGGCTCTTGTCGGTTGAACACGAGCTCCAGTGTATAGACCGGAATACCTGCCAACTTCAGTTTTTCAAGGGTGTAAAAGTAGTTCATGAGCATTCGCTTGGACTTTGCTGGATTGAAGAAGACAAGGCCGACAGCCATATCACGCTTCCAGGGCGACTTGTATCGGACATTGGCGATCTCAATCATGGACCCGGGGTCCTGCTTTGGGGGAGTATCGGGTAGATCGGTATAAGTCATTGACTGAGCGGCCCCCATTGTGTAGGAAAATGGATAAAAGTTTCATCTGGAAATGACAACGCAGATGACCGACACGTACTCTCCCTACAATGCCCGTAACCGCTTCTTCACTGAGAAGGACATTCATGCAATTCTACACCGTCATGGGCTACCCCATTACCGTGTAGCAAATGCACGTGTCTTCCAAACTGCAATGGTTCACACCACCTACGTCAAACGATCAGATTATGTCACGCCCGATGGACGACCGGCATCTCTTGCTCCGTGTCCTTCTGGCGTTATGCCCCTGCAGGATGAATCGTATGAATGCCTTGAGTTTGAGGGTGATTCGGTCTTGGGCGTCTGTGTAGCAACGTATTTGCGCCGGAAGTATCCGGAGAAGAAGCAGGGGTTTCTCACAGATGCTCGCAAGGAGCTGGTGAACAATGAGCGCATTGGAGCTCTGTGCCAGCATGTCGGACTAGATGCCTTCTATGTCATTTCTCGTCATAATGAAGAGTCGGTGGCCATCAACGGGCGTCGGAATATTCAGAAGCTCGGTGATATCTTTGAGGCCTTTATTGGCGCCTTGTGGACGGATTGTGGAAATCGGTTCAATATCGTCTATGCATTTGTGACGACCGTCATTGAGGCATACATTGACGTTCAGGATGCCGTGACCACCGTGACAAACTACAAGGACATCTTTCAAAAGTACTGTCAGCGCGAGTTCGGGTGCACGCCAACCTACATGATGCTGAGCCCAATGAAGGACAGCAAGGACATTCGGGTTCTCGTCATGGACGGGCCTTCCATTCACGGGCGAGGACAGGGACCGACACGCAAGAAGGCTGAGCAAATGGCCGCCAAGGAGGCACTCGAGAAGTTCAACGTCCCGCTTTCTGCGTAACGACTCGCCCCTTCCTGCCACAGCTGAACTTCTTCAGGGTCCGCCCCTTCTTCTGCAGAACCGACTTGACGCAGATTGCAATCGGTCCCTTTTCATTTTTGACCGTCTTGCGCACCTTCTTTATGCAGCTACAAAAGCGTCGGGTGAGACTCTTCATTGTGTCAAAGGCAGAAGAATATATCCTCGCAAAGAATAAACTAAATGGGCGGTGGTCTTCTTCAGCTCGTTGCTTATGGTGCGCAGGATGCCTACATCACTGGAAATCCCCACATCACCTTCTGGAAGGTGCTCTACAAGCGTCATACGAACTTTGCCATGGAGGCGTTTCGCGTGAACTTCACTGGCTCGCCTCACTACGGACAGCGTATGGTGGCGGTCGTCAACCGCAACGCCGACCTGATGTACAAGACGTACCTGGAGGTGACGCTTCCTGATACGTCTGCATCGGCGGTCCAGGGTGGTGTGGCGGTGACGTGGACGGGTGATGTGCAGCGCCGTCTGGGATACACCCTCCTCAAGAAGATTGAGGTTGAGATTGGCGGTCAGATCATCGACACCCACTATGGCGAGTGGCTTTTCCTCTGGGAGAACCTGACGTCGAGCTATGACAACTCGATGAAGCTCGATGCGATGGTTGGCGGAAACCTTGGTGGCTCGGTCACGACGGCGCAGTCTTGCGGTGGTCGCCCGGGCATCCTCTACATCCCTCTGCAGTTCTGGTTCTGCCGTAATCCGGGTCTGGCTCTGCCGCTCATCGCCCTCCAGTACCATGAGGTTCGCCTGAACGTCACTCTGGGTGCCGCGACAGACCTGGTGACGTCGACGGGCTACAGCTCGGTCGCCGCCGCCGCTGCCGCTCTGCCCCAGCTGAAGGATATGGCACTCTACATCGACTATGTATACCTGGATGTGGATGAGCGCCGTCGCTTTGCTCAGCAGTCGCACGAGTACCTGATTGACCAGCTCCAGTATGGTCTTCAGCAGACGCTGACGAATGCCAACACCCGCATCGACCTGACGCTGAACCACCCGGTGAAGGAGCTGGTGTGGGTCTTCCAGGATGCGCGCAAGACGGACTGCGGCTCTACGCTGACGGCGAACGTGGGATACACAACTCCGTTCAGCTACGATGATATCGCCGACCGTTGCCGTCTGCAGATCAACGGACAGGATCGTTTCGACGAGCGCTATGGTGACTACTTCTGGAAGGTCCAGCCCTACCAGCACCACTCGGGTGGCGCCTTCTGGCCCACTCGTCTTGCGTCGACGGCTGGTTCGTACAACAACCCGGCTGCGACTGTGGTTTCGTCGGCGACGTGCTACATCCAGGGTAACCTGCTGCTCGTGCCCTCGGCGGTTACCTTCGCGGCGGTCGTGGGCGCTGCGCCGGCGTCTTTCCTGCTTGCACCTCTTCAGGATAACTGTCTGATCACGTCGGTTGTGAACGGTGTACCTCTGGAGACGACGATCTTGTCTGCCGGACAGCCTGTTACGTCGACCGCGAGCGGTTCGTCGGTGACCTACGGTGCGGGCACGGGCGGTACGGGTGTGTACGTCCTCAGTGAGAATGTTGGCAACAGCACGACACTCACTCTCTCCACCATCTATGTGACGCAGCCGAACAACATCAGCTTCCCGAGTTCCTTCAACCCTATCAACGTGTACTCGTTTGCGCTGCAGCCCGAGGAGCACCAGCCGTCCGGGACGTGTAACTTCTCGCGCATCGACACAACCACTCTCGTGTTTGACAGCATCCGCACGGCAGGCACCACGTACCCGACCAAGTCGACGCCGTTCAACTTCCGCATCTATGCCGTGAACTACAACATCTTCCGCGTGATGAGTGGTATGGGCGGTCTGGCGTACAGCAACTAAAGTCGCTTCCTTTCACCAACTAAGAATTTTAGTGCGGAATAGCAAATGCCTTCGTTTACATTCCGGTTTCCGGCAACAAGTCCGAGTGGGAAGCCGACGCCCACTAAGGAACAGCTAGCTACCACCGAGAGGGTGCTGGGTAGACTCATTGGTGCAACTACGTTATCTCTTAGCCTTGCCAACAATGGTGACGATACGGGTGTATTCACCGCGACCGGAACCACAGATAACCTCGGAGATTTGGAAGAGAAGGTAGACGAAGCGCTTGACGATCTTGCTCCGATTGCCGGTTGGGTTGCCAGCGGTCCGATGGAGGCGTTTGGTCAGCCCGGTGACCCCGAGGCTCCTGATGGTGGACGCCGTCGTCGCTCATCGTCCAAACGCGTCCGGAAGGTCACCCGTCGGCACCGTCACCGGAAGGGTTCTCGCAAGCTCCGTTCTAAGCTTCTCTAGATAGAGAATTGCATCCATGTGCTCCTCTTGCGCATGCACAATCCACTCAAGCACTGAAAGATCCTTACGATCAAGGTTCGTTCCGTACTTTGCTTGCCCAAACTCCGACCGTTGCTTGAACTTCTCAATCACGGCGGTTACAATGCTGTCCATTTTTATAAGTAGAGGTGTCAATGCTGAAAGTGTTTCTCGTTTGCTTGGCGGTTGCCTGTGTGTTGATTGTCCTTTCCAATCCAGTTACCTATTTCCGGAAGGAAGCCCCAACGACACGTTTGTATTCGGAAGGCACCCGTGAAGTCCTAAGGTCTGCTGCGCCATTATTGGTATCGGTTGACCCGGGCCAAGGCATTTTGCGTGGTCAAATCCTAGGATATGACCAATTTCGTGTGAGATGACATACTGACGGTACCCGTCCAAATTCTGACCGCTTCTCTTTGCTCCGTGGCGCCATCGCTGCTCGTTGATGTGCATCTGCTTGCCGCCCAACTCGGCACAGGACAGAGTGTGATCGCATCCGGCTGCCACCAGTCCCTTCAGAGACGACAGATGGATTGTCACGTGCGGCCTGGACTTTACTTGAACAAAGCGATATCCTTGCGACTCCCATCCGTCCGGATCGGCGAGGCAGATGGCGACCTCTTGCGCAAAGTCTTTCAAGGGAAAGTTCACATCGGGATCTACGACCACTGTATACGTGACCGTCTTCATTAAAAATGAATGCGATTTTATAACGGTAGCTGGAGGTAGAATGGCCAAGTGTTCTCATTGCAAGAAGAAGACCCATCTCGAGTTCAAGTGCCCCTGCTCAACAGAAAAAGTGTTCTGCGTCAAATGCCGTGCGACAGAAACGCATCAGTGCACAGTTGTGTACACCCCACTTGAGTTGGTCAAGGTTGTCGCTGAGAAGGTTGAGAAGATCTAGTCGCCTCCGGGCGGCGCAATGGGCATGAACTCCATGAGAGCATCCATCACGCGGGTTACTCTTGCAGTGGTCAGATTGAAACGGTTCATCACGGATGCGACGACACCGCCATCTCGCTCAAGAAACTCTACCTCAAGCACTCCCTCGGTATTGTAGATTTTTGCGTGCCATGCATCGGGGCTAGATACGAAGTGGGCTTGGAATGGAGTACGGCTCACCTCCACCTCCAGGTTGTAGTTGAACTCAGCGTTGATCTTCATGATTGCGTTGCGAATGTTGGTGTCCATCTTAGCAATGTAAATCCCCAAGCAAAAAATCAAATCCGTTTTGAATACAAATGTACTTTCTTCTTGAGGCTCTTCTTGTTGGCCTTTTTCTGCTGCCGGTGTACTGGGTCGCCGAACGGGCGGGGTTCTCCAAGTGGGTAACCGTCTTTCTTGCAGGCGCGCTGTTTCACATCACAGCGGAACTCACGGGTCTGAACAAGGCTTATGTCTTGACAAAGGGCTGAGCGATGTACGATGCAATCACATCGTAGGGTGCCACGCACTCCCCCGTAAAGTAGAGCGCAAACCGATCAAGGTACTCTGTGTCCTGGAGACAGTACTGAATGACTCGAATGGTATGCTCCATTGTGATATCTTCCAACGGGATCGTGTCCCACGAGTAGTATGGGTAACAATAGTTCAGCCGAGTTCGGGACGGGCAGTTGTAGGGAGTGCACTTGTCAAATGCGTCACGCAGCATACGAATGGAGATCATTTGCTTCGGGATCTGCTCAAGAGTAACGTCGCGGTGTGCCATGGTGACCACTGTATTCATAGTTGCATATTTTGAGATCCGTTTTCAGTACGAGTCAAAATGGATTTCGTTTCTTCAAGAAAACCGGAAGGTGATTCCATACACAATGAATCCATCAGACATTACACTTTTCACGACCCCGTCCACTGGGCGGGGCCGCGGCACAAACGACGCTTCAAACAAGACCAGGGAGAAGATCCTTCTGGATGGGTTCCAGGGCAAGACAGCAGAGATGTTTGTGGACCCCGTGTACGGTGAGGACTGGCGCCGGATTGCGAAGTTGTTCGCAGACGCAGTGTCCGAGCTGGGCGGTGAGGGACCGATCACGGTCAAGGCCAAGGGTGGTCGCGGCTTCAACTATGATTTCGAGGTTACTCGTGGAGATGCCAAGCACAAGGTGGAATTCAAGTTTGGCGGAACGTCGGTCCAGACAATTCCAGAGTTCTTCAATCCTGCCGCCGACAAGCCGTTCCATGACCGCCTGTATGCAGACTTCTTCTACGACAACTATCTGCCCAACATCGCTGGGCTCTTTGGCCTTACGCCGCCGCCGAAGAACGAGTACCTGAAAGAGATCCATAAAAACAAGTCAAGGCACAAGTTCTTCGTCGACTTTCGTGCAGCAGAGGCAGCGCAACCCCAACGCTACGCGGAGAAGAGCAAGGCGACCGCCGCGTCCATCACGGCCTATCTTGAGGCGGTGAAGGATACGACAAAGTTGGATGCGCTCACCGCGGAATTCATGCGGTCGCAGAAGGACAAGCGTTTCCTGCTGTTTAATGTAGGCAAGTTCCACCACGACCGGATTTCGGATGCAGAGCTGACGGCAAAAAGTGTCGTCGGTGTGCGCAACGGCAACCTGCTCGTTATTCAGAGTGCGGAACCCGGGACCACCCACGAGATGCTGCTTCGCTGGAAGAACCACCTAGGAGTGGCGTTCCCTGCGTGGCAAATCAGCATGCGACGCCTGGCCAAATAGGCAAGACACTCTCGATTTCGGTCTTCGACAATGCGTTGTTCCCGACAAACAGCCGAATAAACTCGGCGGTCTTCGTGGACTGAAGACTCGCAAATACTTTTTCAATTAGCTTCTCTGCCTTTTTTGTCATGGGTCTCACAACATTGACGTGGTTCTCCGCATAGAACGCGGGATAGTCGACAAGGACCGTGTTCAGTGTATAGGCTGCGTTGCCGTACCCGCGGTTGATCAGAATCGCCTTTCCGGACAGAGGTGCCTTGCCAAAACCGGTAATGTACTGCTTCTTGGGTTCCTTGACGCCTAATACGACCTTTCCATCCTTGAAATTTGAACTGTAGAGCAAAAGTGTGCCATCATCTGACATCTTCTCCTTCTCTTGATTCCACACAACCTCGCCCGTCTTGACTTCGAATCCGAGTTCAGATAGGGTTGACGACTTCTTCAGGAGAGCCATGAGCTCGTTCTTGCAGTGGGTGAGATAGATACTGCTGCCTCGTTCAAGGAGGAAGTCGCTCGGTGCTTGCGAGTTCCAAGCCTCACGCACAACCAAGATGAACGTGGACTGCTGCGTCTCAAGGTAGTTGCCACTCAGAGGTTCAACCGCAAGAACCGTGGTGTGCTTAGCCAAGTACCGCCGCATCTTATCGTAGTACGAGCAGTTATAGATTGAAGTGGGAAGGATGAATGCAAGTACACCACCCGTTGCGAGGTTGTACTCAAGTGCCTTGTAGAGAAACTGAACACACATGTTTGGCCTGGAGTCCTGACAAAGAACCGTCTCTTCATTCTTCTCCATCACAAAGAAGGGTGGATTGCCCACGATCAGATCATGTTTGCCCATGTAGTCCAAGAAGTCCATATTGTGTACGGACTCTCGCTTTGTTGCATGATAAAGCTCTGTGTTCAACTCAACGCCTGTGATAGTTGCTGTTGGATATTTCTCGTAGAGATCCTCCAAGAACTCACCACTGCCGAATGACGGTTCAAGGATGTTCGTTGGACATACATTGAGACGATCTAAGATCGCAAACAACTTATCACGATCCTCCTTAGGAGTAAAGAAGATCCCACCTTCCTGCTTCGCTTGCTTTGTTAATGCCTTTGTAAGTTGAATTGAGGACTCCCGAAAGGACATGTTGTGACTGTGCATACTGATGTGTATGATTTTCGTTTTGTGCGATTGGATTCAAAATGGATTCGTGTTGGACAGTTCGGTAATAAGCAGAGATACAATGCCTGTTCACTGGATTCTCCGTGTCGCCAACGGCGTTCATTTCAGGAAGAGTCAACGCTACATGCGTTGGGGGATCAACTCAAAACATATCAACTGGGCTCCGAACTTTATGCGAACAGTACAACCTGGAGACATCATTTGGTTTGTCAAGCAAGGTAAGGGACAAGTCTTGGGTGTTGCGACATTTACCCGACACTGCGCTCGCGAACTTGGACCACTGGTTGCAGTCACGCCAACAAATAGCGAGCTAGGCTGGACAGAGACTGATGGAGAGTGGGATACTGAAGTTCATTATACCGATCTATACGATGTCACCGAGTGTAATCTCCTTACGCGGATCCAGAGCCCTCTAGTAGGGAGGCGCTACAGTGAAAAGTGTGCGATCAATCTGCCCGAGGAGTATCCAAAGATTGTGCTCTACAGCAAGGTAGTTAAATTTCTTCCTGTGCCGGCGTAGATAGAAAACGCCGCGATACCATCTCTGCTATGCGAGAGTTTCGTCCAAAATGGATTTGAACCCATCAAGAAACAACATCTTAGGCGCCAACAGACAATCACTACTACCCCCCACACTCCACCACCACCCCCGAAAAATGACCCCTGAGGAGCGTTCGGCCGCCACGAAGGCCCGCTGGGCCGCACTCAGCGACGAGCAGAAGGCCGAGCGTCTGGCCAAGATGCGCGCGGGTCGCACGGCAGCGGTGGCCCCCGCCGAGGCCCCGCTCAAGATCAAGAAGCCCAAGATGTCCCCTGAGGATCGCTCGGAGGCCGCCCGCGCACGCTGGCTTGCCCTCTCGGACGAGGACAAGGCCGAGCGGCTGGCCAAGATGCGCGCCGGTCGCCCGGTGGTCGCCCCCAAGGAAGTCAAGGTCAAGATGACCAAGGAGGAACGCGCGGCCGCGACCCGCGCCCGCTGGGCCGCGCTGTCCGACGAGGACAAGGCCGCACGCATCGCCAACATGGTGGCCGCCCGCGCCGCCGCCCGCGCAACCGCGTAGGCACCCACGCAACCCACAACCAAAACACAATACCATTTTTCATTTCGTATGCGGCATCCGGACACCTACAGGCACCCAACATCGTCTAAAATGGATTTGAAAGTGGCAAGGAAAGTCATCTCAGGTCTATCAACAATAAAAGCATATACCTAACACTCTCTCAACCTTCTGCCATCCAACTCTTCACCCAACTTCAATCTTCAACCAACCTTCAACTCACCCAACTGCAAAGATGGCTCTGTGCCTGGTGCCGTTCGCGGTTCGCCAGCGCCGCCGCGGGCTTGTGCGCGACCCCGCGGTCAATGGTTTCTTCCAGTGGGTTCCCGAGGGACAGACTGTAGCAGACCGCAAGAAGAAGGCGCAGATCCGCAAGGTCGATCGCGTTCTTGCCGTCCTCTCGCGCTTTGTCGCCAAGTGTGCCCGCATCCACCGCTTCCGCAAGGTGTTCCCCCTTGAGACCGAGGCGTGGTCCAACATCATGGAGCGCGAGGATATCCGGGTTGCCGCCGACCGCGCGGCCCGCCTGCGCGACCTGATCGTGATGCCCGAGGCCGCCCTGAACGCCCACTTCCGCCAGCAGATCGCAAATGCGCGCGAGATCGGGAACCTCTGGGATTTCATGGTGTTCATCCGGGCCAAGCGGGCACAGCGCCTTGCCCAGATCGAGGAGAACCGCCAGGTGTGGCGCGAGTTGAACTTCTCTGCAATCGGTCTGTCGGTCCGCACGAATGCCGTCCAGGCCAGCGCATTCACGGTTGGATCCACGGTGATCCAGCCGGTTGGTGTGGTCAATGAGTGGGTGCCCATGAGCTTCCACACCATCGCCGCGCCGGTTCAACTGCACAATACCATGCGCGCGGCTCCCGTGCGCCGCGTCACGGGCCGCTTCTCTGCCCTGGACTCGGACGACGAGTAAGAGAACCGCAAAGAACACAAACCAAACAAAAAACAACACTGTTTTTCGTTTCGAGTGAGTTGCCTATGAATTGCCCATGATCACCTGTAGGCAGTCTCTTCGCCGACTTTCATGAATCCGGGGGAGGGTATCTTTTTTTCGGCTGCCCACTGCAAAGTCGCGGCCCCTTAATAAGTAGAGGTAGCAAAAAAACGGCAGAGTGTAGTATTGTCACAGCAGAAAACGTAGCCGATTTCTTGAATTATTGATTTTGGTCCG
>Ga0208872_1000332_pt1 | contig 38065 bp, 31 predicted proteins | sample CryBogCBH12Aug08_FD_185508 | JGI IMG/M metagenome (GOLD analysis project Ga0208872, IMG submission 185508) | Freshwater microbial communities from Crystal Bog, Wisconsin, USA - CBH12Aug08 (SPAdes) | ecosystem: Environmental > Aquatic > Freshwater > Lake | place: Crystal Bog, Wisconsin, USA...
AGGTTCGCGCTCTAATTTTTCTAGGAAGACACCATCTTTAGTGATCTTGCCCTTTGCTTGGCGATCTGCCGAACATGAGACCGCAATTGCAATCGGCAGAGATGCGCCGTGGCGTGGCAAACGGACAACTCGAACATCGTGACAGAAGTACTTTCCACCAAACTGCGCACCGATTCCTAGTGTGCGAGTTAATTTCAGAACTTCTTCTTCAAGTTCAATATCTCTAAATGCATGCCCAGTCTTTGGATCACCTTTGGTTGGCAGCGAATCTAGGTACTTAGTGCTTGCTAACTTCGCGGTCTTAACTGTGTGCTCTGCACTCGTTCCGCCGATAACAATCGCTAAGTGATATGGGGGACAGGCCGCTGTGCCGATAGAACGCAATTTCTCATCAAGCCAAGTCATAAATGACTTTGGATTTAATACCGCTTTGGTCTCTTGATAGAGGAATGACTTGTTCGCACTTCCACCACCCTTTGCTATAAAGAGGAAGTTGTACTCATCTGGGTGATCAGAATCTGAATAAATTTCGATTTGAGCTGGGAGGTTGTTGCCAGTGTTTTTCTCTTCCCAGGTAGTTACAGGAGCCATCTGCGAGTAACGAAGATTGAGATTTGTATAAGCATCGTAAACGCCACGTGAGACAGATATTTCATCTTTCTCAGTAGTAATCGTGCGTTGACCTTTCTTACCCATCACAATTGCGGTTCCTGTGTCTTGGCACATCGGAAGCACTCCACCAGCTGCGATATTTGCATTCTTCAAAAGGTCTAGCGCAACAAAGCGATCGTTCGCTGAGGCTTCGCTATCGTCCAAAATATTCCTGAGTTGTTGCAAGTGCGCGGCACGAAGATAGTGAGAGATATCGTGAATTGCTTCAGAGGTAAGAGTTGAGATTGCCTCTGGAGAGACTTGCAGAAATTCCATTCCTTGCGCGCTAAAGGTAGAAACACCTTCGGTTGTGAGTAAGCGATACTCGGTCTGATCAGGGCCGATCGGTAACAAATCCTTGTAATTAAACTCAGGCATGCCCTTAATCATACTTTTAGATACGATTCGGACATGACTAAAAAGGTGCTGTTAGCTGCGCCACGCGGGTATTGCGCAGGGGTAGATCGAGCGGTAATTACTGTCGAGAAGGCTCTAGATCTTTATGGCGCTCCCGTCTACGTCCGTAAAGAGATTGTCCATAACAAGCATGTGGTCTCAACTTTGGAGGCAAGGGGCGCAATATTCGTCTCTGAGACCGATGAGGTTCCAGAAGGCGCGCTAGTTATCTTCTCCGCTCACGGAGTGTCACCTGCAGTCCATGAGGCAGCCGCCAACCGAAACCTTAAGACCATTGATGCCACCTGCCCCTTGGTCACCAAGGTTCACCATGAAGTAAAGCGCTTTGCCAGTGAGGATTACGACATTTTGCTTATCGGTCATCACGGTCACGAAGAGGTCGAAGGCACCGCCGGAGAAGCTCCGGATAATGTCCATGTCATCGACACGGTAGATGAGATCGAGAACATCACACTTCGCGAAGGCAAGAAATTAATCTGGCTATCTCAAACCACACTCAGCGTTGATGAAACCATTAAGACAGTTCGCGCGCTGAAAGAGAAATTTCCAGAGCTAGTTGATCCGCCAAGCGATGACATTTGCTACGCAACTCAAAATCGTCAGACCGCTATCAAAGAGATTGCACCGAACTCTGATCTCGTGCTCGTAGTTGGCTCAGTGAACTCATCAAACTCGGTTCGCCTGGTAGAAGTTTCTTTGGAGTATGGCGCAAAAGCTGCCTACCTCATTGACTATGCCGCAGAGGTAAAAGAGGAGTGGCTTGAAGGCGCTGAGACAATTGGTGTAAGTAGCGGCGCATCAGTACCTGAGATCTTGGTGAAGGATTTACTGACATGGCTCGCTGCTCGTGGTTTTAACGATGTAGAAACAGTGACAGCATCTGAAGAGCACCTCTTGTTTGCGATACCACCTGAGCTTCGTAAGGATCTTAAAGCAGCTGGCAAGTAATTATTCGGCGCTTAACTCTTCTTCAGTAGCGCTCGGAGTATTTTCAGCCTCGCCAATAGGCAGGCTCACTTCACTCGTAGGCTTTGCTTTGCGGTTATTCCAGAGGTACCAAGCCCATCCAGCGATAGTTGTTACAACTAGGTAAGGCGCTGCGCCACCCAGAGTTGTCACTAGATCTAATCCAAATTTTGCTACATGTAAACCTGCGCCGCCCACAGTTGCGATCAAGATAATCGTTGTAATGAAGAAGGCAATCGGTGGATTTACAACTGTTGCAAAAGATGTACCTGCGCGACCAAGGTAGAAGCCGCCGACGACAGAGAGAGCAATAGCTATCCCTGTAATGATTCCCACTTTGCCAACTGAGTACTCAACGGTTTCAAAGAATAGAATCAATAAGAATTGCAATACGACGACGCCAGCGTTAGTTAATCCCGCCCCTTTAATGGGCTTTGGCAAGATACGTAGGTCGGTGCTCATCTCACTCATTATCCTCTAGTTCAAGTGCTAACTCCACTTCGTCCACTTCGATGGCATCATCTTCACTTGGAGCTAATTTCGCGCGTAGTTGACGGACATTCTCTGAAAGTTCTGGGATCGCACTTGGAGATTTGCCGATTACCTCTAAGGAGCGCATCTTCTTAGCGGCAGAGAGCACAGTTGTTTCGGCGGTGGGGATGAGGTCGTTGTATGCCTTAAGGGTGCTCTTGAGGCGATCTCCTACGGTGACAATCTTCTCGTGGAGCGATGAGACATCTTTCAAGAATTTGGTTGCTAGCTCTTGAATATCTGCAGCATTGGCGGCAATTCGATTACGGCTAAAGAGATATCCGACAGTGCGTAGCAGAGCCATCATCGATGTAGGCGTTGCAATTGTCACTCCGAGTTTAAATGCCTTATCCAAAAGCGCCGGATCTGAACGCAAGGCTTCAGTAAAGATGGAGTCAACTGGGGCATAGAGAATGACGAAATCAGGGGAGGCTCCGCGCTCTGCATACTTACGTTTGGATAGCGCTTCGATATGTTTTAAGAGATCTTTTGTGTGCGCGGCTAAGAGCTCTTTGCGCTGATCTTCATCTTCAGTTTCAAATGCCTCATAGAAGCGTTCGAAGGGAAACTTGGAGTCGATGTAGAGCACCGAGCCGCCGAGAAGATTGATAGTGATATCAGGGATCGCACCTGAACTCTCATTTCGCTCTGCAGAACGTTGACGGGAGAAATGTTCGCCCTCGACCAAACCAGATCCCACTAGGAGTTGTTCAAGTGCCGCCTCGCCATACTTGCCACGAGTCTGCGAACTAGCGAGCGCGCCAGCGATTGCTCGAGTTTGATTAACAAGTTGTTCATTGTGAGATGACATTTGAATGATCTGGGTCTTTATCTCTGCTTCGGCCCCGATGCGGCGTCGATCTGCCTCTTGTGAAATTCGACTGAGATCTTCGACCCTGGCCTTCATCGCCTCTAGCTCAGCATTTAATTTAATTGTGGCTTCATTCTTGGCCGCTGCAACCTCGAGCTGGCTCTTATATTCGGCGAGCAAGGTTTTGCTGGCTTCGAGCTCGGAGTTCTTGGCGGCCAGTTCGGCTGAGGTGTCGATTGGACGGTTTTTGGAGCGGGCCAAGATGGTTCCTAGGCCAATTCCGATGAAAAGCCCGACTAGCAGGGCCACGATTACGCTTGTGCTGTTGTTCATGGAGGTATCGTGGCAGGAAGTACTGACAAACCCCCGTAGGCTAGCCTCCTCGTGAGCCTATCAATCGGAATTGTCGGACTGCCCAACGTGGGAAAGTCGACCCTTTTTAATGCCTTGACCAAGAACAACGTCCTGGCAGCCAACTACCCCTTCGCCACCATTGAACCCAACGTTGGCGTGGTTGGGGTTCCAGATCCCCGCCTGGCCAAGCTGGCAGAAATCTTTGGCTCAGAGAAATTGCTCCCCGCCGCCGTCTCATTTGTGGATATCGCTGGAATCGTTAAAGGCGCCTCCGAAGGGGCTGGCCTTGGAAATAAGTTCCTTGCCAATATTCGTGAAACCGATGCGATCTGTCAGGTCATCCGAGTTTTTAAAGATGAAAATGTCACTCGTGAAGGTGAGCGCACCGCTGAGTTTCTAGATCCAGCTTCAGATATTGAAGTGATCAATACCGAGTTAGCGCTCGCTGATCTGCAGACTATCGAAAAGGCGATTCCACGTCTTGAGAAGGAGTCACGGATTCACAAAGAGAAGGCTGCAACTCTTGAGGTTGTAAAAGAAGCTCAAGCGGTTTTAAACCAAGGCAAATTACTTTTCGGATCCAAAGTTGATCTCGCTGCGATCGCAGAGTTACAACTGATGACCACAAAACCTTTCCTGTATGTTTTCAATGTTGATGCATCAGAGCTCGCCGATCAAGAGTTGCGCGCAAATCTGCAAGCACTCGTTGCGCCAGCAAAAGCTATCTTCTTAGATGCTAAGACAGAGGCAGAACTCGCAGAGCTCGATGAGGCAGATATGCTCGAATTACTCAAAGAGATCGGGATGGAAGAGCCTGGCCTTGCAACACTTGCAGGAGTTGGTTTTGAAACTTTGGGTCTACAAACTTATTTAACAGCTGGTCCAAAAGAGGCTCGCGCCTGGACAATTCATAAGGGAGATACCGCACCAGTTGCGGCCGGTGTAATTCACACCGATTTCCAAAAAGGTTTCATCAAAGCCGAAATAGTGGCATTTGATGATTTGATAGAAGCAGGTTCAATGACAGAGGCCCGTGCTCGCGGAAAAGTCCGCATGGAAGGCAAAGAGTACGTAATGGCTGACGGCGATGTAGTGGAATTTAGGTTTAACGTATGACAAACAAAATTAAGTATGAGAAGAGTCCGTTCATCACTGGTGAACTGAAGAAGCGCGAAGATCTTCGTAACGTTGCAATCATCGCCCACGTTGACCATGGCAAGACCACTCTGGTCGATGCGATGTTGACTCAATCAGGCGCATTCGCCGAGCACCAAAAAGAGGGCGAAAACCGCGATCGCGTAATGGATTCCATGGATCTAGAACGTGAAAAGGGAATTACCATTCTTGCGAAGAACACCTCGATTCGTCGCGGATCTCAGACCGTTAACATCATTGATACTCCGGGCCACGCCGACTTCGGTGGCGAGGTAGAGCGCGGACTTGAGATGGTTGATGGCGTTATCTTGCTCGTCGATGCATCAGAAGGCCCATTGCCACAGACACGTTTCGTATTGCGTAAAGCGCTTGAAAAGAATCTTCCAGTAATCCTCTTGATCAACAAGGTGGATCGTCCCGATTCACGTATCGCAGAAGTTGTTGATGAGGCATACGGACTCTTCTTGGATCTTGATGCCAACGAGGAACAGATTGAATTCCCAATCGTTTACGCATCTGCAAAGGCTGGCCGCTCCTCGCTTAATCGCCCTGAGAATGGCGTGATGCCAGATCAGCCAAACTTGGATTCACTCTTTGAAGTTATTTTCAAGACAATCCCAGCTCCGGTTTATCATCAAGATGCGCCGCTGCAAGCTCACGTAACAAACCTTGACTCCTCTCCTTATCTTGGTCGTCTTGCACTTTGCCGTATTCGCGAAGGCGTCATCAAAAAGGGCGAGAACGTCATGTGGATGAAGACCGATGGCACAAGTGAGCGAGTGAAAATCTCTGAGCTTCTGATCACCGATGGTCTAGAGCGCGTACCTGCGCTTGAAGCTGGTCCTGGAGATATCGTCGCTATCGCGGGTATCCCAACAATTACTTTGGGTGAGACCTTGGCTGATCTTGAGAAGCCACATGCGCTTCCTTTGATCATCGTTGATGAACCATCTATCTCGATGACTATCGGTATCAACACATCACCACTTGCAGGACAAGAAGGAAAACTTCTTACAGCTCGTCAGGTGAAGAACCGTCTTGATGCTGAGCTCATCGGTAACGTCTCACTTCGCGTTGTAAATACAGATCGTCCAGATACCTGGGAAGTTCAAGGTCGTGGTGAACTGCAACTCGCTGTGCTCGTTGAAATTATGCGCCGCGAAGGTTTTGAGTTAACAGTTGGTAAGCCACAAGTGGTTCTCAAGACTGTAAATGGAAAACTTCAAGAGCCAATGGAACGCCTCACAGTTGATATTCCAGAGGAGTTCTTAGGTGTGGTCACTCAGCTCATGGCGCTTCGTAAGGGTCGCATGGAGCAGATGGTTAACCATGGAACAGGTTGGATCCGCATGGATTACAAGGTTCCATCTCGTGGACTTATCGGATTTAGAACTGAGTTCCTTACTGAAACCCGTGGAACTGGCCTTATTCACCATGTCTTTGATGGATACGAAAACTGGAATGGCGAGATTCGCACACGCCTAAGCGGTTCACTCGTCGCTGATCGCCGTGGAATCGTGACTGCTTATGCAGTCGATGGTGTTCAAGAGCGCGGAATCATCTTCCTAGAAGTTGGTACCGAAGTGTATGAAGGCATGATCGTCGGTGAGAACTCTCGTACCGAAGATATGGATGTCAACATCGTTCGCGAAAAGAAGTTGACCAATATGCGTTCATCCGGCGCCGATGATGCAAACCGCATCATTCCTCCACGCCTGCTCAACCTTGAGCAAGCTCTGGAGTTCTGTCGCGAAGATGAGTGCATTGAGGTAACTCCTAAGCATGTTCGTATTCGTAAGACGATCCTGGATCAGAACGAGCGTGCTCGTAATGTGGGGCGTAATAAGAAGGTCAATCAGAACGCTGAATGACCCGATTAAGAGGTCAATCAGAACGCTGAGTAAGAAGGCACGAGTAGTTATCTGCCCGTAAATTCATCTCGTTGTCACCCCTTAAGGGTTAGATAGCGTCATGGCATCGGCAGCAGGAACCAAAAAGGTTTCAAAGAAGTTGAGGTTGGTTCGGCGGATATCGTCTGAGCCAACCTTCTCTTTTTCCTCTGCCCAGCAATCAGTAATTGCACATCGTGGCTCACCCTTGGTGATTTTCGGGGGGCCTGGAACCGGCAAAACCACAACCTTGATCGAATCGGTAGTCAGTCGGGTAAGGGCTGGAGTCGATCCCAATTCCATTCTCATCCTGACATATGGTCGCGAAAGCGCATCTGAGTTACGCGATTCAATTGCCCTTCGCGCCGGCACCACATCCTTTGATCCGCTGGCGCGAACTTTTCACTCACTCGCATTCTCAATTCTCAATGAGAAGTTAGCCCCTGATAATGCACGCTATGTCCTGATCTCCGGAGCGGAGCAAGATCTAGCAATCTCGCAGATGCTTAACAATCCTCATGTTGATATTCCTTGGGATCTGGCGCTTAAAGATGCAATTTCTACTCGCGGATTTGTGAGAGAGGTGCGCGATCTTATGTTGCGCGCAACAGAGTTGGGTTTAGATCCAAAGCAACTGATTGAACGTGGCGAGCTCTTGCATGAAAATTACTGGAAAGGTGTTGCTCATTTTTGGGCATCGTACTTTGGCGCAAGTGAACTTCAGAGCGCAACAGTAGGTGAGCGGTTAGTTCGTATCGATCCAAGTGCCATCATCAATGAGGCAATACACCTGCTTCAAGCAGATAGCGCGCGCTTAGACTTTTTCCGCAAACGCTTTACAACGATCGTTGTCGATGAGTTTCAAGAGAGTGATCGCGCTCAACGCAAATTGTTAGAGCTCTTAGCTCCTGATGATCTCCTGATTTTTGCAGATCCCGATTCCGCCATTGGTCGTTTTCGCGGAGCCGATCCCGATAGCTTGATTAAGTACCTAAATGAGTTGGTACCTCACCAGATCGCTCTCGCAGAAGATTTCCGTGCTCTTCCTGCGATCACCAAAGTAGCCAACCAGATCGCGACCGGATTTACTCAGAGTTCTAAATTTCGAAGCCGCTCGGCTGTAAAGAGCGAGGGTGATGCCTCTGCCGTTCGTATCGCAAAATTAACTTCGCAAGGTGAATCTGCCACCTTCATCGCACACAGCCTGCGCAGCGCGCATATCAAAGAGGGTATCCCGTGGTCAGAGATGGCGGTTCTTGTTCGCGCACCCGGCTCAGAAGTTGCCGCGCTTCAACGCGCATTTACACAAAGCGGAATCCCGGTTTCCATTGATGCACTTGCGCTAGCTCTAGCTGAAAATCCTGCGATCTCACCGATGTTGCAGATCGCCAAGATCGCCCTTAAATCCGCGCCTTTATCAGCACATGATTGGCCGGTCATTGAAGAGATTTTGCTCTCGGAGTTTGGGGGAGCAGATGCACTTGAACTTCGTCAGATGCGAATGGCTTTCGCCGCTATTCGCAGCGATCAACGCAGCACCACCGAGATGATGATTGATGCGCTCACAGAATCAACCTCAGAACTGCCTTGGGAGCAGATTCCATCACTCAAAAGATTAAATGACCTACTCAAGAGCGCTCGTAAAGCTCTCAAGGGATCGCGAGATATCACCGATTTACTCTGGGCAATTTGGGACTCTGCGCTTAACTTTGAAGGCAGCAAGATCTCCTATCTATGGCGCGAGCGCGCGCTATCAGGTGGTGTCCGTGGAGCGCAGGCCGATCGTGATCTAGATGCAGTGATCCAGCTCTTCGAAAGTGCGCGCAGATTTACCGAGCGCAACGTCGGTGCTTCACCATCTCTATTTATTTCACAGCTGATGGAAGAACGGATCTTGAGCGATTCGATTACCTCCGCCGCCGCCCGTGAAGAAGTTGTCACCATTAAAACTGTGCACTCAGCAAAAGGGCAAGAGTGGGAGTTTGTTGTCCTTACTGGTTTACAAGAAGGTATCTGGCCCAATTTAAAGGAACGTGGCTCACTTCTTGGTAGTGAGCGATTAGTGGAAGCAGAACGCAGTGGTTTAACCGTGCGCGCTGAAATCGCCGCTTCGGCCGCAGTTGGACTTGCCGCCGATGAACGCCGCTTACTTTATGTTGCACTCACCCGTGCCAAATCTCAATTGTTAATTACAGCATATGCCCACGAAGATTCACTTCCCTCCAGATATTTTGAAGAGATATTTGAGGCGCTTCACAATCGCTCTTCTGATGATTTCGTAACTGAACCAGAGCGCGAAATTACCTCACAAGCCTTGGTCGCGGAACTGCGGCGCGAAGCGATGAAGGGTTCTGAATTTGCTGCTTCAGTTCTAAAAACTTTGGCTAACTCTGGGATTAAGAGCGCAGATCCAGCGCAATGGCTTGGCGTTCGCGCGCTCAGCACTGATTTACCGATCATCGATCCCGATAAAGAGGTTCGTGTATCTCCGAGCGCTTTAACTGCATTTGATGATTGCGGCTTGAAGTGGTTCCTAGAGAAATCTGGTGCTCAAGATAGTGACACCACCGCTCAACTCTTAGGAGTTGCTATTCACTTTATTGCTTCACAACTTCTCGCCAAACCGGACCTCACTCTCGAAGAAGGTATCGCTCAGCTGACGCAGGCTTGGCCGGTTGTCGATCAAAATGTTGGCTGGGTCAAAACTCAGCAACTTGCAGAGGCGAAGCGGATGCTCACGCGCTTCTTTCAGTGGCATCGTGCTAATCCGCGCGAGTTAGTAGCCACTGAAGCAGAGTTTGCATTAGAAATTGGCCGCGCTCGGCTGAGCGGATCAGTTGATCGCTTAGAGCGCGATCCGATCTCTGGTAATTACTTCATTGTTGATTTAAAGACCGGAGCTTCTGTAACTCAAGAGGTTGCCAATGAGCATAAGCAACTATCGGCATATCAACTTGGTGTGGTTGCAGGTGGATTTTCCACGCTCGAAAAGGGTGCGGGAACTGATGGCGCAGGGCTGCTCTTCTTGAAAAAAGATACCGATAAGAACCAGACCATCGATCAGCCTCCAATTGTTCAAGAGATTGTGGAGGCTGAAATTGCCGCAGCAGCAGAGGGTATGGCCGCTGCAACTTTCCAAGCAGTAATTAACAAGCGCTGTGAGATGTGCTCCATTAAGGCGCTCTGTCCCTTGCAACCTGAAGGTCGGAGCGTGATCGGATAATGGCCGCCAGAATTGTTAACGGAGTAATCGAGCTCGATAAAGAGGTTACCGTGCTTGAAATTGCTAGGAAACTTGGTCAATTAAGCGGCAAAGAGATCACGCCCACAGCAGAGCAGCGCGCAATTATTGAATCGCGCCATTTTGGACCAACGGTCATCATCGCAGGAGCAGGTTCTGGCAAGACCGAAACTATGTCGCAACGAGTTCTATGGCTGGTAGCAAATGGAGTCGTTACTCCTGATCAAATCTTGGGGCTCACATTTACTCGCAAGGCTGCAGGAGAACTAGCAACTCGTATTCGCAAGAGGTTGATCCAATTGCGAAGTGTAAATTTAATTCCAAGTGAAGTAGAGAACCCTAAATACTTGGACATAACCGTTGATGTTTCGACCTACCACTCCTACGCCGGCAAGGTTCTCTCTGAACACGGAATTCGAATTGGAATTGATACCGATGGTGAACCTCTTGGTGAGGCAGCTGCTTGGATGGCTGCATACTCGATCGTTAATGGATTTTCAGAAGTTGAATCCCCAATTTTTCATCAACCCGATTACATTGTTGAAGCTGTCCTAAAGCTCTCTGGAGAGTTAGGTGAGCACAACATTTCAGTGGAGGCATTGAAATCACAGACGCACCAATTGGCTGAACAATTTGAGGCGATCACTGAAGGTTCAAATGAGCCAGTCCGAAAAGCTCGAGAGGTATTAAGCGAGCGTTTGGCGATACTGCCTATGGTTGCAGAACTTGATGCTGATCGTTTGCGTACTGGTCGTCTGACCTTTAATGACCAGATGTCTTATGCTGCAAAGTTAGCACGAGAAGTTAAAGAACTTGCAGAGATCGAACGAGCTAAGTACAAGGTTGTTCTACTCGATGAGTATCAAGATACCTCTTACTCACAGGTTCTATTTCTCTCATCACTTTTTGGCAACGGCCATGCTGTCACCGCAGTGGGTGATCCCAATCAGGCGATCTACGGCTGGCGCGGAGCGAGTGCTGAAACTCTCGCTGATTTCCCGCTTAAATTTGGCGGACGCTGCGAAAAGTTCCCGCTACTTACTACCTGGCGCAATGATCAACGGATCCTGGACTTCTCAAATAAGGTGATTGATCTCATTGGTCAGAGCGCACGCGAGCTAAAAATGTCTGAAGCCAATATCGATGTGCAGGCGCTCAGGGCTAGACCAGATGCGCCAGAAGGCCATCTTTCGTGTGGACTTTATATAACTCCCGATGAAGAGGCTGCAGCGATCGCTGAGTATTTCTCTACCCTTTGGAAAGATCCAAACGATGAAAATATTCCAGAGTCAGAGAAATTAACTTTTGCGGTCTTAGTTCGAGTGAAGGCATACATTCCCTATATTGAAATTGCCCTGCGCGAGCGTGGGATTCCAACCGAGGTACTTGGACTTGGTGGCTTGATTCACGTTCCTGAGATCGCTGACATCATTGCGCTCTTGCGGTTAGTTACCTATCCAGATGCTGGAACGGCGCTTGCAAGGTTATTGGTAGGTCCTAGGTTGGCGCTAGGACCTAGGGATTTATATGCGCTTGGCAAGTATTCCCGCGAAATCTCTCGCCGCACCAACAGTAAGCGTTCAGATCGCTTAGAAGAGATCTTGGAGTTTGGAAGCGAAGAGAATCTAGATGCCAATGACTTTGCGATTGGCTCTATTATTGAAGCCCTAGAGTTGATTGATCAAGCACCTAGCTCTGATTTCTCTGAGGTTGGATTGGCAAGGCTTAAAGAGTTTTCACGCGAGTTGAAATCAGTTCGAAGGACAATGACTGGATCAATTCCGGACAAGATCGCAATCGCTGAACGCTTCCTACGGCTTGATGTTGAAACCTTGGTTCGAGATGGTTGGCAGAGTGGCCGTCGCCATCTAGATAAGTTCATGGATGAGGCAGCTTCATTTGCACGCACAGGCGGCACTCTCTCTACATTTCTCAATTGGCTTGAAACAGCGGATGAGCGTGAAGGCGGTCTTAAGCCAACATCCGTTACTCCGACTAAGGGCGCGGTGCAGATCCTTACAGTTCATGGTTCAAAGGGATCTGAGTGGGATGTAGTTGCAGTTCCTGGATTGCTTAAAGGTTTATTTCCTAACAGCGGCTCTGCCTCTAAATCTTGGACCAAATATCCTGGTTCACTTCCATTGGAGTTCCGTGGAGATAAAGATCAATTCCAAGATTTCATCTTCCCCAGCGGATCTGATGCCCACAATGCCACCAAAGTAAGCAAAGCGCTTGAGGCCTTTGAGGATGCACAGAAAGCTCGCCATAAACTTGAAGAGCTTCGCTTGGGTTATGTCGCATTCACTCGCGCAAAATCACATCTGATCTGCACAGCATCGTGGTTTAGAGATGGCAAGAAGCCTGTAGTGCAGAGTGAACTATTCAATCTGGTTTATAGCTTCCTTGAAGAGAGTGATGCAGATTCGATTCTGGCTCACCCTGATAAGCCCACAGAAAATCCATCTCTCCTTGACCCACGGAGTGCTGAATGGCCTGCACCAAATGCGCGCCGAGCTCTCATCCAGCAATCTGCGCATTTAGTGGAATCAAGTCCGGTCCTAGATCTTGAAGCGATGATTTCAAAGCAGAGCGATCCGAAGAGCCAGAAGATTTTGGAAGATGCCAAAGCGATTATCGATGAGTTGGCGCGCAACCGTGCAACTGAAATTGTCTACCTGCCGGAGCGCCTCTCGGTCTCAACCTTGATCGCAATGAAGAGTGATCCCGATGAGCTAGCTCTTAACATTAGGCGTCCAATGCCACGCCATACCGATAAATACGCCAAGCGCGGTACTGAGTTTCACCTCTGGGTCGAGCGCCAGAGCGGAGCACAAACCCTCTTTGATGAGGATCTCTTTGACCCCATGCAACCTGCCGATGTTCCATTGCAAGAGCTACAAGAGAAGTGGCTCGCCTCAAAATGGGGAGCTCTCACTCCAGTTGCGGTGGAAGAGGGCTTTGAAACCGTCATCAACGGAATCGTTCTGCGCGGACGTATCGATGCCATTTATAAAGATGGTGATATCTATGAAGTAGTGGATTGGAAGACCGGCAGAATTAAAGAGGGAGAAGATCTAGAAATCGCTTCCATCCAACTCGCTATGTATCGCTTGGCATACTCCAAGCAACATGGGATTCCCATCGAGAATGTGCGTGCTGCATTTCACTATGTTGCCGATAATAAAACTATCTATCGTGATCAATTATCCGGCGAAGAAGAGATTGCCGCGCTGATAGCATCTATTGAACTAGAGTAAAGAAATCTCTGCGCCAATAGGAAGATGATCGCTCATCTTTGATGGTTCAAAGTGAATTGGGTTAGCGCTGATTAATTCTTTCGCTAATAAATAATCAAATTGCAGTGATGGTTTGTAACTTGGGAAAGTTTTTTTATCAACGAGTGAACGCCATGAGGTAAAGCGGTTGGGGATTCCCCATGGCAAATTGATATCTCCAACGATTATATGTTTGCCTGGCAGATGCTTCATCTTTCGCATGAGGAGACGAAGTTGGTAGTAATTCCAAAATGGAACAAAAGATAAGTGCGTAGCTGCGATTGTGAATCCATTTTCAAGTTCTGCAATGATCGCAACCCGCGGCTCATCTTTTGCATACTTCATTCGAAAACCTTTATCGGTCGGGTATGCAAGTGCTAGTCCAAACCAAGAGGCGGGAAGATCTACTCGATGCCATGCGCGAACTGGGATCTTTGACGCTAAACCGATTCCATATCCGGGAAACTCTGACTCAGAGTGGATGATCTTCTCTGCCTCATTAGGTTTGCGCCATCCAAATCCAGGAGTTCCAATCACCGCTCTGGCATAACCCCAATATGGGGCTTCCATGGCTTGGGCGATGATCTCTAATTGATGCACGCTTCCAGAGCGCGTTTGGTTCTCATCGACCTCTTGCACCGCAAGCACATCCCCACCGATTTCAGTAATGGTTTGGCGAATGGAGTCGGTGAGATCGGGGGTGGGCAGAGTCGGGTTCGCACCTTGCCCATTAAAGATATTCCATGAGATGACCTTCATTGGGTCAGGCTAGTAGGGTCGCCTCCTGATGAAAATCTTGAATCTGCCCCTTTCCCGTTCAACCGTTGATCGTGCGGCCCATATTCGAAGCGATGAGGCTGCTTTGGAGCGCGCCTGGCAATCTGCTCTGATCTTGCACTTCAATGGCAATGAATTCCTCACAGAGGGCAACTCTTTAACGATGCTTAAAGCTCAGCAGATCGAAGGATCTGGGGAGCGAATCTTCTTAGGCCTCCACCAGGAGCAGCCTTACTTCCTCTGGTGTTCAGAGGGCAATATCGGAGATGACGAAAGTTATAAGACCCTGCGAGAGGTGAGCGCAGAGTTAACAAGCCTTGAGATTGGTTTAGCGGTTCATGGCCAAGCTGTAGCGCACTGGCATCACAAGCATCCCATCTGTGCGCAATGTGGAGTTGCAACGCTTCCAGCACTTGGCGGTTCAATCCGCAGATGTGTATCAGGGCATGAGCATTACCCACGGACCGACCCAGCCATAATCGTCTTAGTAAAAGATAAGAACGATCGGATTCTGCTTGGACGCCAAGGAGTGTGGCCAGAGCACCGTTTCTCAACCTTTGCAGGATTTGTAGAGGCCGGTGAATCCTTTGAGCAGTGCGTTATCCGTGAGGTCTTTGAAGAGGCCGGTGTCAGCGTCTCTGATATTCACTATCTAGGTTCACAACCATGGCCATTTCCACAATCTCTTATGATCGCTTTTGAGGCAACTATTCAAGATCCAGAGAACGCCAGACCTGATGGTGAAGAGATTGTTGAGATCAGGTGGTTTGATCGAAATGAGTTGTATGCCTCAATCATGGAGGGCACATTGCTACTGCCACCATCTATTAGCGTTGCACGCGCCATGATTCAATCTTGGTATGGAGAAGATCGCCCACCGCTTCCTGGTGCTGAAACCTGGCGTCCTTAGGGATCGGCATGGAACTCGAAGCAATTCTTGAAGGGCTAGATGCCCAACAGCGCGATGCCGTAACACATATTCGCGGACCGGTCTGCATCATCGCTGGAGCGGGTACGGGTAAGACTCGGGTAATTACCCACCGCATCGCCTACGCAGTCGCGGCTGGTGTCACCGATCCAACTAAGACTTTAGCGCTTACATTTACCGCTCGCGCCGCTGGAGAGATGCGCGCTCGCTTGCGCGCACTTGGTGTTGCAAATGCAACCGCGCGCACATTCCACTCAGCTGCGCTCAAGCAATTGATGTACTTCTGGCCTTATTCATTCGGAGGAACCTTTCCAAAGCTACTGACCTCTAAGGGAAGTTTCTTAGGAGATGCAATGGGACGCAGCGATACCTCACTTGTTCCTGGAGTTGCAACGCTCCGTGAAATTAGTGGCGAGATCGAATGGGCTAAGTCATTGCAGACAGCACCCAATGATTATGTGGAAGAAGCGCTGCAATCGGGGAGAACATTGCGCATTCCAAATGGTCGCCCCGATAAAGAGAACTTCGCAGAAATTGCCAAGGTATACCAAGCCTATGAAACTCTGAAGCATCAAGAGCGAATTATTGATTTTGAGGATGTCTTACTCTTAACAGTTGGAATGCTAGAAGAAGATCGCGATGTGCGCGAGCGAGTGCGCGATCAGTATCGATACTTCACAGTTGATGAGTACCAAGATGTGTCACCGCTTCAGCAGAGATTGCTCAATGCCTGGCTGGGCAATCGAGATGATATTTGCGTTGTAGGTGATGCTGCGCAAACGATCTACACATTTGCTGGAGCTACATCGCAGTTCTTACTCAATTTCACCCATAAATATCCGAAAGCACATGTTGTAAGACTTACGCGCGGATATCGATCCACTCCCGAGATTATTGAAACAGCTAATCGAATCCTAAAAGCGGGAAGCGCACACCACGATCATGAATTAACTTCCATGAATGAGCGCGGAGAAGAGTTGGAACTTCGATCTTTTAGCACGCAACAATCAGAGATCCAAGCCGTGGTTGAAACAATTGCAAATCTCGGTAAGACCCATTCAGATATTGCAATTTTGGCTAGAACTAATAATCAGCTAGATCCCTTTGAGGCGGCGCTTAAAGCTAGATCAATTGAGACTCAACTTAAAAACGCTGAACGATTTTTTGATCGCGTTGATGTTCGAGATGCGATGCGGGTCATTAGAAGCGCCTCGGTGCTTCCATCAGAAGGTAATGATTGGTTACACGATCTTGAGTCAGTCTTACGTCCCTTTGGCAACGCCGATTATGTTCGCGCCTTTATCTCACTCGGCCAGAGTATGAAGGAGGCCGGAGCCACATCGCTGCGCGCACTTTTGCGTGAGCTTGAGGATCGAGCTGAACAGAACAACCCTCCAACGCTTCCTGGGGTAGTCCTTTCGACCCTGCACGCTGCTAAAGGGTTGGAATGGGATCATGTCTTTCTTGTAGGCGTAAATGAGGGCACCTTGCCTATGGGCAATGATGTAGAGGAGGAGCGCCGCCTCTTCTATGTGGGGCTTACCCGGGCTAAACGCACCGTTCACCTCAGCTATTCGGGCACTCCCAGTGAGTTTCTTGGGGGATTGCTTCACTAATTAATTATTAATTAGGTTGCATCCAGCCGATATAGCCCCGTACCCTTATCCAACTGCCATCTGGCAGGTATTAATCGAGTAAAGGAGGCAGATGTGTCTAAGACACTAAGCGCCAGCACAACACGTGCTGCGGTGCGCCCTGCCCTCATGAGCTCAACAGCAACAACAAATCACGCTCATGCCTACGCCAATAAGTTTTGGGCAACCAAGAACTTTGCAGCCTATGGACTGCGCGGAACCTGGAGTTCTATTCGGTAAACCGAAGAGACCCACCAGGGACCGCCATCCAATCGGATGAGCGGTCCTTTTCTTTTACCTAGGTAAGAGAGCAAATCAAAAACCAAAAAGGCAGAACAAGAGGAAAAGGAAAGAGGAGGTGAGAACAGTGGCTGTTCTCTTTAGCGAACTATTAGTTCCCGGGTGGGCTGATGGTTCAAAGATTGGGCTGGGCGATGTAACGGGAGATATCTCTCTTCCATGTCACAACGCAGATCCAGAACTTTTCTTTGATGAATCAGGACCGCGCGTTGCTCTAGCGAAATCACTCTGTGCAAGTTGCCCTATGAAGGCCGCTTGTCTAGAGGGTGCAATCTCGCGCCAAGAGCCATGTGGTGTCTGGGGTGGTGAGTTGTTTGTAGAAGGTCAGATCGTCGCCGCTAAGCGCAGCGTTGGTCGCCCACGACTCAACCCGATTACTCCAGATCAGCTAATTGCAGAAGTGAGTGCTGTGCCAGTCACAAGTGAGGAGTGCGATTCTGATGATGAAGCTCTCGCCAGTTAAGGCCGTTATTGGCAACCGCACTCTGGGTGAAAGTTCCAGTGACGTATCTCGGGCAGTTGCATTGGGTTCAGTAAGTCATACCAATGTGAGCTCGCGCGCAAGGAACTTTCACCTGTTGCAAAATATTCACCGATGGCTAGCGCAATAAGTCCTGCAATATAAGCGATCGCAGCTGTAGGAGCCTCACTGCGAAGATTCTCTTGGCTCACATCGGTGCCGTGATCACGTTTCGCCAATCGCACACACCGCAGGCATGGATCTGCCCCTGGAGTAACTAACGGTCCAATCTCGATCTCACGTCCCACAACTGGATTAATGTGTAAGTGCACACTTCCTTCACTCATCCACCGTTGAAAGTAATCCCACTCAACGGGAATTGTTGAAATTATTAAATCAGGTTTTATCCCGCCCCCAATACTTGCCGATTCAGGCTTAGTAATTTGTGCACCACGAATCAGCTCGTCGGTAAAGCTATTTCGTAACTTCCCTATATCGGCAGGCTTAACAACTAATCCGCATACATCACTCGCCCCAATTCGTAGGGGCAGCTGTGCACGTTGAATTAATCGGGTATGAGTAAAGCCTGATGCTTGTAGTAAGACCAGCAAGTTTCGAGCCAGACGGTTCTCTCCAGAGATCAAGATTCGTCTCTCGCTCCGAGATTGGAATTCCGATCTTCCTCCGGCAGTAGAACCCGCTCTATGGGTGAGCAGCGCTAACTCGCTATTTAATCTCTCGCGAATCAACTCTTGACTCAGATCGCGCTCTGTAGATCTAGAGATCTGCAAGGGTGAACTATCCGCATCTATCAATCCAGATAATTCAAGAGTCCGTAAAAACTCTGCGACCAACTCAACATCGCACATCAGGCCATCGGCTATCTCTTGAGGTGTATGCCTACCGGTGAGGCTGCGAACGATCTGCACATGCAAAGGGTCTTTGAGAAGCAGGCCTTTGGTGGGTAAGCCGAGAAAGTAATTTTTTGAGCGTGGAGAGAGAGTGACTCCCGCCTTCAAAAGCGCATATGAGGGTTCGGTATTTGCGGTCATCCCTGAAGGATGGAGGTAATGCTGATTGCTTGGGGGAGAGGTAGGAAATCTGGGGATAAAAAAATCACCCCCACGCATAGGTGGGGGTGATCCGAGCTTTTGCTTTACTTTCCTACTTTATTAAAAGTGTTAAGTGAGCCTTAGTAACAGTTAAGTATTAAGCCTTACCCAAGATGCGATTGACCTTTGTGCCACATACAGGGCAGATTCCCTGTGCCATACGGCGACCAGATTCTGAAACCTTCACATGACCTTCGAAGGAACGCTTCTCTTTGCATTTAACGCAGTAGGCCTCGCCTTTGTATTCCTCAGCCATTATGACCCTCCCATCGCCACACACTCAAAGCTTCGGGAGCCTCCCGTAGCGAGCGTGCGTACAAGAACACGATACCCGTGCCCAGCCCGCTTGAGGGGATTTAACGCTCATTTATGCGGGAAGTTATCGGAAAAAGGGGCGAAAGGGGCGAAATGTCCGTTTTCGAAGGCTAGGCGCGACGCTTAGGCGAGTTGGTCGGGTGCATCTGGCAGTGCGCTGAGGCCAGCCTCAAAGCCCTCCAGAAAGGCCTCTGCTCGCTCCCTATCGGGGTACCGCTCAAGATACGAGTAGAACTCCGGCCCATGCCCTGGGACACGTAGGTGAATCAGCTCATGGATCAGAACGCAGGCCACTACATAATCTGGAGCCCCATTAAGGCGTAGCGAGATTCGAATAGTTCCATCGCTGGTGGTGCATGAACCCCAGCGCTCGCGCATGGAGCGCCAGGTGATAGCTGTTGGTCGTTCATGGAAATCAGAAAGGTAGGTGGCGAGCAGATTGGCGGCCATGGTCGTGAGAACTTCATCACTTGATCGGCTCTTCGCCTCTCGCTTTAAGACGATCTCAATCATCTCAGGGATGATCGCAATCTCATCTTTACGGCTCATGCGATCTGGGATGTGAATCTCAATAATTCCATTTTGGCGAAGTGCGCTGATGCTCCGTTTGCGGCGAGAGCTGCGAATTACACGGAATTCAGGGAGGTTCTCGGGTAGCGCCTTGCTGCGCAGAAACTTCTGGCTCTTACGGGGTTCGGTAATCATCTCAGGGAGGCTATCTTCGAAGAGCGAACTCTGCAGAAAATTGTCCACCGCTCCCAAGAGTTATCCCCCGTTTCTCCACAGATTTATCAACAAGATAGTGATGAGAATTGTGGCATTTCTTTTTGGTATTCGAGCCAAGTTGGCATAGGTTTCACTCACCAAGTCCTCGGATAACCGTTTGATGTATGCAAGGGGAAGGCAGACATCAAATCGTGCGGCCGGGGATTTGGCTTTTTATATCAACCCTGAGAGATCATCAGGCACAGTAGTGCTCGCTAAGAACTTCGCTGGATCAGCGAGATCAGTTGCAGTTGGAAGCAGAGCAGAATCCTCCCAGCGATGATCGCGGATCTCGATCCCACCATTTTGCCCGCCACTGATTTCATAAATCTCATTCCAGAAATGTGAACATTCGCGAGTCAAACGCGGAGATATTTGCAACCCAAGAAGCATTGAAAAGAGTTGTTGAGTTGGTGCACTTTCAATTCGGGTTCTGCGATAACTCTCTTGCAGCGCCGCGAATGAAGGTAGACGATCTTTTGCAGCGAGATATGTAATGTGATCAATCCATCCCTCAATAAGTGCAAAGGTTGTCTCGAGCTTGGCTAGCGCTGCGCTCTGTGCACTGCTCTGTTCTGGTTGAAACATTCCTTGATTAATTGCAAGAGTTATTGAATCAGGATTCGTTATATCTAACTCTCCAGAGCTCATCGCACTTTCAGCTTGTCGTTGAATAGATTCAATATCAACTGTGATTCCAGCTCCATAACTAGCAATCAACTCTCTGATATATCCCGCTAACCATGGAGTGTGCGAGAAGAGGCGTTGAGCAGCAACTTCACGCAGAGCGATATAAATAGCAACCTCTTGTTCAGGAATTTCTAAGCCTTCACCCCAGAGCGCAATATTCTGAGGGATCAGGTGCGCACCAGATTTTTCAAAGAGAGGAATTGCTGCATCTTGAGAACCAGTTAAACCAATAGCCAGAGTTCCAATTGATGTTCCTAATTGTGTTGCAATGAGTTGACCCATGAAATTACGCATAATCGGTAAGAAATTCATCTCACCATTTGCGCCAAGAGCCCCCATTCCTCCAAGCGCGCTTAAATCCACGCCCTCAACCTCTTGCGGATCAATCATCTGTGGTCCCATCTCTTTTAGGACCTTTCCAAGCGCTTCAACCATGCCTTCAGCAAGTGGTTCAACGAGTTTCTGCCAACCAGCGACAGAATGATCTATCCAATCTTTTCGGCTCCAAGCCACATCTGCATTAGCTGCAGTGGCTGGGAATTGGGTCTGGGAATCAATCCAGGTATTAGCAATATCAATCGCCTCCTGCGCCTTTCGCGCATCGGTTTGACCCACGGGAGCGTCATTATGAGTAGCTAAGAACTTGCGCGCTGCATCTCGCATCACGGCAGGCTGCAACATAGGAGCACCTTCGCCCCCATCCGTTCCAGCATTGAAAAATCCTTCACTGGGAAAGAATCCAAAACCACTCACAGAATTACCTTCTCACTCTCAGGCGATCGACCAGCAACTTGTTGGGTCACTTATAAGGAGTAGAACAATTTCCTATCGCCAATACTTCCCGCTTATCGCAAGGAAAATCTACTCTCGCTGGGTTAAAGTGGTGCCATGACCCACCCTTTGCACCTCTTGGCCGCAGCGCCTGGCGCACACACCACATCGAGCGCATTTGCGGCGCTTATATGGTGGGCTGTACCAGCTGTCTTGGTAACTGCAGCCATCGGGTATGTGGTCTGGACCGCCAAGTACAAAGATAAGTTCCAGAATGAGACAAATCGTTCGGTCGATAAGTTCAATCTATTTCAACAGACTCTCCGGGAGCCCAATTCCGAGCACTAGAGTATTTCCATGAGTTCTTTCCAGTTTCCCAATAACCCCTTCAATACTCCAAGACCGCCACGGCCTCCACGCGAGCCAGGGGAGCGTCGCGGACTAGGTCCCTTTGGCTATGTGATCATCGCACTGATTGTGATCATCGGAATCTTGGTATCACTCACAGGTTTCTATACCGACCTCTTATGGTTCCGCTCAGTCAGCTTTACTAGCGTGTGGAGTAAGACTCTCTTCACCAAGATAGAACTATTTATCGCCTTTGGATTAATCACCTCACTCTTTGTGACAACAAATATTGCGCTGGCATATCGTCGCCGCCCAATTTATGTTCCTATCTCTGTTGAGCCAGATAATTTGGAACGTTATCGCGGACAGATCGAGCCAATTAAGCGTTATGTCTTGGCTGCTATTGCAGTCGTTATTTTCTGGTTCGCTGGAACATCTGGTTCAAAGCTGTGGCAGACCTGGTTGCAATTTAAGAACTCAACACCATTTGGTACCAAGGATCCACAATTTCACCTGGATATCTCATTCTTCGCATTTAAATTGCCGATGTATGAATCACTGATCGGCTGGGCGATTTCAACGATCCTGATCTCACTTATTGCGACTGCAGGAATGCATTATGTCTATGGCGGAATTCGCCCACAGGTAAGTCAAGATCGAACAACTGTTGCTGCCAGAGTTCAGCTCTCTGTGCTCCTTGGTGTTCTAGTTCTCATCAAGGCTGTTGCGTATTGGTTTGATCGTTATGACCTAGCGCTTCACCAAGGCAATCTCTTCACTGGACTTGGTTATACCGATGTCAATGCTCTGCTTCCTGCTAAGGCAATCTTGGCTGGCATCGCAGTTATCTGTGCCTTGCTCTTCTTCGCCAACATCATTCGCCGCTCATGGGTTCTTCCTGCAGCTGGAGTAGTTTTGATGGTGGTCTCATCGCTTCTTATTGCTGGTATCTATCCAGCGTTCATTCAACAATTCACCGTAAAGCCAAGTGAATCCAATAAAGAGGCGCCTTATATCCAGCGCAATATCAACGCCACTCGCGCTGCTTATGGTCTTTCTAATGTGACAATCAAAGATTATCCAGCGGTAATTTCAACGCAGGCTGGACAGTTGGCTAAGGACACTTCAAATATTTCTAATGCTCGTTTGCTAGATCCAGATGTCTTGTCGGCAACATTTAGACAATTGCAGCAGATCAAGCCGTACTACTCATTCCCTGATGCACTAGATGTCGATCGCTATACGATCAAGGGGAAGAAGCAAGATGTAATTGTTGCGGTGCGCGAGCTAAATATCGCGGGTTCACCAGCGCAGAATTGGATCAACAACCACTTGGTCTATACCCATGGTTTTGGTTTTGTTGCCGCCCCAACCAATGTTGTAGATGCTGATGGAAAGCCGAGCTTCACAGTTGGAAATATTCCACCATCACTTGGACTTGGCGTATTTCAACCACGTATTTATTTCGGCGAGAATGTACCGGGATACTCCATCGTAGGTGGCTCTGCTAAGAGCACACCTAATGAACTTGATTACCCCGACGATTCTCAAGCCAATGGCCAGCAGAACTACACCTACGCAGGTAAGGGTGGAGTTCCAATGGGAAGCATGCTTACTCGTCTGCTATTTGCGATCAAATACAAAGATCAACAGATTCTGCTTTCAAACTTGATCAACAAGGATTCTAAGATCCTCTACAACCGTTCACCTATTGAGCGAGTTCAGAAAGTCGCTCCATGGTTAACGCTCGATGGAAATGTCTATCCATCTGTTGTCAATGGAAAAGTTGTTTGGATCATTGATGGATACACCACCTCATCTGGTTATCCATATTCAGCGGTTGAAAACCTAGCTAAGGCCTCTGCAAACTCAGTTACCGCTAACTCATCTACCGTTACCGCTCTTCCTGATCAAAATGTGAATTACATTCGTAACTCAGTAAAAGCAACGGTGGATGCATATGATGGAACGGTAACGCTCTATCAATGGGATACCTCAGATCCAGTTCTTAAGACTTGGAGTAAGGCATATCCAGGCACTGTTCTTCCTAAGAGCGCAATTAGCCCAGCGCTTCTCCAGCACTTGCGCTACCCAGAAGGCATCTTTGAAGTTCAACGCGATGTTCTAACCACCTATCACGTTGACTCTGCAGCTGCTTACTACGGCGGACAAGATTTCTGGAAGGTCCCATCTGATCCATCTTCACTAGGAGCCAATGCTGCAAATCAACCTCCTACCTACCAGACTCTGCAATTGCCTGGATCTTCACAATCTAACTTCTCGCTCTCTACCTCTTTTGTTCCACGCGGAAGTCGACAGAACCTCACCGCCTTCGCAGTTGTGAACTCTGATGCCGGAGCAAACTACGGAAAGATCACGGTTCTGCAATTACCGCGTTCAACAAATATCTCCGGTCCTTCGCAAGTTGCATCTAACTTCGAAGCTAAACCAGATGTTGCGCAGACGCTTTCATTGCTGCGCCAAGGTGGTTCTGATGTAGTGCTCGGAAATATGTTGACGCTTCCGGTGGGAAGTGGATTGCTCTATGTACAACCTGTGTATGTTCGAGCAACATCTAATGCATCATCCTTCCCACTCTTACAGAAAGTTCTTGTCTCATTTGGAGATCAGATCGGATTCGGAAATACCTTGCAAGATGCTCTGAATCAGGTCTTTGGAAGTAACTCCGGTGCAACAGTGAATACAACGACCGGCACAGTTACATCTGGTTCCACATCAACTGGAACTTCAACGCTGAAGCAAGCGCTAGCTGCAGCACAAGCCGCTATCACTGCTTCTAATCAAGCTCTAAAGAATGGCGATTTTGCTGCTTATGGAGTTGCGCAGAATCAACTGAAGGCTGCTATTGCTGCTGCAATCGCTGCACAAGGAAAGTAGAAATAAAGAGTTAGATGCGCGCTTAACGCCCCGTTTTGGGTTATTGGCGCGCATCTACTAAGATTCAACTACCGACGCGGGGTGGAGCAGCTCGGTAGCTCGCTGGGCTCATAACCCAGAGGTCATAGGTTCAAATCCTGTCCCCGCTACTATGAACTACATTAGCGACCCATCAAACGAAAGTTTGGTGGGTCTTTGCGCATCAGGAGTCATCTCTGCAATTAGAGATGCATGGGTTGATCGAAATGCCGCTCACATTGTTATTACGGGTGGTCGTACTGGATTAACTATCGTGAAAGCTTTAGATCAAGCGCTCTTCAAGTTAGTACGTGAAAACTTAAACTTTGAAGGCTCAATGCTTCACATCTGGTTCTCAGATGAAAGATTCACTTCCCACTCCGATCCAGATCGAAATGATTCCACTTTGATGGATGGTTTTGGAATGTGTAAATCTCATCTGGTTTTTCATCGCGTTGACGAAGGTGGAGATTTAGATGAAGCTGCATCCAACTATGCTAAAGAAGTTGCACTAGAACTTGGTGATCGCCCCTTTGATGCAGTTGTTTTGAGCATGGGTGAGGACGGCCACATTGCCAGCCTATTTCCTGGGAATTTTGAGGCCGAATTAGCGGTTGATGCTATTGCAGTCCATAATTCACCTAAGTTACCTCCGCTTCGTGTGAGCCTCTCACTGAAACGGTTGGCTAACTCAAAGCACATTTATGTCTTCGCTCTTGGCGAGGGCAAAGCTGCAGCGTTGCAGTCGATTGCCGATGGCCCGGTCGGCCTTTTGGATAAGAGTTCACCTAAAGGTCAACTCCAAATCCTTACCGATCTATCGGCTCCCATCAACAATTAATTTAGGCTACATCTAGCGATTAGCTCGTTAGGACCGTCAGGAGAGACCCGTGAGTGCAATTCAGTTAACTGTCGTCGGCCTAGGTCGTATGGGCGCCAACATCGCTCGTCGCATCCAGCAACATGCAGACGCCCCAATCAATATCGCGGTTTACGATGTAAATCCAGATACGGTTAAAGCAGTCGCAGCTGAAGGTTTTACACCTCTCTCCTCACTCGCCGATCTCTCTCAATTTAATGACTCTGCAAATCCACAATTTGTCTGGGTCATGGTTCCAGCTGAAGTTACACAGCAGACCATTCATGCAGTGGCAGAACACCTTGCACCTGGCTCAACAATCATTGACGGCGGAAATACTTTCTATCGTGATGACATTGCTAACGCGGCCTGGCTTGCCACCAAGGGGATTGATTTTGTAGATGTTGGTACTTCTGGCGGGGTCTACGGATTAGAGCGCGGCTTCTCACTCATGATTGGCGGCGAGAAGCATGTGGTTGATCGCCTCTCTCCAATTTTTAAAGCAATGGCACCTGGAATTGAATCAGCTCCACGCACACCTGGTCGCGAGGGTGAGCCAAAGAGTTCTGAATACGGTTACTTGCATTGCGGACCTATCGGCTCTGGTCACTTCATCAAGATGGTTCACAACGGAATTGAATATGGGGCGATGGCTGCTTATGCAGAGGGTCTCAACTTGATTCATGCAGCAGCGCAAGGAATTAAGCACCCAACTGCAGTGGGCGATCATGTTGAAACAAAGTACGACTTTGATATGGAAGAGGTCACCGAAGTCTGGCGCCGCGGCTCCGTTGTGGCTTCATGGTTGCTCGATCTCACCGCAACCGCTTACACCGAAGATCCCGAGCTTGCTAGTTATGAAGGCTCCGTTTCGGATTCAGGTGAAGGTCGCTGGACTGTTCAAACCGCAATTGACGCTGGGGTTCCTGCAAATGTATTGAGCGCATCGCTCATGGGTCGATTTACCTCACGCGGCAATGATCTGTACGCCAACAAAGTTCTCTCAGCGATGAGAAAGAAATTTGGTGGTCACGTGGAAGCGAAAAAGAAATAAATGAGCGCACGAAAAATTGATTTAGAAGAGGCAGATGTACTCGTCCTCTTTGGAGCAACTGGAGATCTAGCTAAGAAGAAGCTATTTCCTGCGCTCTACAGCATGTCTCTTAATGGATCGCTACAGTGCCCGGTAGTTGGCGTTGCATCCACTAAATGGGATCACGAGCAATTTGCTGCTCACGCCTTTGGCGCTATCAACGCTGCTTTCCCAAATCCTGATGCCGAAATCTTGGCTCGTCTGGATTCTGAGCTCTCACTTGTAGTTGGTAACTATGAGGATGAAAGTCTCTATGCAGATTTAGCTGAAGTCCTTAAAGATAAGCGCAGTCCGGTTATCTATCTCGCTATTCCACCAGCATTCTTTGGAAACGTTACGCAAGGTCTAGCAAAGGTTGGTCTTACAGAGCGCGCACGTTTGGTCGTTGAAAAGCCATTTGGTCGTGATCTGCACTCTGCGATCGCACTGCAGGATGTTCTTGAAGAAGTTCTTCCTGAAGAGCGTATTTATCGCATTGACCACTACCTTGGTAAAGAGTCTGTTGAAGATATTTTGATCTTCCGCTTTGCGAACTCCATCTGGGAACCGCTTTGGAACCATCGCTACATCAACAGCATTCAAATCACGATGGCTGAAGATTTTGGTGTTGAGGGTCGCGGCGCTTTCTATGATGGCGTTGGAGCAATTCGCGATGTGCTTCAGAATCACCTGCTTCAAGTACTCGCGCTTATTGCAATGGAGCCGCCATCAGATTTGACCTCCTCCACTATGGAAGCCGAAAAGCTAAAAGTCTTCCGCGCTATTGCAGCGTTAAAGCCAGATAATGTCATTCGTGGTCAATACGTTGGTTATTTAGATGAGGCTGGAGTTGCGCCTCACTCCACAACCGAAACTTATGCGGCTGCAACAATGTTTGTTGATAACTGGCGCTGGTCAGGTGTGCCTTTCTATCTTCGCACTGGAAAGAATCTTCAAGAGACAACACTTGAGGTAATCATTGAGTTTAAGCAACCACCACGTCTCTTGTTCGCAGAGACTCAAGAGGGTTCAGCTAACTTACTTCGTTTCCGCCTTGGAAAGAATGATGGCGTGGATATTGAGTTGCAGGCTAAATCACCTGGAGATCATCTCAAGACTGAGCCAGTGAAGTTGACTGTTAACTTCTCTGCAGCGCTGGGTGAGCGCCAAGAGGCATATGAGCGTCTGCTTCGTGCTGCTATGGCTGGAGATCACATGCGCTTTACTCACATTGATTCTGTTCTTGAAACATGGAGAATTGTTGAAGGCATCATTAATAATGAGCCGCACCTATCTCCATACTTTAAGGGAACATGGGGTCCAGAGCGTGCTGATGAACTGCCTCACCACGGCTGGTTAGAACTCTAAGAGAGTTAGATTAATTCGCGGCTTATAGTGAAAGTTGCGTAAGCAATTCCATCGATCGCGATGACAAATGCCTCAGGATGCTGCGCGGTTGCTGCGGCAATAGAGGGACAAAACGGAGTCGTTGCACGCGCGATCTCCGCAACCGGACCGATCAAAACCGTGCGAGAGATCTCACCATCTTGTACTCGCGCACTAAATCCACGCTCGGCATTAAATGAGTATGAACTAATAGGTAGCACAATCGCCCCACGCTCTTGAAAGAACTCTTGCGCTGCCTTATCTGAATCATGGTGAGCCTGACTCAAGACAGAGAGAGCAAGTGAGTTGATGGTTTGATGCGAGAGCTCACTGTTTTTAGTTCCAGCGACGGGATTAGATTCAATCGCAAAACCACTGACCGAAAAACTCTCTTGCAATTCGCGCGGAGTTTCAGGCGTTGGAGCTGAAGACTCTTTAGCCTTCTTCTTTCCAAACCAAAGGAATCTCATGCGTTGAGCGCCGTAAGGAAGTCGTTATGAAGCAGGCCGTTGCTTGAAACACCATTGCCTCCATGTGCGCCAGGTTTACCCTCAAGATTTGTAAATGAACCACCTGCTTCGCGGACGATGATATCTAGTGCGGCCATATCCCAGAGAGCGAGAACTGGTTCAACAGCAATATCAACTGCGCCCTCTGCCACCAACATATGCGACCAGAAATCACCCAAACCACGGCTACGCCAGATCTTCTCTTGCAGGGTAAGCATGGCCATCTTGCGAGTACCCCAACCGACGAGATCAGAGTAGGAGAGTGAGGCATCTTTGAGTTCACGAACTTGGGAGACGCGAATCTGTTTAGCAGCTCCGCCATTTTCACTTACAAATGCTCCACCACCTGAAAATGCAAACCATCTGCGATAGAGAGCAGGTGCGCTAACAACGCCGACGACAACTTCTCCTTCTGGGTTGCATAGACCAATCAGCGTCGCCCATGTAGGAATGCCACGAAGGAAGTTTTTGGTTCCATCAATAGGATCAATCACCCAGTAATAATTCTCAGCGGTAAGAGCGGGTGTACCAAATTCTTCACCGACGACTAGATCATCAGGTCGTTCCACGGAGATAATTTCGCGAAGTTTGGCCTCTACGCTCTTATCGGCATCGGTCACAGGTGTGAGATCTGGTTTGGTTTCAATAACCAGATCCAGGGACTGATATCGATCCTTGGTGATGACATCTGCAATATCAGCAAGGCGTTGGGCGAGTTCTAGATCTTTAGCGAAATCTCTCATGAGTTCAGTTTACCTTCACGAAGTAGTCCGCGGAGATTAGAGAGGCGTTCCATTGAGCCTGGATCTGTAATCATGCTGTTGAGAGCGCAATCAACTTCATCGTGCGAACAATTTCGCGGGCAATGCTCGATCGCTTCGGCAAACTCCCGAAATGCTCCGATGACCCGGTCGCGTTGCACGTGAGCTAGACCAAATGAACGCACGCCAGGAGTATCGATAATCCACCCAGATTTATCATCGAGTTCAAGTGCTATTGCACTCGATGAGGTATGGCGACCACGGCCTGTTACAACGTTGACATCACCCGTTGCGCGATTTGCACTTTCGACAAGTGCGTTAACAAGCGTGGATTTGCCCACCCCAGAATGCCCAAGCAGGACAGTTCGCTTACCTGCTAGCGCGTGACGAAGTTCAGTGAGATCAGCGCCTCGCTGTAAACAGATAGATGCCACATCAAGATCTTTATAGGGAGCTAAGAACTCTGCGGGATCAGCCAGATCGCACTTGGTCATCAAGATAAGTGGCTTAATCCGCTGATCAAATGCGACAACCAGCGCGCGATCTACAAAGCCATGGCGGGGTTCTGGATTGGCCGCAGCTAAAACGATTCCGATCTGATCAACATTTGCGACAATCATCCGCTCCATGCCGGCATCATCTTCAACGGTGCGGGTTAACTCATTTACTCTAGGTTCAACGGCAACGATACGAGCCAATGTATCTACCTTGCCTGATATATCTCCGACGATGCGGACAATGTCACCGACTACAACTGATTTCTTACCAAGTTCACGAGCTTTCATCGCAGTGACAATCACGCCTGTTGCCTCAATGAGAGCAGCGCTGCGACCACGATCCACAGCAATGATCCGAGCGAGTTCTGCTGTTGAATAATCCGGACGATCTTTAGTGCGAGGTCGCGAAGATCTCTTGGGACGAATGCGGACATCATCCTCATCAAGTTCGCGAGCGGTCATTGATTTCCATTCAAGAGATCAGACCATGCGCCTGGAAAATCCGGCAAGGTTTTTCGTGTAGTTTCGATATTTTCAACTTCAATTCCAGGAATGCGAAGACCGATCATTGCACCCGCAGTTGCTAATCGGTGATCGTCATACGTATGAAAGACGCCGGCGTGAAGCGGTTTTGGAATGATGCGAAGCGCGGAAGGCTCTTCAATTACCTCACCACCTAAGTTGTTGATCTCAGTGGCAAGGGCGGTAAGACGATCGGTCTCATGAGTGCGAAGGTGGGCAATGCCGCGCAGATAGGAAGGAGAGTCAGCGAAGACACAGAGAGCGGCGATAGAGGGAGTGAGCTCACCAACATCGTGGAGATCAATATCGATCCCATGAATCTGATCTCCGGTAATTGCTAAATCATCACCCCGAAACTCAACCTTGGCACCCATCTGAGTAAAGATCGAACGAAGTTCATCTCCAGGCTGAGTTGTTGAGTGCGGCCAATCTCGAATCACAACTGTTCCACCACTAATCATGGCTGCGCCCATAAATGGAGCGGCATTTGAAAGATCTGGTTCAATCACTTGATCTGCGCCATGCATGATTGCTGGTTTAACAATCCATTCATTCTGACCGACGATTACTTCTACGCCCTTTTCGCGAAGCATGGCAATCGTCATCTCAATATGAGGCAGAGAGGGGAGTGATGCACCGACATGTTTAACGGTGATGCCCTCTTTGGTGGCGGGAGCAACGAGTAGTAGCGCTGAGATAAATTGACTTGAAAGTGTGGCATCTACCTCAACGGTGCCACCTGTGAGTTGGCCGTTGGCATTGATCGTCATTGGAAGTGAGTAGCGGGAGCCATGTTCAATACTCACTCCGAGCGACTCCAGAGCTTTAATGACCGGTCCAAGCGGACGCTCGTGTGATCTAGCATCGCCATCAAAATGGATGATTCCCTTTGCCATCGCCGCCACTGGAGGAAGAAAGCGCATTACGGTTCCAGCATTTCCGACATCAACGCCGGCCGGGCCGTAGAGAGTGCCAGGAGTAATCGTGAGGTCTCCATTTGCTGCCTCTTCGATCTGCACTCCAATTGCCTTGAGCCCAGCAATCATCAGAGCAGAGTCTCTGGAGTGGAGAGGTCTGCGAAGTATCGAAGGGGAGTCACAGAGAGCGGCCAAGATCAGAGCCCGGTTAGTAACCGACTTTGAACCAGGAATTGTGAGGGTCGCTGAAACTGGAGTATCTCCGCGATGCGGTGCGGCCCACAAATTCGTCATATCGCAAGCCTACCTGAGATACCTTTACGCTCATGTGCGGTAGATATGCCTTAAACGCCAGCCAAGATGAGCTGATGGATGCCTTTGAAATATCTACTGACTACGCAGGTCCAATCCTTCCGGCTGATTGGAACATAACGCCGACTCGAGAGATTTATATTGTCAGAGAGAATCGGGAAGCGAAACGTGAACTCACCACGGTCTCATGGGGATTGATCGCTCCGTGGTCTGATAATCCGCAAGATGCTCTGCGCTCGCAATCTCAGGCCATCAATGCGCGTACTGAAACTGTGCATGAGAAGCCAACTTTTAGAAGTGCCTTCGTTTCTCGCCGCTGCTTAATTCCAGCCAGCGGTTATTACGAGTGGGCGACCGAGATGGGTCCTTATGCTCCTAAGCAACCGTTTTATATTCACGGTGATGGGTTGATTGCTTTCGCTGGTATATGGGATCGATGGCGAGCACCTGATGGAAGTTACAAAGAGAGCGCTGCCATCATTACTAGGCCGGCCGTTGAATTCTTGGCGACGGTTCACCATCGCATGCCCACATTTCTTCCAAGAGATCGTTGGGATGCCTGGCTCTCTCCAAGCCTCAACAACTCAGAGCAGATCAGAGGGCTCTTAAACCTCACAGAACCAGCGCTTGGATTGCAGGCTCATCCGGTCTCATCTCGGGTCAACGCCACGATCAATAATGGTCCAGAGTTGATCAAGGAGATTGAACTGGGGGAGCCAGAGACGCTCTTCTAACCTCTTTGAACTTTGGGTGAATTACCCCATCTCTCGGCGGGAATAAATCAGGTGCTCAGGCGGTTCTCACCTTGTGGGAGTAGCCTTGGCCGTCATGGACGCCAACAATGCAGAGGTCGCGGTAGTAGATCGCGCCACTGAAAGTGTTGCCCAAAAGAAGGCGCGCTTTGAGCGCGATGCCCTTCAATTCACAAACCAACTTTATGCAGCCGCTCTGCGCTACACCAAAGATCCCCATGATGCGCAGGATCTGGTTCAAGATACTTACGCAAAAGCCTTTGTCTCTTTTCATCAATTCGAACCAGGCACCAATCTCAAGGCCTGGCTCTACCGCATCCTCTCTACAACATTCATCAATACTTACCGCAAAGATCAACGTCGCCCACAAATTAGCGATGGTGAGTTGGAAGATTGGCAGATCTATGACGCTGCTAGCCACACCAGCGATCAAGGTCGTTCAGCAGAAGATGTTGCTCTAGATGGAATTGCAGATTTAGATGTTCGTGAAGCACTGGCAGCGATGCCAGAAGAGTTCCGAATGGCGGTATACCTGGCTGATGTCGAAGGATTCTCTTACAAAGAGATAGCCGACATCGTCGGGGTTCCCGCGGGCACTGTGATGTCACGTCTTCATCGCGGTCGTAAGATGCTGCGCACTTCTCTTGCGCAGTATGCCAAGGATCGCGGGTTTAACCGGGAGAACCCGGCAGCTGGGGGTAGCGATGAATAACGCGCATAACCTTCCTTGCGATCAGGTCCTGCAATCACTCATTCTCTATATAGACCATGAGCTTGCGACCGACCAGGATTACCAAATCTTCCAGATTCACTTCCAGGAATGCCCACCTTGCAATGAGGTAATGGTCCACGAGAGTGAAGCGCTCGCCTTTATGCAAAACCTCCTTCGCAGCACCTGCAATGAGCAAGCACCAGAGGATCTGCACGAGCGAATTCGCCAACAGACTCAAGCGCTCGCAGGTCAGACTCAAGTTGGTTTCTTCTCGTCATCTACAACCATCACAAACTTCACATTTGATGGAACTACCTCGATTCAAGTCACTCAAGAGTTCACCCACGAGATTCGCCACGACTTTACAGAGGGTCTCTAACTCCAACATTTCACGCTTAAATACATTAAGTTTTAGGTATGCGTGCAGAAGAGCTACTTGGTTCAGTAGGGATGGCATCTCTTACTGTCCGCCCACTTGATACCGGGGTAGCCCAAGGGCTCAACGATCTTCCCGTCTTAGCCGCCAACTCTGCGCTCAATGTCATTGAATCGGCCTGCAGCGCGGCTATTGCAGAGTTTCTAGGAAGTGGTGAAACCTCATTTACGATCGGCGCCGCGATTCAAATGCGCGGCGCGGTATCAATCGGGGGAGAAGTTCGGGCGCTGGTAAAAGCTACGGAGTTTGATGCAAATATTTTGACCTTTGAGTGTGAAGTACACCAAGACCAACGAATAATCGCCGTTGCACAAGTGCAACGGCGATTAGTAGATCGTGTCTCATTTATGGCGCGAAGCGCAGCAGAGAATCTGCCCCGCGGTAGCGCCGCTAGTTAATAATTATGCCTTCTTGGTAGCCCAGAAGATCTCTGCGATCTCATCGATCTTTGCGAGCAACTTATCTGCAACTGCAACATCAGTTGAACCCTTGGTTCCACCTGCGCCAGCAAGCTTGGTTGCCTCATTGAACAAGGTGTTGAGTTGTGGGTATGCCTCAAAATGAGGTGCCTTGAAGTAATCGGTCCAGAGAACCCAGAGGTGGTGCTTGACAAGTTCTGATCGCTCTTCCTTCACTGCAATTGCGCGAGCTTGGAAAACTGGATCTGTGCTTGCGTGATACTTCTCGATTGAAGCCTTAACAGATTGTGCTTCGATCTTTGCTTGTGCTGGATCGTATACGCCACATGGTAGATCGCAGTGTGCGTATCCAACGAGAGTTGGCTTGAACATGGGTTCTCCTTCTTCAATAAAAATCGGCGGGTCCTATGTGTCAGACTACTACTCCCATGGCACGCCTTCCATTTAGAAGTATCGCGGTGAGCGGTGAATCAATGAGCCCCACCTTTAACGATGGGGATTGGCTGCTCTTTCGCCCGATAGACGCTCGCAATACAAAGCATCTACCTTCACTGGTCGGCAAGGTGATAGTCATTGAGCGCGAGAGTTATCCAGGAATTCATTTGATTAAACGAGTTACAAAGATCGTTGATCAGGGCCTTTGGGTTGAAGGAGATAACCAGGCTGCTAGTACTGATTCCAGGCAGTGGGGAGTAATCACCTCAACCGAACTTGTAGGAGTGGTGCTCTTGCGCTACCGCAAGGCGAAATTTTCGGTTATCCACAACCCATAAGAATATTTCGCGGAAACTCTTCATACTTTCATCTTCGGTTTTCAACTTCTCATTGAGGGACTCTAATGAAGCGCGGAATTACTTTTGCATTAATCTTTGCTTTGGTTTTAATGCCAGTGGTTAAGTCTGCGGCAATTCCCCAGGGATCACCATTGATCCACTCTCAGCCGCTCTCCAAAAAACTCAATGGGAGCGTAAGCAAGAAGAGATCATTTGGAAATAATTGTGACGGGCGGACTGACTTACCTCACGTGTCAACTCACTTCCCAAATACAGTGAATGTGACGGCGATAACCGAATGTCCAAACCAGGAGGTCTACATAACGACTTCGATTTCACGCCATGGTTGGTGGATATTTCCTGAAACTAAATCGATTTCGAAGAAAGGCTTTCAGAAAGTAATTGTTAATCTCGCTTTAAAATGTAAATGGAAAATTGGAGACCCTCCAATTCTCTACGTGGTAAAGTCTTCGCATCGGGACGCCGCAGGTGCGTCCGCTCCCACGGGTAGAAGTGAAAAGTTGAAATGCTAAACCATTGGAGCTCTCATGAAGATCAGAGGTTGGAACGATCTTCCATCTGACTTTCAGTGTGATTTCAACTTCCACAATGGTCCAAAATGGCTCCTGCTTCTTTCTCACATTCCCTACTTTGAAAAATACGCGTACCCCAAAGCGATCGAACTTGGACTTGCAGAAGCTTGGCCGCGAGAATTCGGAATTAAACTTGACTCTTCATTTAATCGAGAAGGTTGGCTAATTCACGATTCTCCAAAGAATGATTTTGAGAGATGGGTTGAAGGATCGATGGCATTTCTCACTCAAAAGAGAAAGTATTCGGCTAGCGATTTTCTTCTACGAAGGCGCACGATTCGCATCACAAATAAGATTATTATCTTTTGGCACGTCGTGCCAAGATTTTCATTCACCCGATACGGCAGCCATCTCAAATTCCAGAGAGATATTCATCGTCAAAATGGCAGCTACAAAGAGTACAAACGAGCCCTCCGCGGGGAGCCTCTGGACTTTAGCGAGTAAATGCTTCGGTAATAAGCGCGTGCTGCTCTTCCTCATGCAAGTGATGTGAACCAGTTGCAGGGCTTGCAGTTGCACGACGAGATACGCGACGCAAGGTACGACCTTCTAAGGCCTCAAGGGTATTGAGAGCAACGAAAGGATATGGACCTTGGTTAGCAGGCTCATCTTGAACCCATAGCAAGTTGGCGCTTGGATGCGCATTGGCAACGCTCATGAACTCTGCAAGTGGGAATGGATAGAGCTGTTCAACGCGAACAATTGCAGTGCTAGTTTCACCTAACTTTGCGCGCTCAGCAACGAGATCCCAATAGATCTTTCCAGAGCAGAAGATCACGCGCGAAGCGTTTGTCACTGTTGTGTCATCGATCAGCGGACGGAAACTTCCTGATGCGAAATCTGCAAGTCCAGATGCAGCAGCCTTCAGGCGCAACATTGACTTTGGTTCAAAGACGATCAATGGGCGACGAGCAGCATTTTTCATATGCCAACGAAGCAAGTGGAAGTAAGAGGCAGGTGTGCTTGGCTGCGCAACAGTCATGTTCTGTTCAGCGCAGAGAGCGAGATAGCGCTCAATGCGAGCAGATGAGTGATCTGGGCCTTGTCCTTCATAACCATGAGGCAGAAGTAGAACTACAGAGGAACGCTCGCCCCACTTTTGCAGCGCACTAGATACAAACTCATCAACGATGGATTGTGCGCCGTTAGCGAAATCGCCGAACTGCGCCTCCCACAATACGAGTGCGTTCTCGCGTTCTACGGAGTAACCGTATTCAAATCCCATCGCTGCATATTCAGAGAGCAGTGAGTCAAAGACGAAGAACTGGTTGTCATCGTTGATCAAAGCGCGAAGTGGGAACCAGTCTCCACCAGTATTTTGATCCACGATCACCGCATGGCGGTTAGAGAATGTTCCGCGACGAACATCTTGACCAGCTAAGCGAATTGGGTGACCTTCAAGTAAGAGTGATCCAAAGGCCAACATCTCACCGGTAGACCAATCTGCTGTTCCCTCATCGAGCATCTCAGTGCGCTTTGCTAGTTGAGGCGCAAGACGTGGGTGAACGACAAAGCCTTCTGGTGTTGCGATCTGAGTTGCAGCAATCTTGCGCAGTGTTGCTTCATCGACTCCGGTGTTGACCTGATCTGGGGGAGTAACTTCAGGAGCGCGATTGCGCGAAGGTTCTGGTTCCACATTGTGAACCGCTGCATAGACGGCATCGAGTTGTGCTTGGTAATCGCGAAGTACTTCTTCGGCCTCTTCGACGGTGATATCACCGCGTCCGATCAAAGCTTCGGTGTACAACTTACGAGTGCTGCGCTTAGCTTCAATCAACTTGTACATCATTGGCTGAGTGAAACTTGGCTCATCACCCTCATTGTGTCCACGGCGGCGGTAGCAGACCATATCGATCACTACATCTTTATTGAACTCTTGGCGATACTCATAAGCGAGTCGAGCCACGCGAACAACTGACTCAGGGTCATCTCCGTTGACATGGAATACCGGTGCCTGAATCATCTTGGCGATATCTGTTGAATAGGTAGATGAACGAGCAGCATGTGGTGATGTTGTAAATCCAACTTGGTTATTTACAACGATATGAATTGTTCCACCGGTGCGATAACCCTTAAGTTGTGAAAGGTTGAGAGTTTCAGAGACCACACCTTGACCAGCAAATGCTGCGTCTCCATGGACCAAGATCGGAAGTACATTGAACGCTTCATGCACTCCGTACACATCTTGCTTGGCGCGAACAATTCCTTCAAGGACTGGATTTACAGCCTCTAGGTGTGAAGGGTTAGCTGCAAGATAGATCTTGGTGGTCTCACCGGTATCTGCTTTAAATACTCCTTGAGTACCCAAGTGATACTTCACATCGCCAGTTCCTTGAACTGAGTTCTCGGCGTAGTGGCCCTCAAATTCTTGGAAGATCTGGCCATAAGACTTGCCAGCAATATTTGCTAACACATTGAGGCGACCACGGTGTGGCATTCCGATGCAGACCTCATCGAGCCCACTCTTAGCAGAGCTATCGAGGATCGCATCGAGAAGTGGAATAAGTGATTCTCCGCCTTCAAGTGAGAAACGCTTTTGTCCAACGTACTTGGTCTGAAGGAAAGCTTCGAATGCTTCTGCAGAGTTCAACTTACGCAAAATTCGCAATTGTTCTTCGCGTGGAGTGCGTGGAGCACCAACTTCAACATGGTCTTGCATCCACTTACGCTCAACTGGATTTTCCATGTACATGTACTCAACACCAACGCTGCGGCAATACGAGTCACGCAATATGCCCAAGATGCGGCGCAACTTCATAAATGGCTTTCCGCCAAAACCACCGGTCGCAAATTCGCGATCTAGATCCCAGAGCGAAAGACCATGTGTAACAACATCAAGATCAGGATGGCTACGTTGGCGATAGCGAAGTGGATCGGTATCGGCCATTAAGTGACCAAAGGTGCGATAGGACTCAATCAACTTTTGAACGCGAGCGGTCTTGCTGATCTGATCATCTTTAGAGAATTGGAAGTCCACAGCCCAACGAATTGGCTCATATGGAATACGTAGAGCAGAGAAGATCTCATCGTAGAAGTTTTCAGCGCCGAGCAAGATTTCGTGAATGCGACGCAGGAAGTCACCTGACTGCGCACCTTGAATAACACGGTGATCGTAGGTACTTGTAAGGGTGATGACCTTAGAGATAGCTAGATTGGTGAGGGTCTCTTCACTTGCCCCTTGGAACTCAGCTGGATAATCCATTGCGCCAACGCCCAAGATCAAACCTTGGCCTTCAACC
>Ga0208872_1000334_pt1 | contig 37909 bp, 31 predicted proteins | sample CryBogCBH12Aug08_FD_185508 | JGI IMG/M metagenome (GOLD analysis project Ga0208872, IMG submission 185508) | Freshwater microbial communities from Crystal Bog, Wisconsin, USA - CBH12Aug08 (SPAdes) | ecosystem: Environmental > Aquatic > Freshwater > Lake | place: Crystal Bog, Wisconsin, USA...
CGAGTTGATCCGGCCTTCCAGTTCTGCATGCAGTCCCTTGCTTCCCTCGACCAGCAGGCGCTCGGCCTCGGGCGTGGGGTTGAACAGGGCGCAGGGCACATAGTTGATGCGATCCTTTTCGCCTTCCTCCCGGCTGCTCCGGGTTTCCAGCGTGAAGCGCACAACTTTTCGTTCCTTGCCGTGAACGACAGCGGGTCGGGCGAGACGCCCGGCTAAGGCACATATATTCATGGTTTGTTCCCTTTCGTTTTGGTTTTCTCCTGAAGCTGGACTTGATTGCACCGCGTCCAGCACTCGCTGGCTGGCGCTACGTCCGCACACTTCGGGGAAATTGCTTTGCACAGGTGAAGACACCGGTGTTCATTGATATGAGTTCAAGGGGATGATCATTTCCGTGAAAACGGAGACGACCAAAGTTGAGGGGCCGGCCTGAAAAGGTCAGCCGTGGAACTCATTGGGGTGTGAATGGGAGAAGTCGTCGGTGATGTAATATTTGCGGTAGCTCTTGATGAGGTGATCCAGCTTGTGGTTCATGTCGTGGATCAGCATCCGCATCTCGCGCAGCGCCTGTAACAGCGCCTTGCGATGCTGCAGCGTGGCATTTTTTCTTTTGACCATGCCCAATCGAAGCAATGCCGCCTTAATAAGGCTGGCGGTCATTCAGTTCGGAAACACTGTCACAAATGGCTGGCAGACTTTTCAATAATTGACAAATGTTGAAAACATCCCGATGCCGTTGTATGGTCATGGCATGAGTTTTACCGAAGTGCTGCAGGAATTGCCCGTGCTGACCTTTGAGCAGCGCCAGTTGCTCATCCGGCGCGCGGTGGAATTGGATGAACTGGAACTCTCTCCGGCAGGCGAGGCGCTGGTGGAATCCCGGATCGCCGCGCACCATACTGCCCCCAAATCCTCCGTTTCGCTCGACGAAATGAAGCGTCGGTTACGCACCCGTAAACAGTCATGAGCTGGTGCGTCGTATTGCGCCCAGAGGTTGAGGCTGACGTGAACGAAGGGGCCGAGTGGTATGAGTCGCAGCAATCTGGACTGGGTAATGAGTTTCGTGAGGAAATCATCCGGGTGTTTGAGGTTCTGGCGGAAAACCCGCTGCTCCAGTGCCGACGGCATCCCCGCAAAAACATCCGTTGGCGTTACCCGGACCGTTTTCCCTATCGCGTCATTTACGAAGTTCTGGCGACAGAAAAAACCGTCGTGGTTGCCGCCGTTCTTCATGCCGCCCGGCATGACCGTCATTGGCGACGGCGGGTTTGAACCAGCCAGGCCATTCCCGAACCTGAATTATTCCTGCTGTTTGTGCGACCGCTGAACCGGGCGGGAATTCGCCATGGGTCAGCGGCAGCGTGGCGGACATTCGGTTCGGAATGAGACGGATTCCTGGCTTGATTGTCAGGCCGGTTGGGTTAAGGATGGTTGTTGTGAAGAGTTTATCGTTTCGCGAAGTCAAAGCGCAGGAAGCCTCCCGCCGGGTTGCTGCCGTCCGGCAGTCCCGCCGCAGTCCCCGGTCGGCCCGGCAGCTTCAGCAACGCGCTTCACTGACCGGTCGCGGCGCAAACTGGCAGATTCTTAATCTGCGCCAGGTGGCCATGGCCATGGCCAAATGGGCGTGACCCTTTTCCGTGCGCTTTTCGCTCCAACAATTTTCCAATGTCTTCCGCATCCGCGATGCCGCCAACCGCCCGTATGTCCTGATCGGGGGACAGGCCGTGAACTATTGGGCGGAACGTTATCTCACCACGGAATCGGAACTACAGAAGTTGATTCCCTTCACCAGCGAGGATATTGATTTCAAGGGTAATCGCGCCGATGTCGAGCGCATCGCCGGCCAGTTGCAGCAAACCCCGGTATTTCCGCCCAAAGTGACGATGACAGCTTTGGCGGGGGCAGTGCCCATCAACATCGGCCGCTTAAAATCCAATATTGAGGTGGTCCGGATGGTGCCCGGCGTTTCCGCCGCCGCCATCGAGGCGCTGGCCATCGAGGCGGAATGGGCCGGTCGCCAGATCCGAGTGCTCGACCCCATTTCCCTGCTGGCCTGCAAACTGGAACTGGCGCTGACAATCTCACAGGAAAAACGCCGGGACGTGGAGCATCTCAAGATTCTGATTCCCTGCGTGCGTGGCTTTCTGCGGGAACTTTTGAACGAGGTTGAACATGACCAGTTGCCGGCCAAGGGATGGCTTGGTGCCGTCACAAAGATTTTTGAACTGTCAAAATCCACCCATGGACGCAAAGCTGGAACCAAACTGAAGATCGACTGGCAAGCCATTCTGCCCCGGCATGAAATCATGGCGAGCAGCCATGCTAAAATTGTCTCGTTTCGAGAAAAGCAACTCCCGCGCTGGATTCAACGATGAGCATCTTCAGTTGCCGTTCGAAGCTGGTGCTTTTGCGCAATATAAACCTCTCGGCACAATCGCCGCGCCTCCAGCAAGGCAAATGAACGCAATACCTTTTCCACCTCTGTGTCCGGTCGCAACGGTTCTGAAAAAGTTGTCTTATCATCCTCGGTGGTTGATTTGAACCACGAGAACAGGGCGACGAACGGATTGCTGTCGTCTGAATTGGATGTTTTCTTGGCCGGTTTCAAAACAGGTTCTTGCAGCAATTCATCCAAATCCGACATCAGGCCTTCGATTGATTCTGGGATGGATTGATCCAGCAGGCCAAAGATTTGACCATACTCGCTACGCGCAACTTCCCTTTGCAGCACGGCCAGTTCGTCATCATTCAGCGCAAAGCTCGTGAATTTGAATTCTGCCTTGCCCCGGAAAACGTGACTGCCGGCCTTGGTTCGCTCCGGGATGGCCCGCAGTCTCAGCTCCACTACCAGCACCGGACGTGGTCGGCGGTATTTTTTGCTCAACAGCATCTTTGGCAGGTCGCCCTGTTTCACCAAGGTCTCAATTTCCGAGGGCAGTTCAACCAGCAACACCAGTTCAAACAAGGCTGTGTTGAATGCGGTCACCAGTTCGGGATTGTGCTTTGTGTCGGCGCGGCGAACCTGCGGCAGGTAGGGTTTCAACCACAGTGATTGTAGTTTTAAGAATTGCAATTCGTTCACCAGCAACTGCCGGTCGATCGCCAGACGTTGACGCAAGGTCTGCTCGGAAAGTTTTAGCCAGGTGCCAAAGTCTTTGACCTTGCCGACATATTCCGGAGCGTCCGTTTCTGATTCCGACAATCTCCGCCAGCGGAGCATCAAGACATCCAGAGCGGCTTGTTTTTCTGCTGAATCAACACTATGCACTGCTTCATACGTTCGCAGGCGCTCCTTTTGTTCGCGCCATTCTTGCCATTGCTGCAACAGGGTGCGGATCTGGATGTGCATTCGGGAAAGCAGTTGTTGCGCCTGGTTTTGCTGCTGAATAATTTGGCGGCTCATCTCGGAATGAAACCCGGTGCCGGGCGAGCCGTTGACCGTGTCCACCAGAATCGAAACCTTCCAATCGTCACGCTGTTTCAATTCCTCGAGCAGATTGAAATACAGGGCCTCAAACGGTTCGTCGGGATCATCCAAGGTCAGAATATGCTGCTGCGTGGGACTGCGCTGTCCGGGCAGTTTGAACAGGTTCATCGCTTCCAGCTTTTCGATGGCGATGGCATTGGGTTCGACGGGTTCAGCCACCCTCGCGGCGTTCAAATAGGCAAGCGGGTCGTTCAGGCCGATGGCCTGGCCAAGCATGGCTCTGATTTTGCCCCGCAACTTTGGTTCGCAAAATACTTCCGGGCAGATTGCCGCCACGAGCTGAGAAATGTCGGATGCCATTTCACCGAAACAGGCAACCTCCCTATAAATACTTATCGGTCTGAATCAGCCTTTGATCTGCTCGAGAATTCTTCTGCCCGCCGGCGTGACGCGATACAACTTGCAACGGTTTTCATCCGTCACTCCGACTTGATGAACCAAATCCATTCTCATCAGATCACTGACCGCCCGGATGACCGAATTAAGGCCGATGGCATGTTCGTCTTTCAAGCGCTTGCGCATCATCGTCGCTGTCTGCGGCAGACCAGTGTGATCTTCCAACATGGCCAGCGTCGTCAACACCAACCGGCGAACCTTGGCCCGGATGACAAAAGAATATTTTTTCCAATCCACATCGTCAGCAATGCCGGGCAATGAAACGGAGAATGCCGACGATACGGCCGCGTGGCCGGCATCGGTCAGGCAATACAGACGGCCGTTGACTTGGTGGGGATTCAGACAGATGCACAGACCACGACGTTGCATTTGCAACAGCACGAACCAAACATCTCGCAACTGAATCTTGGGATTAAATATTCTGGCGGCGGCGCAAACTTCCGCGCCGGTCATCGGTTTGCGCAACACCCTCGCTACGGCGGCACGCTGGCGACCGTGCAAAATCCAGGCTTTGTTGTTATCCGTGAGTGACATCGTTTTTGTCACCACTTGAGGGTTAATAAACCTTGCGGTCATTTGGTTCGGACAGATTTCTCCGAACGCTTCGATGGCAAAGCTATTAAAAGGCTGTTGTCCTTCCCGTTTCATGGAATCACACGATTTACCAACGCCAAATCCGCCGGCAGACGGTGGAGACCTGGACAATTTGCTGCACTCGAAGAGCCACGTGCTCCGCACCAAGCTCGAAACCATGGCGGCGGAAATCCAGACCCGTTTTGCCATCTGGAATCAAAATCTGGACCGGGTCAATCAAGATCAGTCAGACATACAAAAGCAACTCAATCATTCCACCCGGCTGGCCCGCTACCACCTGCGTGATCAGAAAGATGTTTCCCAACTGCAAAATTCCGTCTTGAAACTTGCCGAGCAGCAGCGCAACGAGGATGTGCTGTGCTGGCGGGATGTCGTCATGGTCATGCGTGATTTTCTAAATACCTGGGAGGTCCACGAACAGGCGAAGCAGCGTTCCATCTTTCTCAACCATGCGGGATCAAGATCTGAAGACGATTTGTAAAAAGCTGAAGCCCATGCTGGGCAATCGTGCCAATGCGCTCTGGCTGTCGTATGCCACCGCCGACACCCCGGCCGCCAAGCTGGAGGCGGAATCGCTCATTAATCTATTGGCCAATCAATATTTCGGAGCAGCGGTGGGAGGCGACCCAATTTTACTGCCCCCACCCTCGCCCGAAGCCGCCGCTGGAGAATTCTTATTGGGTCAAATCTGCTACGGACGCAATGCCACCCGCCCGCTATATCTCCGCCGGGAAAATTTCATCAAGCACATCGGCATCTATTCCATCACGGGCGGTGGCAAGACCAATGTCGCCCAGATCATGCTGCTCGGTTTGCTTCAAAAAGATATTCCGTTCCTGGTCGTGGACTGGAAACGTAGCTATCACACGCTGCGTTCACAGCCGATTGAAAAGGCAAAGAACATCGAGGTTTATTCGGTGGGCCGAAAGGGACACCTGCCCTTCCACTGGAATCCCCTGCGCGGTCCGCCCGGTGTTCATCCCAAAACCTGGATCAGCACCGTAGCTGAGGCGCTGGAAAAATCACACATCTCCGGCCCGGGTGTCGCTGATGTGCTGATTGAGGCACTGGACAAGAAGTTTGAGGACTTTGGATTTTACGATGGGAAGGTGGATCAATATCCGAACTTTTTTGACGTTGCCGAGGAATTGGATCGGGTGCAGTTCAAGGGCAGAAGGATGTTGTGGCAGGACTCCTGTTTGAGAATCGTCCGGACATTCACCTTCGGTCCGGCCTCCGGTGCGTTCAATGCCCGGCACCCGCTCAAGCTGGAGGAATTGCTCGATAAACCCGTCATCATCGAACTGGATCAGGAACTGCCCAAACCGCTCCGTGTTTTCTTGAGCGATTTGTTGCTGCGGTGGATTCATCTGTATCGTCTCGGCCAGGGCGAAACCGACCAGTTGCGCCATGTGACATTTCTGGAGGAAGTCCACAATCTGTTCCCGCGTAGCAATAGCGAACACCAGACCACCAACAGTCTGGAAAATGTATTCAGGGAGATTCGAGGTTTCGGCGAAGGGTTGGTCAGCATCACCCAGCATCCGTCGCTGATCCCGGTTTACCTGATGGGCAACAGCAATACGCTTATCATTCTGGGGCTGCAACACGAGGAGGACATCCGGTCTGCCCGGCGCGCCCTGTTTCTCGACCAGAGCGAAGAAACTTTCCTCGACCAACTTCGCGTGGGCGAAGGCATCGTGAAAATCAAGGGGCGCACCAATCCCTGCCTCGTGCGTTTTCCCCGTGTGCCAGATCCAGCCGGAGGTGAAGCTGATGCAGAGACGAATCTGGGTTAAATCCGGCGTGGTGGAAGACCTCGACCTGAAACAGCAGCGTCTCATTGATCATGTGCATGAAAAGATTGTGTTCTATTATCGCGAACTGCATCGCACCCGGCCCTGCTACCAGTATCCCTTGAGCCTTTCCCGGCTCATGCGATTGACCAAGCGCAGCGGTCATGCTGTGGCCACGGCTTTGCGTTATCTGGCCAACACTGTGCCGGCAGGAACAGGCGAAACGCCGACGGTGTTCTATGACCGCCAGTCCGCCACCAAAAACAAGTCACACCGGCCCTACCGGATTTTCCTCCGCAAAAAGTATGTCTGATTACACATTATATGTGTGGGAATATCTGCCCTTCATCTCCTGCCCCATTCATGCCTTGGTAGCCCAAACAGCCCACATTTCAAAGCCATCCAAGACCTGAATTTATGTCACGCAGCTAGTCATTGAAAGACAATCGGTTAATCCATTAATGTCATTAAATGTCCGCGCTGAATGTCATACTGACATCAATACATTAAAGACAAACCATGTAGCGTGATACCCTCCGCCGCGCACAAACCATTCGGGGTGCTTGGCTGGACGTGTGATGTCAGCAGGGCGGTTCGAACTGGATTTTGATTCCAAAACGGCTAACCGAACCAAATGTGCGGCGACTTTATTAACCGCACTGACCCAATCTGAATATGAAATCGAATCCACCGTCCCATATCAACCCCACCTCTGCGGAGGCCGCCCCAAAGGCCGAAGCTACAGAGTCATTGGATGTGCTTCTGGATTCCTGCTCCGTGGAGGTGCTGAAGATGGCCTTGCTGATTCTCCGGGGACAGCAAAACGATACAGGGCGTGGGACATAATGTCCCCAAGCCTTAGGAGAGCTTGAACCCATTTTGTCCCCTTCCCGAAAAGCTTAAATAGTCTGATCGCTTTCGTTTTTCATGCCCGAACGAATTGCTATTCATCACTGCAATCTGGAAAAGCGCAAACAGCAAGTTGACCATTGGAAAATTCCCGCTTCAACCAAACGTGAGTTGCTCGAATTTTTGGAACAGCTTGAGCTCGGCAAGGTCAACCGCGGCAAGAAAATCTCCGCCGAGCGGCAGTTGAAATATCTCACTATGCTCAAAGCCCCGCTGGAATTCTTGAACAAGCCTACGGCACGGCTTTCCCTCGGCGATCTTGAGTGTTTGGAAAAGGCTCTTTCTACCGGCCAATTAGGTAGTTCCATGCGCCACCGCCCTTACCGGCATAATACTCAGGTAGACATTCGCAAACTGCTGCGCATTTTTCTACGCTGGCGTCTCGGCGATGCCAAGGCCTTGCCCCTGACCAACTGGTTCGACACCCGCGACCAGCCCAAGACTCCGGAATTTCTCAGTGAATCGGAAATTGAATGCCTCTACAAGGCGTGTGGAAAACCTGAGCATAAATTTCTCATCGCCGTTCTGTTCGATACGGGGGCGAGGGCACAGGAATTTCATAATATTCGCATGGAGGACGTTTTCTTGTCGGAAGGACGCGAAAATTACGTCCGCATCGCCCTGAAGGAGGAGTATTCCAAAACTCTGGGCAGAACGATTGCACTTTACTGGAAAGATTCACCGGCGGCGGTCAAAGACTTCATCCTCCAAAGAAAAATGATGGGGGCGAAATCGGGCGACCCGGTGTTTAACATCAGCTATCTAACCGCAAAGAAGTTTTTACGGCGTTTGGGACAGCGTGTTTTGCAACGAAATGTCCATTATCATCTGTTTCGCCACAGCTCGGCTACCTATTACGCAGCCAAACTCAACCGGCAGGAGCTTTGCTACCGTTATGGCTGGAAATTCAGCAGCCCGATGCCGGACATCTACATCTCCCGGTCCGGTATGGAGAGTAAACAGCTGGATGAGAAATTCACACAAACTGAATTGGGTGTTTTAAGGGAAAATCTGACCAAACTAGATCAGGCTTATCGGATTAAAGAGGACCAGATGAAACGCATGGAAGAGACGATAGAACGAATGCAGGCTGATATCTTTGAGACCGTGGAACAAATCATCCAGAAAAACCCCACCATCAAACAAGTCGAGGCTGCGCTGAAAAGAAAACATGCGGGTGTTCGATGATTGTTACAATGCAGGAATATCATCGATACAACCGCATGTGGGCTTTGCACACTGATATCAACGTAGCAAATTAAAACCAAACATCATATTTCACTAAGGCCGTAAACTGCGCCTACTTTTCTATAGACAAAACACAGCCAACGGAGGGAAGGACAAGGAAACGTGGGTGAAATTTGTGGCGGCGCTGGAAGCACACAATGGCCACCGCCACGCCATCACGCAGGTAAGCATGGACAGCCACCAATGCCTTCCTCGCAGCGGAATTGGATTTCGTCTTAATCAATATCTAAAGGGGAAAGTTGAAGACGCCAAAATTCAAATTGGCCAACTTGATTCTGTTAAGGTCGGGGACACGAACAAAGAACAAAAGCCAAAACATACGAATGCCTTAGAACTTATCCGAAAATAGTCGTTCCTGAAAAAGTCTATTACAAACCAGAGGCTGAAGTGGCCAGCGTTTGGTTGGCTGCCATGAGCCGAATAAAATGAAGCCAAAAAAAACGCTGCCGTCCGCATCTTTATGTCATTTTTCTTGAAGAGGTTTCCACTGTCGACCATCTGGTGACGTCAGCAAGCCGAAGGTGGTGCGATCCTTATCGTCTGTGCCCATTAGGATCATTAGCCACAGCGAACCGTCCCGCCACACGTAGGGTGCACCATATTTTCGGGACATCCATTTTTGAGGGGAAATATTTATCGAGCCTTCCAGCTTCCATTTTATCAAATCCGGTGAAGTTGCGAGCGCAAGGTGCTGGTTTTCCAAACCCTCGCTGTAAATCATCGTCCAATGGTCGCCGGTTTTGAAAATCATCGTGTTCTCCACGCCGTCTGGGGCATCGGCGGAGAAGCCGATGAGCGGAGCGTCGGACGTAAGTATCTGCCACTTTTCCAGTTTTGGATCGCGGGTTATGGCGTGGCCCATGAGATTGCCACGGATGACTTTGCCGCTTTCATTCTTGCGAAAACCCGAACCGATAAAGAAGCAATGTAGCGTCTCGCCATCCATCACGAACGACGGGTCAATCACACGCCGCGCTGAATTCCACGGTAAAGTCGCAGCCTCTGGCAAGAAAGGCTTCGGCGTGGACCAGTTGGTCAAATCGCGCGATTCGCTAAAGCAGAGGCGCACAGGCGACTTGGGATAGCTCTGATATGGCAACAGCCATCGGCCGTGCCAAGAAATTGCGTCGCCAGGCGAAACAAAACCTCTGGGCGTGATGTCGTGATCATCCTCAAACGACATGAAATCTTTGGTGAATACACTGGCCGTGGCCCAATTGGTCGGGTTGTTCCAATCGCCAATGGAGAACCGTGAGTAGAAAATCCGATAGCCATCAGCCATCTTGAGAACGGACGGATCGCGCAAATTGTCTTTGGATGTCCAAACCGGGTTTCGGAGTGATTGCAGGTTTAAGTTGCCGGATTGCAGGCAGCGCGGGAATTCCACCGCGACATCCTCGTCCTTGGGCAGTTTGACCACTTTGCTGGCATTACCGGCACAACGCACTTCGATGGTTTGAGAAATTTCCGAACGCAGCAAAATTTTGACTTTGGCCGCATCCCAGGTGAGCTGGCGGACTTCAACTTGGCCACGGGCACGGATGCCCTCGATGTTTCCATCCGGCCAATCCTGGGGAATCGCCGGGAGCAGGTCAATCCAGCCCGGCTGCGAATCCACGAGCATCCGGATCAACAACGCCGGCAGGCCGCCGCAGAGGTCGGCGTTGAAATATTGATTCGGGTTGTGGGTGGTCATCAAATTAGGCCGCCAATAATTGTGTGAAAGCCAGTTGATGATCTCGCCGCAGTCCTCGCCTTGGCGCAGGCTCGCGGCAGCCAGTCCCTGCTGCACGATACCAAACGCCATCTCGCCTGGCGGACGACCACTCGGCCCTTTGCCGCCGGGAGCAAATTCGGCGCGGCGCACATTGAGCCGGTTTTCCAGCGTGACGCCAAACGCCTCACGCAACGGCGGGTTCGTGGCGATGACGTCCGGAAGGCCGGCGAAAAGCTCGTAAAGATGCGAGGCGTGGCGGTGCGCGTTATTGTCGTCCAACAGCGGCGTGTTCCATTCCTTCACCGCACCGTCTTTGATCTGATAGTCTGGCAGTTTGGCCAGCAGCGCGCGCCAACGCTGGATGTCGTCCGCACCAGCGCCAAGCGTCTGGCTGGCGGCGATGCAGTTGCGGAGCAGTTCCCGGGCGACGCCAAGATCCATCGCGGCATTGATGCAGGCCTGTGAGTCGCTGTTGCCCGGATGATTTTCCGGCGAATAACTCGGGCTAAACATCAACTTTCCATCTGCCCCTTCGATCAGGAAATCCTCATAGAACAGGGCGGCCTCCCTCATGAATGGCAGGGCGCGGTTACGAAGGAATTTTTTGTCTCCGGTGTAGAGATAGTAATCGTAATAGAATTGCGACATCCAGCCCGCTCCTGCCGTCCAGAAGGTCATGCACCAGTTACCGTCAAAGGAATTCTTCAGCCCGTGCGTGCTCGCGCGTGACGGCACAAAAATGCCGCGACAGCCGTAAAGTCTCAGCGCATTTGTGCGGAACTCGTCCAGGTGGGCTTCGAGGTAATCGAAGAACGGCAGCAGACATTCTGCCATGTTGGCGGAGAGGTTGGCACCGATAGCGCATTCGACGTTGCCGTTGAGCGTGAAATCACCCGACCACGTCGGACCGTAGGTGCCGCCCCAGATGCCCTGCAGATTCGGAAAGAGTTCCCCACTGCTGGAAATCACGGCATAACGCGCAGCGTCGAATTCCTTGCCCAGCAAGGCGGCGGGATACTTCATGGCGCGCGATTTTGCCAACAACTCCTCGGTTGTCAGGTCACGATCCGCATCTCCGCCGAGATCAAGGCGGGCACGATTGAAGAGTGCGCCATGAACTTTTGCATGACGAGCGAGCAGATGCGCATATTCCGGCTGGACCAACTCCAGGCCTGACTTCATTTTTGAAATCTGTGACTTGGACATATCATAGAGCAGTTCAATGCGCGTCAGCACCAGCACCTCGTCCGCACCGCGCACGATTATTTTTCCACCCTCACACTTGCGGGTTCCACCGCGTGTCACCACGCGGGCCACGCCTTCGTAGCCTTGCAAGCTACCCTTCCATCTCCGCGCGAACTCACCACGAAAGGTCATCCAGTCATCCTCGGCGGCAGCTTTGAGATCCTTAACTCCCCCCTTGAATGCCTTCTCCGCGTTCCAGCCACCCTGGCCTTTTGGCTCACGCGGCGTAAGTTGGAGGTCGCAATCGACCGTGCCGGCTTTCGGGCCTTTGATCGCCAGCACAATTACATCATCGGGACGCGAGACAAACAATTGCCTTTGAAAAGCACCACGCGAATCGCTCCAGTTGACGGATGCTTCACCAGTCGCGTAGTTCACCGAGCGTGAATAGTTTTCGACTGCGTCATTCCCGAGCATCCTGACCCGCACGTCAAAGGCCGGCACAAACGGATCGGTCCAACGTTTTTCGCCATAGCCTTCTTTTTTTGACAATTCCACGACGAAGTCGGCGGCACGCTGATACTCGCCATCGGCCAGCATCCGGCGGATTTCCTTGAGATGGCTCGCGGTATCCACCGGCGGCAGCGGTTCACATAAAGGCATAAACAGCCGGGCGTGATTCAGAACGATCGTTTCATCCAGCGGCTGGCCGAAGACGAGCGCGCCAAACTTGCCGTTGCCGCTGGTGAGAGCGTATTCCCAATTCGTCGCTGCCACCGAACTGGTGAAGCCCCGCTCGGGGGCGATCGGATGTTCCGCTTGGGCTGCAAGGCAGGCGATCAATAATGCGGCAAGGATCAGGTTCTTCATGAGTAAAGTCTTGGTTCGGCTTATTTGGAAACATCAACTGGCAATTTCAGGATCATGGCGCTGGCAGGCGGCACGGTGACGGAAACCATTCCGTCCTGGGTAAAAGCGCTGGCGGGCAAGGGCTGCCATTTGCCGGCCCAGGTGCCGTCTTCGGCCACGGGAGCGTCGCCGAGGAGGATGCCTGATTTGGCGCGCACATCATGGTCAGGTGCAAGCAGTGAGAGGCTTTCACCGGAGGCATTTAATTTTGCACCCTTCGGGCTGAAGCGGACCTGAGCCGAGCGGGTGGCGGCGTCATATTCCTTGTTGATCAGGGTGACGTAGAGATTTCCATCGCGGCCAGCAACGGCGTAGGCGATCAGGTTGAGAATCCCATTGGTGAAGTCAATCGGCACGCTGCGGCCATTACCGCCCAGCTTGAACATCAACGCAGCATAGCCCACTGGATGCAGAAAGTAACCGCTCCCGCCGGAGGCAATAGATTCGCTGGCGGAGTTGGTTGATTTTCTGGAAAACGGCGTATAGAAGAGAAAGCCAGCTCCCTGCCGGCTGGCTGTGGAGGTATGGAAGTTGATTCCAGCGCAACCCTGCGTCGCAAACCAATGCGCGAAATCCAAGGCCCAAAGCGCCGAGCCAAAAGCGTCGCTCACGCCCGGCGCACCACCCGCATAGAACGAATTGCATTCCTCGATCCGGAACGGGCAGCCATCCAAATTTGTGAAGCCATTCCCCTCCAGATATTTGGCATAAAGCTGGTGCCACGCAGGCGAAAGCATGGATTCTAATTTTGAATCCGATTCACCCGACTTTCCATCGCGACCCGGATAATAATGATTGGAAACAAAAGCTATCCGACGATCGCGGGCGGAATCTTCACCAAACCATTTTGCCCAGGCAGGATTGCCACTTGTGCTAGGCCCATTGAATCTGGCTGCGGGAGTTTCTGCCGTGATGATCTGGGCATACTTCCGCCATTCCAACCAATATCGCTCGTAGGCATTACGATCCATCACATATCTGGCCAGATGAACCTTGTTAGATGCAGCCAATTCTTTCTCCAGCAGGCCAAAATACATATTGGGTTCATTGCCGATGGTGAACGCGGCAAGGCAATCTGGATACTTCGCCAGAATGTGCTCACACGCAGATGCAGCAGCGGCGGCATCGGCAGCCACAAACGGACGCCGGCTGCCATCCTTGGTAAAACGGACGGTGTAAATCACCTTGCCCCCCACGCTGCGGGCCAGTTCAAACATGGGATCAATATCGGCGGGCTGCGGGTCGGGCGAGGTCCGGGAATCCGCCAGATTTCCGCCGAAGCGCAGATTCCTGATACCGAGGGTTTGCAGCAGGTTTTGCAGCGGACGATTTGCGGGAGAAAACTCGTGCCACCCGTCGGGCTTTGGCAGCAACTGGCTGCTTTCAAAACTCAACCCGAGGAAGTCTTCCGGAATGGGAGTGCGCGAGGCGGACAGATCCGCGACCACCGTTACCACTTTCTCCGTTGCGGGAAGGGCGGCGGCAATGAACCGCGCGACCTGCTTCGCCTGCGCGGCGGCGGCTTCGGGCTTGTAATGGCAGCCATCGGTCATGTGCTCCGGGTGATTTTCTTCCAGTGCGTAAAGGTCGTTCACAGGAATGCCAACCGGCGCGACAAGCTCCGCCGCGATGCGGTTGCTCCTGGATCCGTTTGTTCTTGGGATCAAACTGCTCGAACTTCGGCGGACCCATGCGATGCGGTGTGGTGCTGGCCCAGATCAGTTTTGCATCGGGTGCGTGTTCCTTGAGCAGTTGCAGGAGCTTGGGAAACGCGGCGCGGTAATCGTCCTCGGTGTAGGCCCAGCCGTGCAGGCCGTTGTTGAAATGGATGACGGAAAACTGGTATTGCTCCAACATCAGCGCGAGTTCCTTGAACAAGGCCGGATCGCCCAACCCGCGCGAGCTGGCGAAGCGCGCGACATTCGCCCGGCCCTTCAACTCATTGACCACTCCCGGGAAATAGCCGCCCGTGATGGAGTCGCCCACTAAAAGAACCCGCGGCAGGCTCGTGTCATCCGCCGCATTCACCCGCACTTCGAGCCAGTCCACGGCTTCGGGAATGGACTTAGCTGGCTGATTATCGGCGGCCAAGGCCAGAGTGGCGCTGCAGAAAACCAGTTGTAAAATGGTTGGGAGTTTCATGAGTGTGGCGAAGTCATTCCTTTAGTTGTTATTTTTGCTCAACTATGAGGAGGGAAACTCCCTGCCGGGGGAGATTTAATTTCACCTTCGCCTTGCCCGCTTCAAGCTCGATATTTTGCGGTTCGCCGAGCGCGGCAAGCTGTCCGGCCTGTTTCAGCCTCGCGAATTGCTCCGGCACGATCGTCACAGGCGAGCCCATTTTTCTCCAAGCTTCATAGGAGTTGCTGTGGTCAGCGTCGATGCGGTAGTGCGTGAGCCTCGCCTGCCCGTCAGGAAACGGAATGCCGCTCAACTGCAAATCCACCGCCGCATCCGGGCCGGGCACATCGTCATCGTGATAATGCCAGAGCAGCACGGCGAGTTTGTTGGTGTCGAGGCTGGCGATGGCGGCGACATCTGGACGGCTGCGAACACCGCTCTTGATGATGACATCCAACGGCACGGCGGCATCGCTGACAACGGCGATGCGCCGACCGTGCATCTGGCTGAACATCTTGAAAACATTCATCACAGGCAGATTGATGCCACAACTCGCGAGTTGCCGGAAACCGGCGAAAGGCGGATGGCCCTCGTAGGTGAAAGCCCAAGTCAGCGCGGCGTCGAGATTCACGCCGCGGCGGTCGGCGATTTCCTGAAAGCGGCCAAAACTCGCGGCCGTGTAGCTGGAATACATCGTGCCGTTGCGGTAGCCCATCTGGTCGCCCCGGCACGCAGCGCAGCCTTCGGGATCGCATTCGCCAATCACAATCGGGGTATTCTTCAACTCAGGATATGATGCAACCATCGCAAAACCATCGTTGATGGTGCGAAGCTGGTTTGCAATGCCCATACGGACATGGCCGTTGGTGTAGGTTGGCGAGCCTTTGGCGTGAAACGCCACAAAGTCGAGCGGCGTGCCGATCTTGCCTGTGGCGTAATTAGTGCCACGCAGACAGTGATCCAGAAAATCGCGCGTCCATTTACCACCGGTGCCCGCGGAATCCGGCCCGCCCACACGGGCATTGGGCAATGTGCGGCGCACGGCGTCCACAGCATAGTCATGCAGCTTGAGAAAGTCCTCGGGCTTCGCTTTCCAATAGCCACCATTCGCCTCGTTCCAGACTTCCCAATACCATTTCTCCACCTCGGCATGACCGTAGCGTTCGATACAGTGTTTCACCCATTGATGGACAAGCTCGCCCCACTTCGCGTAATCCTTGGGGGGATAGGCCCAACCGGTTTCAATGTCGCTGTATTTGAGGCCGGGGTTCCATTGATGTTGATACGGCTGCGGGTGGATGGACATGGCTTCGGGCATGAAGCCGATTTGCGCGTAAGGCCGCACGCCGTTGGTCAGATAGATGTCAAAGATACGGTCAAGGATTGTCCAGTCGTAAACCGGTTTGCCGTCGGCGTCCTCGTGATAAACGCCGGTGGAACCCCACTTGAGCGCGGGCGTTCCATCACCAGTGCAAAGCAGATTGTGCGCGCGGAAGTAAACGTCACCGGGCCGGAGAGCCCCGAGTTCACCAATAAGTTTCTTTCCATCGTTCATGTAGACATAGTTCGGCTCGTCCGCACCGAACATACGCCAGATAGGTTTCATCTCCCCAAGCGGTTCACCTGCATTGACGATAATGTTCACAGGAAAGGAATCACCTATCGAGTTTGCCGGATCGGCGGCATTAGCTGTGGGCGTCCCTGCGGCCACGCACAAGATCAAGCTAATGATTCGATACTTCATGGTGATGTATTATTTGATTGTTATGATGGTCCACCAATGCTCAACGTCATTGTTTGACGGCTGTTCTCGGACCGTCGCTCTTTTGATGGAAAAAATAGAAGTCCGCATGACCGCCTGCTGGTGCCGATGACAGGTTGTAGGTGAACAAGCCAACCTTGGTGCCCTCATACCATGCGGTGCGGTAGGGATAGTCGCGATCACCCAGCGGCTCGTAGTGTTCGCCGTCGAGGCTGTAGAACATCGTGCCTTTGTAGTGACGGTGTTCGAGTTTCAGCCACACGGCGTCTTGTTTGAGTTCGGGACCGTCGGTGAATGCACCGGGGCCGGAAGTGGCGGCGCCTTTGGCGAAACGGATGCGTTTGGTGCCGCCCTCTTTGGCGACTCCGATCCAGGTGTAGTCATCGATCATCGTGCAGAGACCGGCGCGTTGGCCGTCGATCATGTTCGCGGTGTCGAGCTTCGTCACGATGTCGGATTCGGCTCCGTAGAGGCGCTGGACGAGCGTGTTGTAGGCGAAGAGGAGGTGGTCTTCGCGATAGTTGACCTTCGTTCGGCCAAATTGAGAAATGCCGCCCTGGGTGTTCAGATGCTGCGCCGTCAATCGCAAGTATCCCGGCCTCGCAGTGAGCGACCAGTGCGAGTCGTCGGGGTCGTGGTTCCAAGCCCACTGACCGCCGAGCGTGGTCGCATCAAACTCATCGGAAGGGTCAGCCGCGTTGATGGGTTGGACCGGCAGCGCGGGTTTGGCGTAAGGCTCAGTCAGGCCTACGGGTTCGCCAATGCCATCGCCATCGGAGTCCACGCCGATCCACGGCCAACCGTCCGCCGTCCAGCCCGCAGGCTCCAGGTAGAGACGCCGACCATAGGTGGCGAAAAGGTTGTAGTCGTGATGCAGGAAGGCCCAGTGATCGCCGCTGACCTCGACGAGCGATCCCTGCGCGGCGTTGATGTCGGCCTTGCCTGCGTGGAAGATTTTCCGGTTCTCATAAGGTCCGTAGAGCGACTTGGAGCGATAGACATACTGCGCCTTGTCCTTGTTCTTACCAGTGGAGGCCACGGAGATGTAGTAGAAGCCGTTGCGTTTGAAAACCTGCGGCCCCTTCGGCGGGATGTCATCGATCAAGACCGTGCCTTGGTCCACGATCGCATCGAAGGTGTCGTTCAAGCGATAGATCCGCAGCGCGCCCGGATTGCCGAGCAGGAACAAGTAGCCTTTGCCATCCTCATCCCAAAACGGACACGGGTCCTCGAAGTCGCCCACGATCTTTTCCGAAAGGCTAACAGGCTCGCTCCACGGCCCTTCCGGCGCTGTAGCCTTGCAGACAAAGCCCCGGTATTTCGTGCTCCAGTTGAACATGTAATAGGTGCCGCGAAAGAACCCCACTTCGCCATCCTGCGACCCGGCGGAACACGCCTTGCCGGGCATCGTGAAGTCCGCATGAACTCCACCGAGGCGCGAGTAGATGCGGCCCGCATGAGTCCAGTTCACCAAATCCTTCGACTTCAGCAACGGCATGCCCATGAAGTGATGCGAGGCGCAGGTTAGATAGAATGTGTCACCTGCCCTGAACACGCACGGGTTATTGAAATCCGCCCAAAGAATCGGATTGCGATAGGTGCCATCACCCTGATCGCCCCAGGCGGGTTTGATGGCAGGCTCGGCGGTATGCAGCGCAGCCAGCGGCGCAAGCAGGAGGGCGGTGATGAGTGCGAAGGTGGGTTTCATCTTGTTGATTCGGGTAGCAGCCACTCCTGGCTCGCGCGGGTTTTGGGTTCGGTGAAGGTTTCGATGAGCTTGCGGTAAGGTTGGTCGGCGTAGCGCGGGGATGCTTGCTGGAGGAGGTTGAGGATGCCCTGACGTCCGAAGGGTTCGATTTGCTTGTGCGGCCATGCTTTGTCGGGATCGGCGTAGACGCTGAGAAAATCGAGCGCTTTGCGCAGGCTGCGTCCATCAGCGGTCTGGAAGTTCCAAAGGTCAATGCCGAGCGGTTCACCGAGCCTTGCCAGGCGAATCATGGCGCGGGTGTTGTAGAGCGTGTAGCCGGCGGATTTCGTGCGCCTGAGTTCGTGGGGCATCGTGCCGTCAGGTTCGATCTGCGAGGCGATGCGACGTTGCCGGGCAGCGAGCAGGATTTGTCGGGCGCGGGCTTCATCGCCGACGAACAAAGCGAAACTCGTTGCCTGCACATCATACCAAGTGCCGTGATTGTTTTTGTCATTCGCTTCCCTTTGGCCCAGATCGCTGGTCGTAAGCCAGGCGAGGTAGTCCCGAAACCACGCCTGCAAACGAGTGTGGTCGGAGGCCGTCCAGGCGGGTGAGTCGCGCAGGAGTGCGTCTGCATCAAGCACGTCGGTGAGATAGGCGGACTCGATGATGCCGAATGGATTTCCTCCATCACGTCCGCGAACGCACTGCCCGAAGTTGAGATGCGGATTCATGCGCGTGGCATCGTCCAAGAACCATGCCCTAAGTTGAACAGCGGCTCCCTGGGCGTAGCGCTCATCACTGGTCGTCGCAAAGGCGAGCGCGAGGCCGCGAGCAATTTCGATCATCGTCCGCAGCCGTGTGTAATCGGAGTCCTTGGTCTCGGGATTCACTTCGCCATCGCGCGAGACGTAAGGCAGCCCGCTGGGTGTTTTTGGGTTAGGCCAGAAATAACTCGCGAGGCTGACGTAGTCGTGCTTGTCACCGCTGGGCGGGGCGATGCTCTTGTCCATGACGCTGACCGGAGTTTGTTGGAGGTGCTTGTCAGCAGCGCGGCGAATGGTGCCCAAGAGGGACTGTGCTGTGTCATCACCGGCGGCGGCGCGGCGCTTGACCTCGTCGAGTTGCTGCGCGTCGATGCCAAAGGTGTGCGGCACTGGCCGCAGCGTGACGCGATGGGAGCGCGGTTGGGCTTTGTCATGTATCGTCGCGATGGCACGCGCCAGCGTGGCCTCCGTCTGCGCTTTGTTGGCCATCCACTTGGGCCAAAGGTTGATCATCGCGAGTCCGAAGTCAGCCGGGTCGCTGTGCTTCGACTTGTAAGCGGCAAAGGCTCGCTCGACGCCAGCGGCATCATCAGAACGGACATTCGCGGGTTCAAGAATGCACGATCGAATCCAGGCCATGCCGCGCAGGTCGCCAGATTCGATGCGGTGGCGTTCCTCGTCGGCTTTGGCAACCGCGAACGCCTGCCGATACTGCGGCGTCCGTGTATTGCCCGCGAGATTGATGCCCGTGGCAAATTGTTCCGCCGAAAATGACCCGACCGCTTCATCGTCAATCCACAAGCCGTGCTGCCCCGGTGGCAGCCCTTTGATGATCAACAGTTCCTGATTCAAGTCGGCCACGAACGGAACCAGATCGAGCGCCGCTCGGGGTTCGTTCGGAACAGGAAAGGGTAACGCCTTGGCGAGGTAGGTGAAATGGATCTCGCCATTCTTCGCCACCCAATCGGTCACGCTGCAATTTGAAACCTCCATGCTCGACGGCGAGGCGGTGTCCAATGAAACGCTGGCTGGGAACACCTCACTGCTCGGGCTTGCCTGGTCGGCGGCGCTCGCAGTTGCCGTCCATGCGGGCACGCACAATATCAAACTGATGATTCGATTTATGATTGATCGGTTAGCCATTTCAAAGGGTGGAATGTAGAACCGAGAATTTGTAAATAATGATGTTGTGGTAAGTTTCGCCAGGTTTCAACACAACGGACGGAAACTGCGGCTTGTTCGGGGAGTCGGGATAGTGCTGCGGTTCCATACAAAAACCCGCGTGACTCTGATAAGCCACGCCCCCCTTGCCTTTGACGGAGCCGTCGAGTGAATTGCCGGCATAAAACTGCAGGCCGGGTTCCTCGCTCCAGACTTCCATTGTCCGACCGCTACCGGGTTCGACAACGCGCGCATGCAATCCGTATTGGCCAAGCGGTTTATCAATGACCCAATTATGGTTGTAGCCGGAACCGTATTGCAGGACCGGATCAGAATCATTGATTCGGGATCCGATGGTCGCAGGCTTGCGGAAATCAAATGGTGTGCCCGACACGTCGGCGAATTCTCCGGTCGGGATCAAGCCTTTGTCCACGGGGGTCGTTTTGGCGGCATGAATCATTACCTCATGATCCAAAACATCTCCGTTACCCTGACCACGGAGGTTGAAGAAGGAGTGTTGTGTGAGATTCACAACGGTGGCCCGGTCGGTTCTCGCGGACAATTTGAGCCTCAATTCATCTTCTTCGGTCAGCGAGTATTCCGCCACCACATTCAGGTTGCCAGGAAAACCTTCCTCGCCGTCAGGACTCAAATAAGTGAGTTTCAGTTCCGGTCCATTCCCGCCGGTTTCCGCTGCTGCAACCTGCCACACGACTTTGTCGAAGCCTTGCTTGCCGCCGTGGAGTGAATGTCCGTTGTTGTTAGCAGCCAGAGTATAGGTCCGGCCATCGAGCGAAAACTTTGCACCGCCAATGCGGTTGGCGTAGCGCCCGATAAGCGGACCGAAATAGCCCTTCGCACTGAGATAGCCCGCAAGATCATCGTAACCGAGAACGATGTCGTCGAACTTGCCGTTTCGGTCCGCCAATTTTAGCGATTGCACGATTCCACCGTAGGTGATGATCCGCGCCTCCGTTCCCTTGGAGTTGCGGAGCGTGTAAATGTCGACCAGTTTACCGTCCGGCAATTTACCAAAATTGGCCTTGCTGATTGATGACTTGGGATGGGACATGGTCACGCAGCCTACAAAACAGATTGTGGTCAGCCCCGCTGCCAGTGCGGACTGAATTAGAATGACACAGCGTGGTTTCATTGTTTCACGCCCTTTGGTTGGAGGTCATAGACCCTAACATAATCCACCATCATTTCCGCGGGAAAGACCGTGTCTTTGCCAACGGCACCGACAAAATTGCCGCCGACGGCCAGATTCATGATCAGATAGAACGGCCGGTCGAAGGGTGCCGGCTTGGGGTTCTTGCCAGCGTCGGTTTGGGGCCGGATGCCTTGTTGTTTCGCGTCCACCTTGCTACAGCTCCACCAATCGCTTTTGGTCGAATAAAGCTTTCCGTCCACATACCAGCGGATGGCCGATGAATCCCACTCGATCGCATAGATGTGATAGATGGTGAAGTCGGCACCGGCAGGAAACTGGTATTCGCCGCCGGAGTGTTCGTTCGCCGGCCAGCGTGAGCCGTAGTGAATCGTCCCCAACACCTTGTTGGGTTCCTGCCCGCGTGCCTCCAGCACATCAATCTCACCGGAGGCCGCCCAGGAGCCGTAGACGTTGTCCGCCGGCAGCAGCCAGGGCGCCGGCCACAAGCCCTGCCCCGGAGGCAGTTTGGCCTTGAACTCGATGCGACCAAAACATTTCGCAAAATGGCCTTTCGTATGCACCCTCGCCGAAGTGTAGGCACAGCCGAAATAGTCGTCCTTGAGGGCGCGGATGTGGAGCGCTCCATCTTTCGTGAAGGCATTCGCGGGTCTGCTCGTATAGAACTGCAACTCGTCATTGCCCCATCCGCTAATCCACATTCCTTCCTCGGCTTTGAAACCATTGCCCGATTCAAAGCCCCACTTCGACCGATCTAGCTCCGGGCCGTCGAACTCGTCACACCAGGCCAGTTTCCAACCGGCGGGAGCGGCCTCGGCACCCATCACCAAATAGATCCCAAGCGATAACAGGAATGGGAGCAGTAAGGCGTATTTCATAGCTTCACTTCAAACTGTCCCTTTAAGCGCAGGTCGGTGGAGGATGATCCGACCATCACCCTGAACACGCCCGGCTCGACCACTCGGCGGTATTCGCGGTTGATCAATTCCAGCGCTGAAGACGGGATTTTCAAGCTCACGGTCTTCATTTCACCTGGTTTTAGCGACACGCGCTCGAATCCGCAGAGGTTCAACACATAAGTTGTCACGCTGCTAGTTTCTTGATTGAAATAGAGTTGCGGCACCTCGTCACCCGCGATGTCGCCCGTGTTTTTGATTCGAAATGTCACCGCCACTTCGCCGTTCGTTGGAATAGCCGTCGGCGTAACTTTGAGGCCGGTATATTCAAACTTGGTGTAACTCAGACCGTAGCCAAACGGATACAGTGCGCCCTCGGCCATCGAATCGCCAAAGCCATTCGGATCTACCGTCTTGCTCTGTGCGGCGTGGCTGCCCGGTTTAAACGGGAAATTGAAGGGAAGCTGCCCAACGGTTTTCGGGAAGGTGACCGGCAGTTTGCCGCCAGGATTGTAATCGCCAAACAACGCTTCTGCGATCGCCGTGCCGCCAGCCTCGCCCGGAATCCAAGCCTCCAATATTGCCGGCACATACCTATTGATCCAGTTGATCGAAGCCGGCTTGCCATTCAGCAAGACGACCACAACTGGTTTGCCGGTTTTCATTAACGCCTTCGCCAAGTCGGTTTGATAACCTGGCAAATCCAGACTCGTCCGGCTGTGCGATTCGCCAATCGTCGCAATGGAATCGCCAAGACACAACACCACCGCGTCGGCACTGGCGGCTTTTTCCGTGGCCTCCTGAATTTGCTGCGCCTCGTCACCAGACGGCGGTTCGGGAAAAAGCTCTGATTCCGGCCAGTGTTTGTCGGTTACCTGGCAGCCTTGCGCGTAAATGATTTCCGCGCCCGAATTTTTCAACAACATCTGAATGCCCTCCAGCGGACTGATTACTTCGCCGCCGTTCGAACCGTAGCGGTCGTAGGAAGTCTCCTTCATTTTCGCCGTCGGACCGCAGACGAGAATGCGCTTCAGATTTTTGTTCAGCGGCAAAGTCTGGTTTTCGTTTTTCAGCAGAACCAGTGACTCGCGCGCGGCTCGCAAAGCCACAGCCTTGTTTTCCGCGCTACCAATGGCAGCATTGGCTTTGGTTGGATCAACATAAGGCGCGTCAAACAAGCCCTCGATAAATTTTACCCGCAAAACATCGCGCACCCGGTCATTGACCACGTCCATCGAGAGTTTGCCGGCGGCAATTTCCCGCCGGACTGGCAAAATAAAATTTTCCGGTGAATTAAAAGTTGTCCGCACGTTGCCACCCTCACGCAAGAACATCGCGGTCGCGTCATCCGGCGAGTCTGCAACGTGATGTTTGCTGTAAAGAAATTCCACCGCATCACTGTCGGAAACCACATAGCCGCGAAAACCCCACTGCTTGCGCAGCCGTTCGATGAGGAAATCGCAGTCGCCGGAAATCGGCACGCCGTCGTAATCGTTGTAAGAACTCATCACGCCGAGCAAGCCGCCCTCGCGGACGTCCCGCTCCCACGGTCGCAGGTGGAGCATTTCCATTTCACGCGGTGCGACATGCGGATCGGTGCGGGCGTTGCCATCGCGCCCGCCTTTCGGCTCGCTGTAAACCGCAAAATGTTTGGCCGTGGAAACAATGCCGTGCGACTGAATGGCTTTGGTCATGCGTATGCCGTATTCGCTGACAAGAAACGGATCTTCGCCGTAAGTTTCCACCACGCGTCCCCAGCGCGGATCGCGCGCCAGGTCAAGAATGGGCGCATAGACATTGCGATAGCCAACCGCCTTGGCTTCGCTGGCAACCACATCGCCGATCGCCGAAATTAAATCGCGATCCCACGACGCACCCAACGAAATGTCGGCGGGAAAATTCACCGTCTTGCGGTAATTTGCGCCGCGCACGCCCTCGTTGGAAAATTCGGCCGGTATGCCGAGGCGGGTTTCCTCAATGAACCAACGCTGAACTTCGTTCAGGGCTTTACAGGTGGCAGCGGGTGAAACGAGCGCCGGATTATTTGAAGGATCGTTGAATTTACCAATGCCATTGTCCATCTCGTCAATGTTGGCCACGCCGTCTTTCCAGATTTGGTGTTTCCACTCCGGCGTCGGCTGCGGATCTTTAAGCACGCGGCCATAGCCGTAGAGGGTCGCCAGTTGGCAGGTCTTCTCCTCCAACGTCATTTGTGACAGCAAATCCTCGACGCGCTTTTCCACCGGCTGAGCCGGGTCTTCAAAGATGTCCCTTTGGCCGTTCTTGTTGAAGTCAATCCAGCCGTCGTGATAGATCGAACCCTGGCTGGCGGAAAATTTATCTTCCTGAGCCTCTACCGACGTAAGCGTAGCGGTCAATGCCAACAACGCAAGCAAGCTCCGGGGGTTGAGCAGCTGACAGACTTTGATTCGCTCAACTGAAATACTCACCCGCTGAAAGCCGTGCAGCATTACCTTCGGACGAGGATGGACGGAAGACGGTGGCGCGAAATATAATTGCCCGACTTCATCGCCGGCGCTGGATCCGGTGCTTGGCATCGTCGTGGGGATTGTCCAGCGTTTGATTTCTAGTCGCATAGAATTCCAAGAATAGCCCGATGCATCGATTCAATAATCAAATAGCTGGAAGCAGCCCCCGCATCGAGCACCCCGCGCGAACGTTCCCCCAGACGGGCCGAGCGTCCGATTTTTGCGACCATTTCTTTCGTGGAGTTTTTCCCCATTTCGGCCGCCTTCACGCTTTCAGTCAAGGCGACCTCGAAAGCAGAACCGGAATCCAATGCCTTCTCAAAGGCTGTGCATGCGGGTTCCAATGCATCCACAAGGCTTTTGTCGCCCACTTTTGCTCCGCCGATTTCCTTTACCGAGGCGGTCGCGGCTTTCAACATCTCCGCATACTGCCGGGCGTCAATATTTTCTAGATTCCGGGAATGCCGCCAAAGCGTCTTGAAGAACGTTCCATAGAGCGGCCCCATGGATCCGCCGATATCATCCATGAGCGCCTCCGCGATGATCTTGCTTGCATCGGAAAAGCCATGCTGTTCTTTGATGCGCTCCCCAGCCGTGGAGAAGCCTTTGTTCATGTTGACTCCGTGATCTCCATCACCAATCTCCCCATCCACCGTTCCGAGGTAGTCCTTGTTCTGCTGGATCGCTTTGATCACTTGTTTTAAGGCAATAGCACCCTCAATGTTTTTGAAATGTTTCATGGTGTTTCAGTGAAGTTTGGGCAGTAATCAAAATTGTTTGAGGGCAATTGAATTGCATGGATGATCGATCAATCCTTTCAGTTCGTCATCCAGTTTCATCACCGTAAGAGTGACTCCCATCATGTCCAGTGAGGTGAAATAATTGCCCACATAGGACCGGTGAATTCTAATATTTGACCCTTTGAGGATTTGGCTGACTTTACGATAGAACACATAAAGTTCACTCACTGGTGTTGCCCCCAGTCCGGAAACCAACACGGCCACTTCACTGCCTGACTCAAATGGCAGGTCGGGCAGGATCAGATCCAGGCACATGGCCGCCATTTCGTCCGCAGTTTGAAGCTTGGTGACCTTCAGGCCGGGTTCACCATGATGACCGATTCCAAGCTCCATCATGCCTGGCTCGATGTGGAAGTTAGGCTTACCCACCGCGGGAATGGTGCATGCGCTCAAACCAATCCCGACACTCCGGGTCTGATCAATCGCCTTCTGGGCGGCGGCGATGACCTCATCAAGACTGCCACCCATGGCCGCTTTTGCACCACCGACTTTCCACATGAACACCTCGCCGGCGACGCCTCGACGTTTATCTCGCTGAGACTTAGGAGCCGAGGCGACATCATCATTCGCCACGACCGTTTTCACCGTGATTCCATCATCTTCCGCATCGGCGCGCGCCATTTTCACATTCATGTTATCGCCCGAATAGTTTCCATAAAGCACCGCCACGCCCTGACCGGAGTCGGCGGCCTTGATCGCCTCGCGAAACGACTTTGCGGTTGGTGAGGAGAAAATTTCGCCCACGGCGACAGCGTCCAGCAGGTTCTCGCCGATGTAGCCGATGAAGGCAGGCTTGTGCCCTGATCCACCGCCGGTAATGACTCCGACTTTGCCGAGGACCGGGGCCTTGGTGTATTTGAGAACTCTGGGATTTGAGGGCAGTTGCCCCACCAGATCGGCATGAGCTTCTACAAAGCCCTCGACCATTTCGTTCACGAGATGGTCCGGGTTGTTTACTATGCGTTGCATAAGATTAGAAGGAGAGCAAGGTTGAGGTTTTGAAAGGAGTGTTATTCGGGAAAGACAACCTCTTCATGGAGCACATAATCAGCAAAAGTGGCAGCCGGCGCAAAAAAACAGGCGACCTTCATGTCCTCTTTACTCGAATTGCGCAGCATGTGAATCGAACCGGCTGAGAACAGGACCGCAGATCCCTTGCGGACATCAAAAACCTCGCCATCAATATACACTTTTCCAGAGCCACTTAAGAGGAAGACCACCTCCTCATGATTGGGATGCGAGTGGGCCGGTTTGACCGTATTACCAGGTTTGATATTGACCACATTCATGGAGAAACCCTTCGCCACATTCATGGCGGGCGTAAAGAGCCATTTGAGCGAACGACCGGGAAGGTCCTTGGCTTCGATTTCGTCCTCGTTGATGATCTTGCTCATAAAGTATTTACGGTTTGGGAGTTAGGAATCGCGATTAGGAATACACCACGACTTCGTTTGTTTTCTGATTCGCGCTCAGGATGTAGTCGGTTCCCTCGTGGTGGAATAATTTCGTCTGGGTGGGGGCGACGTTCCTCTCGATTTCGATTTTTTCAATCAGTCCCTTGGACAAATCAAGAACCTTGTGAAACTCGAGTGCTTCCGAATCACGTCGGTTACCCACAACAATCACTGAATCTCCATTAAATTTCCCGGCGGATAAGCCATGGCCGAAGCTCAGGGTGGAAGTGTAATGTTTTACCCAGTCGCCGGACTGCCGTTTGTAAATATTCAGCGTGTTTCCATGAAACGGCTCAATGGTGACCAGTTCGTCGACCCCGTCATGGTCAAGATCGATGTAAACAAATTCACTGACCTCATGCTCAAACAACAAAACCATTTTGAAACCATTTTCCCCATCGTGTTCGGCTGCGAATATCCCCTCCGCGCCGGATACGCAAAGTGTCTCAACCCCGTTGATGATGACTTTGCCCATGCCATGGTTACGAACCAGGTTGTCGAGCAATAGCGTCGGTTTCCAATCACTGTTCCCGGCCTTATCCACCGCCACCACAAATAACTCACCCGCCTTTGACCAGTCCTGGGGATTCGCCTTGTGCTTGCTGCAGGAAGCGGCAAACAAATAGTTTACCTCATTGACGGCGAGAAACTCGCAGCGATGAGCAAATGGCAAATCAATAACTTGGCGGGTTGACCAGTTCCCGTTGTCCTTGGAATGCAGATAAATCCCGGCATTGTTGCTGATGAAAGGCGGAAACAGGCCCATGACCGAGACCAGATGATTGGCGCTATCTGGCACGGGCACCAAACTCATGGTGCCACCCGGGCCCGACGCGATTTGGGTGACTGCGTGAGTAGCGAGATTGATCAGATGAGACGGGAACTCGCGTTCCGAGCCGGCGGCTACTTGTAGATGACCGTCAAAGGGGAAGACGTTCGCAGTATATACCGCTTCCAAGTCCAATAATTTTGTTTTCTTAAACTTGCCGCGGAATGCGTTAGGAATTGGTGAATATTTTTTTTCGATTTCGTAAATTCTCTGGATCTTGGCTTCTGATCTTCCGCCGGCCTCATATACCGAATTCATCCAGATCGTCACCAGGCTTTTGGCCAGTTCAGGCCCCACGATCTGGGCGCCGAAGGTGAGGATATTGACGTTATTGCTCTTGATCGAGCGCTCCACCGAATAAGCATCGGAAGCCACCGCCGCATAGGCGCCAGGCACCTTGTTCGCAGCGAGGGCCACTCCGATACCAGTGCCACAGAGCAGGATCCCCCGATCATGTTTTTTGGCGGCCACCGCCCGTGCCACATCCAATGACGTTTCCGCGTAAATGGGATTATCACTCCCATAATCAGTTGTTTCATAGCCAAGTGACTTCAAATGACTGATCAGGACTTTTTTCAATTCCGAGGCATTGGGATCACAGCCGATGGCAATTGTTTTGTTCATAAAGCAGGAAATTGCTGGATCACATTGACTCAAGCATCTCGCGGACACGGGTGAAGCCAGTGCGACCGCTATTAAAGATCGGAATTTTCGTATCCACCAGTTCGGGCTCGAGTGCGCTCATGGACAACTGGGCCAAAACGATGGCATCGACCTTGTTGGATAGGAGGGAAATCTCGCGAAGCAATAGTTCGTTGTGTTTTGCAGTGTTTCCCTTTTTGATTTCGGCAAAGGCCTCACTGCAAAGCACGGTGGTGACATCAATCTCCCTGCCGGCCTCGGCGGCGGCAAGATTCAGTAGCTTCTGAGATGCCGGAACCGTCGTCGGAACGGTGGCCAACAAGCCAATCCTTTTTCCCTGTTGCACCGCAAGATCCATCATGGGGCGATCGATTTGCAGCATCGGCGTGTTGATCATCGGACGGGCGACCTCCACTGCACGATTGAAGGTGGAACAAGCCAAAAGAATGACGTCCACACCTGCTAGCTCCAGGTAGTGGGCATAGGTGGCGAACTTATAAAGGTTCTGTTTGGGTATGATCCCCGGCGCGCAGGCAAAATTTGAACATTGAATGGTGTCATCAACATGATGAACCACTTTCACATCAGGTATGATGCTGTCGATGAACGGTTGGACCGCCTTGGTTGTAATCAAGGCCGCGTGGATGATGCCGACGGTGCGGTTGGAGATATCTTTCATTAGGTTGATGTTTTATTTGGTTGAAATTGCGAGCGGTTGAATTTTCGGGATGACGAGACAGATCAAAATAAACGCGGCGATGTGCATTGAGCCGGAGATGACGAGCGCGGGCGTGTAACTGTAACCGTGGTCGCGCAGCCAGCCGACAACTTGGCCGAGCAATACGCCGCCCATGGCGCCGCCGAAGCCGACGAGGCCCGCCAGCGTGCCGACGGCGCGTTGGGAAATCATGTCGGTCGGCAGAATCATCACGAGCGTGGACCACGATTGCTGGCCGAAGAAGGCGAGGCTGAACAAGAAAATCACCCAGCCGACCGAATGCATTTGGGGCACCAACATCACCCACGGCATGAGCGCCGCGCTCGCGCCAAGGGCTAGTTTGCGCGACCCGTTCACCGACACGCCGCGCTTGAGCAGCCAGCTCGAAAATCCACCGCCAACCAGACAGCCAACGCCGGAAGCGGCGTAAGGAATCCAGCCGATACTGCCCGCCGTCTGGATGTCGAGATGGAATGCGTCAAACAGATATTTCGGCAGCCAGAACAGATAGAAATACCAGGCGCCATCGCTTAGAAACTTTGCGCCTACAATGGCCCACGTTTCGCGGTGTTGCAGCAAAGATGCGAGCGAGATTTTAATTTTGTTTTGGGTTTCGGCAGTTTGATTTATCGGCGAGTGATAATTACACCACCACCAAACCGTCCACAGCAACCCGAGCGCGCCGGTCAGAAAGAAAACCCAGCGCCACGGCGCGCTGCCAAGCCAGTGGCAATTCATCAACACGAGCGCGATGAGCGGTGGCGCCACGACCGCACCGAAGGCTGTTCCCGCATTGATGATGCCCATGGCGGTCGCGCGATCATTGACCGGAAACCATTCCGCCACCGCGCGGGTGGCTGCCGGAAAGCCGCCGCCTTCGCCCACGCCGAGGAGCAAGCGGCTGGCTGCGAGCGCAAATACGCCGCCTGCCAAGCCGTGGCTCGCACACGCAAGCGACCAGAAAATCATGATGCACAAAAAACCGCGCCGCGTTCCCAATTTATCGAGCAGCAGTCCACCGCCGACATACATCAATCCGTAGGTCACCAGAAACGCCGAATCCAAACCCGCCTTGACCTGGTTGCTGAAGGGGATATCCACCTGTATCGCTTTGATCGCCCACGGCAATGTCTGCCGATCCAGATAACTGATGGCAATCGCCGCACTGACCAGGAAAGCAATGGACCACCGCGCTTTCGAAGCGGTTTTGGTTAAAGCACTTGATGGGTCTTTTGCAGTCATCAAAGTTAGATGCTTTTAGAGAGCTGGGAGAAGTTTTCAGAGTGAACGTGTCACTGCTGAATCTTCAACGCGAGCGCCGTCTTGCCGGTAAATATTTCCGGCAACGTGACTTGCAGGCCGGTTTCATCGCGGGTGAATTTCAATTTGCCACCGCCAACAAGTCGCACGCTGCCGACCTTGCCCGGCCAGTGCGCCGAGTTGGTCGCGAGTGACTTCACGGTGACTTTGCCGTGCGCTGGAATCTCCAGCACAATGGCGTAAAGCGTCTTGCCATCCTTCGCCTGGGTGAAGCGGATATCTTCCGCTGTGAAGGGCTTGGTTTGGACATCCTTCTGGCCATCGAAACGGCCCTTCTCGGTTTCAACAGTGGACGGGCCTTCGCCGTAGATTTTCCACGGGCGCGTTGCGTAGATGGCCTCGCCGTTGACCTTCAGCCAGACGCCGATTTCAGAGACGATCTGCATTTCGTCGGCGTCCGGCTGACCGGTTCGCTGCAGCGGCACGCTCAACATCAGATTGCCATTTTTGCTCACGATGTCCGCCAGCATCCGCACGACGGAGGCAGCGGATTTGTATTCGTGTTTGTCAAACACACTGCGCTGGTAGTGCCACTGGCCGATGCAGGTGTCTGTCTGCCACGGCTCGGGCAATATGCCTTCGGCTTTACCGCGCTCGATGTCATAGACCAGCGCCTTGCGTTGCATCGGATCAAGTTTCTTCGCATTCATGACCGCCTCATTCTTGCCGTGACGCTGGAGGCTGGAGTTGTAGAAGTGCGCGGCGAGTTTGAGACCGATCTCATCCGTGACCCCGTGCAGGGGCAGCACGCTATCATCAAAATAAATCTGGTCGGGCTGATAATCGTCCCAGAGCTGTTTGGTGCGCAGATAGAATTTGGTCAAATAGGCCTGGTCCGGCGTGCTGCTGCCCTTGGCGGAATTCCAATCCCAGTCGAGCTTCTGGCCGGGCTTGTGGTTCTGGGCATAGAGATCCTGTGGATCGAGGCCGTCCCACCACTGGCCCTTGCCATCGGCCTTGGTCAGCTTGCCGTCGTAAGGCACACCGGCAAGCGGGCCATTGGTATCCGCGCCCTGTGCCGGTTCATACCATGACCATGCACGCGAGGCATGGACACTGACGCCGAAGCGCAGACCGTTCTTTTTGGCCGCCGCAGCCCAGCCGCCAACCAGATCCTTCTTCGGTCCGAGGGCGACCGAGTTCCACGGCTGGTGTTTGGAATCGTAGAGGTCGAAGTTGTCGTGGTGGTTGGCCAGCGCCATAAAATACTTCGCGCCGTTCTCCTTGTAGAATGCGAGCAGCTTGTCGGGATCAAATTTCTCCGCCCGCCACTGGTGAATGATATCCTTGAAACCGAATTTCGATTGCGGGCCGTATTCCTTGACGTGGGAGTTGTATTGGCTGCTTCCTTGTTCATACATGTGGCGCGCATACCAGTCCCCGTGCTCCGGTTCGCACTGCGGTCCCCAGTGCGCCCAGATGCCGAACTTGGCGTCGCGGAACCACTCGGGAGTTTGATACTGCGATTCCAGCGAATCCCAAGTCGGCTGGAACGGACCGTCGGCGTGGGTCAATTCGGCGGCGTTGGCGGTGAAGGCACCTGCGAATAACAGGGCCGCCAGCTTCAGTTGCGTAGATGTTTTCATTATTTTACAAAATGCGATTGAGAACCTGCCGGAGGCTTGCCGGATTAATGTTTATCCTCCAACTCGGATGCGATGATTTGAGCGACCTGCGAGGCCATCACCTCGGAACCGTCCGCCGTGAAGTGAACATTTCTGGGCAACTGCAATTCGGATTCGCGAGAAACCACCAGCGCGTGAAGGTCGTCCACGCGGACCCCGTTAGCTTTCATGACCGCAACCGCCGCCACGTTGTAGCGTGGCGGATCATCCGGGCTGCGGAATGGATTGTTGCACCCCGCCGGAACCGGCGTGGTGGTGGCAAAAATCAACCGCGCCCCGGTCAACTGAAGCCGGGCCACAATTTTTTCAAGATTGGCGCGGTATTCAGCCACCGTATGCAATGCTGGGTCATTCGGATCAGCTGAGGGCGCAGGTTTGGCCGCGTCTTTCTTCATGTGTTTCAGATCGTGCAAACCCCAGTTGAAATGAATGACCGACCACTTCGGCTGAACCGCCAGCCAGCGATCCAGATCGGCCAACCCCTTGGCCGTATCCGCACAATTGATGGCCGTGCCATTGGAATTAATCGGGCGAAAGACGTTGGCCTTGCCTTTGAGCAAATGCCGCACCGGCAACGTGTAACCAATTGAGATGGAATCGCCCAGCAGCAGGACATTGGGCAGCAACGGGTCAGGCTGGAAGCGCAAGTCCTTCGGATTATTTTCGGCCACACTGCCCATTTCGGCACGAGGTGGGCTGGGGCTGTTAAATGGTTTCGCCGGAGCTGCTTTTGGGGTTGTGTTTGTGGGGGCGATCGTCTCAGCGGAAAAACTTGTAACTGTTATGACAAGGCCCAACACGGCGGCCCCAAACATCAGCGTCGGCAACCATCGGAGCCGGCATGTCATGCACTTATTTTTGGAAATTGATATGGGCATTATGCTTTCAGGAAATGTATTGCAGGATGCATTCCACGGACTTCGATCCACTGGTCGAAATGTGTAACGGCAACGCCTCCAGACCGGGAACGAGGTTGAAGACGCGCTCACGGCGGCTGGGCATGCGTTTGATGGGGGAAGGCGAGGTCACCAACAGATGGCCCGCAGGTTTGGCAACTTCCCAACGGGACGGAGCAACCTGCCTGGCGGACTCATCCGATTTGGCGATGACGGGCACGACCAACGACCAGATGGCATTGGTTGGGTCCAGCGAACGGGCGGTGATCGAAAACTTTTCTGGTGTCAGTTGGTAAACCAGTTCAAACCGGCACGGGCCTTCCGCCGGATCTTTTTCTTCCACGGAGAGCAACCGCGTTTCCACGATGATGCGCTGTCCATCCGCACCGGCCTCGCTGCGAATCTTCGCCTTGCCATCGTGCAGGTTAGTGAACCAGCCACCGGCCGCTGTTCGCCGTTCGACACGGACGGCGAGCGGGAAATCCTCACCGTCGGGAGTTGGCTGCATATTGCTTTCCTCAACGCGAAGATAGCGGGCGAGACTGGCGCTCAACACGGGGCCAGTTTTTTCGTGCCACAAGATACCAGGAGCGCCGCCCTTGACCTGGAACAATCCCGGCTTGTAAGTCCAATCGTAACCACTGAAGGTTGCCCGCCATGGACCGATAGCGGCGAGCGTCACATCCATTTCTGGAAAGTGCTTCACACCTTGTGCCACCGAACGCGGCAAAGGCGGAAGCATCTGAATGTTTTTCAACTCGGCGCGATAATGCAAAGCTCCGGCCAGACTTTTTGCATGACAAAAGGTATGATGGACGCAGGGTTTAACTCCGTGGCTGGCATAATGCGGACCGCCGTGCAGCAAGCCGTCATGCGTGCAGCCGCGGAGCAGTTCCAGATTACGCAAAGCGGCCGTGGCAAACATCGGATTGCGCGAAGCCAACCGGACGAGCGCGGCTTGGCTGCCGTCGGTCGTGCGACTGCCCCAGTAAGTCCACTTGAAACTCCGCGTGCCCCAAGAGTTATCCCACGCGCCATCCGGCAGCATGAATTCCAAGTGCGACTGGTATGAAGCCACGGCGGTTTCCAAAACCTCTTTGTCGCCGGTGAGTAGCGCGTAATGGACGAGATTCGGCAACGACTCCTCGACGTTGTAACCGAGGTCAACGGCCAAACAATCTTTGGCGGTTTTGGTGTTGGTGGGATGACCTTCGCCGAAGAGGAGATTGTTTTTCGGCGTGAAATACTTCATCGCCTGACCGACAAATTCACCACCACGCTGCTGAAACCGTTTCTCATCGAACAGTTGGCCGAGCAAGGCCAGCGCATAAACGCCGCCAATGCCATAGTTGATATTGGCCGCTTTGCCGCCGACAGACACATCCCCACTCACCGCATCGAACTTGAGCTTTTCAAAGATGAAATTGCCGGCTTTTTTCAACCGCTCGCGCCAGGCCGTGCGTATGTCAGCGTCCAACAACCGGCCGTGCCACTCCAGCGCCTCGGCAAATGCGATGGCAGTGAAAATGGTGGTGCCTTTCCACGAAGTTGGATCCAACTCATTGCTCCACGAGCCATCCGATTGACTGACATTTTTTGTCCACGCCGCCGCCCGCAAAGCGGCGTCCAGATAGCGGGACTCGCCGGTTTGATCAGCCATGGCGAGCAGCGGCAACAAAGCATCGCCACAGCGTCCGTGGAAGAATCCGCAAGCCGGACAACGAAATGCGCCGTGTGCTTCTGGCTGTCCCGGGTCGACGACCTGCAATCGAATTAATCCATCGCACCAGTCGCGCAGCAATTCACGAATCTGTTCGTCAAACGACTGAGATTTCTCCACAACAACTTCCGCTGCATTCAGCCAGACGGGTGCGGTCAATCCGGCCACGCCTGCCGCTGCTGTGGTAAGAATAAATTGTCGTCGGTTCATGAAATTCATTGCTTGCTCGAAGCAACGGCGGCTTGCGCTGCTCTGGTATTTTTTTTTGCGCTTAACGGATTCGGCTTGTTAGGCAAACTTGCGCCGGCTGTCCAAGCCGGCTCCCCGTAGGCGAATGCGCCCAAATCCGGTGCAATGCCATTTTTGGCAACGGAGTAAGGTTCGCGCAACAATCCCGCATTGCGCGCGGGTGAATCAGCTGACAATTCAAAACGTGAACCTGAGACAAACCGAGGGTCGGTTTCGCGGAACAAGTTATTAGAGACCGTCGCCCCCACTCCGGGCTCGGCCTTCGCCAGGAAAATGTTGTTGGCCACGAGCGTTCCCGGCGAAGGGCAATGCTTCCAGCCATAGCTCCAGGCCTTGCCGGAGAGGGTGTTGTTCAGGATGAGATTATTGCGGTTGGTCTCGGCGGTGCCCTCCCGCGAGTTCAGCACGACGGCCCGGTCCACGTTCCAGGTGACGTTGTGGTCAATGACATAGTTCGAACTGCCATTGTCGATATAGACGCCCTTGGAATTATTCGGACGCGCCAGGCCGCTGCTCTCCGCGTCAGTATCGTGAATTTGATTGTAACAGATTCGGGTATTCTCGCCATCGGTCGAGGCGGCATAGACACCGCCGAAGTCCGTCACCTGCAAGCCGCCATGCGATAAATCGTTGTAGGCGATCAGGCCGCCTTTCAGATGGCCCATGTCAATCATCCGATGCCCGACATCGTAAATAGTGTTACGGACAATCTCCGCACCGCGACAGCCACCGCCGGTGTTGATACCCGCGCCCACACCACCGGAGTAGTCCACGTCGTGAATAACATTGTTCGAGACGACGTTGCCGCTGCCAACCAGCGCGATTCCATTGCCCGCGCTAAAGGCGATGACGCAGTTTTGCAGCCGGTTCGACTGGCCATCCAGAATGATGCCAGAATCCCTGAGCCCCGTCCGCCAGCGGACTAGTTGGGAGTAATGCGACACATAACGCGCGGTCAACCCATCCATGATATTGTGGCGGCTGCGTTCGTCGGTTAGGAGGGTTGCGGCGAAAAGGTGCAGGCCCCGCACAACGATGTAAGATTTGCCGCGCAAATCCACCGCACATTGGCGGGTTTTGAATTCGACCGTGTGGTTTGCCGGGTTGTCGCCGGCAGGTGTCTGGAGATGCAAGGTTCGACGGGCTTCGTCATAGAACCATTCGCCGGGTGCATCCAGTTCGGACAGTTTGCCGGTGAGGAAAAACGGATTGCCGGCCTGCGGCAGATAGTCCTCCCCTTCCTGAAAGTTAAAGCGCAGCCAGCCCGGCCCGGAGGCGATGACACGGACAGACTCGGCACACCAGACTTTGCCCAGCACAATATTAAGCGTCGCGCCCACCCAGTAGCCTGCGGGTTGAACCAAGGCCGCGTTTGTGATGGTGCCGACCGCATTGGATCGCCTGCCGGAAGAACTTGCGCCTTCGGCCACCAGCTTGACGGGACGCGAGACATCAAGCGAGGTGTTCGGAAAGCGCGCCTCATTCAGCATCTGGCCATCCACGAAAATCTGATTTCCATCCCCGAGCGCGCAAGTCGCCGCGGCATGATAGATCGCCTTGCTGGCAAGACTCCAGTTCCGGGGCGCGACGAGGTCCGCGCCGCTGATGACCACGGTCTCATCCTCAAACGGGGCGAAGGTGATAGGGGCATTCATTGATCCAGAGCAGGCCGGCACGATGGTTTCACGATAAGTGCCAGCGCGAATCAAAATGGTGTCACAGGGCTGGGCGAGGTTGGCTGCGTGCTGAACGGTTTTGAAAGGCTGGATCAGGGTGCCGGAATTCGAATCCAATCCATTGGTGGCAACGTAATAGGTGGCGGCATTCGCACCGCACCCCAGAAGCAGGAGCAGAGCGACGAGTGAGGTCGTAAATGGTGTGGTCATATTCAGTTAACTTGAAAACGGTAAAATCCCTGTGGCTGAGCAAGGGCGGCGCTGTTGGTGAACGTCAGCACCCCGCCGGTGCCGGATTGGCTGGCCCCCACCGGCAGCCAGCTAGTCGGAGCGAGCGAGCCGGAGCGCTGCAATTGATACGTGTGGCCGACGGCGGACAGGATTTGCACCTGCACATCCGGCCCGGAGAAGGAAATCTGCGAGACCACCACGCTGCTTGAATCCAGCACCACGCCATTGTTCACAAAGCCGGGCGGCAAACTGCCCGCCGCGTTGATGATGTCCAACAGGCCGTTGTTCACGAACGGGCCGCTGGCGATGAGCTGGGTGCCGGCGGTGATGCGCATCGTGCCGTTGTTTGTCACCGCGCCGTTGAGGGTCAGATTTGTGCCGCAACTGGAAAGCAGCGTGCCGTCGTTGAGCAAGACGGCATTGATTTTGCCGCAGGCGAGCAGGAAGGCGTTCGTGTAGATGCGGACCAAGTTTGCGGTGATAATGCCGCCGGACAGTTGCAAGGTCGCGGTATTGGTGGCGATTATCTGCGCGGCGTTGCTGATTGAGCCGCTGAGATTCAAAGTGCCACCGCTGACAATTGTGCTGCCCGTAAAGTTGTTCGAGGCCGTCAGCGCGAGCGTGCCGGAGCCGGACTTGACAAGCGCGAGATTGCCCGCGAGCAAGCCGGCGTAGGTGGTGGCGTTGGTTCCGGCGACGGTCAGCGTGCTGGTGGCGCCGCTGCTGTTGGTGATTCTGGAGTTGGCCGTGCTGCCGTTGACCCCGGTGGCCAGCGAGCCAAGCGTCTGATTGAAGCCGGCGAGGTCGAAGGTCTGAACCGACGCGCCATTGTTGTTGATGCTGAAAGCGGTGGCCGGCGGCAGCGCGTTGTGCGTGCCGAGCTTGAGCGTGCCCACGGTGCCGGAGGCGGTGGGCTGCAAATACGTTCCGGCGGCAGCATAAGTGCTGGCGCTCGCAAGCGTGACGACGGCGCTGCCGTTCAGTTGGAATCCAACATTAGCCGAGGTCGCTCCGGCGATGACGTTGCTGACGGTCAAGATGCCCTGCCGTCTCACAACGAAAGCTCCGGGATCCACCAGCGTGATGGTTCCCAATCCTAGGTTTCCGCCGGCACCATTGTTGCCAAGCTGCAGGAGGCCATTGCTCACGATGATGCTGCCGGAATAGTTCGGACTGGTCCCGTCCACGCGCAAGATACCCGCGCCATCCTTAACGAAACCGGAACCGGCCAGCACACTGGTGATCTGCCCGTCGGACCGCGTGGTGATAATTGGAGTATTGGAAAGCGACAGCGTATTGCCCGTGATCTGGTAATTGATATTCGTTGTGCCGTTCCAATTGGTGAACGTGAGGTTGCCGACGGTGATCGGCGTGCCCAGCGTGACCACCGGACCGATGACCCACGGGGCGGAGTTGTTCGTGCCCTTGCCGAAGGTGGCGTTGGCAAGGGCACG
>Ga0208872_1000335_pt1 | contig 37908 bp, 34 predicted proteins | sample CryBogCBH12Aug08_FD_185508 | JGI IMG/M metagenome (GOLD analysis project Ga0208872, IMG submission 185508) | Freshwater microbial communities from Crystal Bog, Wisconsin, USA - CBH12Aug08 (SPAdes) | ecosystem: Environmental > Aquatic > Freshwater > Lake | place: Crystal Bog, Wisconsin, USA...
AAAAAGCCCGGGACTCAGAAGAAAAAATACCCTTTTTCAGCGATGATAAAAGTGTGGATGATATCATCTTTTCAGATCTGCAGCAGCAGTTTTTTGCCAAGAAGCAACATATTTTTGAAGAAACATTCCTATTAAGTGATTCTATCAGAAAAATGGATTGGAAAATAACCAATGACACCAGGGAAATTGCCGGATTTACCTGCAGAAAAGCAGTTGGAAAGATTCTGGATTCAGTATATGTAATTGCTTTTTATACAGACCAGATTGAAGTAAGCGGAGGGCCTTTATCCTTTTGTAATTTACCGGGAATGATATTGGGCATTGCTATTCCAAGATGTAATATGACCCTGTTTGCCACAAAACTGGAAATGACAGACCCCAAGCCGGAAAAATTAACTGCCCCAACCGGCAAAATGAAAAAGACAGATTATAAAAGCTTACAACTGGTTTTACAAAAAGCTATCAGCGACTGGGGCAGTTATGGAAAAAAATATATTATCAATTCATTACTCTAACTATTTTTTAAGTTCCAGCACCCACATGGTTTTGGCAGGTATACTAAAACTGGAATTCAGCTGGTTGCCATTCATAACATTGCTGGCTTTTGTAAAGCCCAGGGTACGTTCGGTATAATCATTAAAATCAACTTTCTGGTCATTACTGTCGGTATTCATTACACACATTATAGTTTGAGCTGCATCGTATCTGAAATAAACATACAAGCCATTCTTAGGTACATACTGCATTAATTTCCCTTTGGAAATAGCAGAGGAATGCTTTCGGAAATTGGCCAGTGTTTTGGTGTACAGTAACATGTCTTTTTCAGCATCGGTCATACCTTCCTTAGTAAATGAGTTCTTTTTATCTCCTTTCCATCCGCCCGGAAAATCTAATCTTACCCATCCATCCTGAGGATTCTTTTCCCCTTTCATTAATACCTCAGTACCGTAATATAATTGTGGTATCCCCCTGCAGGTTAATAACCAGGCAATTCCCATTTTCAGTTTATTTACATCCTCTTTCATTTCAGAATAAAAGCGCGTAAGATCGTGATTATCCAAAAAGATCACATTATTATTGGCATTCTTATAGAGAAAATCATTACTTAAAGTGGTATACAGCTTATTAACTCCGTCTGTCCACCCGAAGTTCTGTGTTAAAGCTGGAACAATACCATAAAACAGGGTTTGAAAATCTGTTGCTCCGATCAGGTTACTTTTAAAAGGCACATCAATATTATTGGCAGTAAAATAAGCCTGGCTGGCAGTACCGTGTACCCATGTTTCACCAAACATGGTCATTTTAGGGTACTCTTTAATCAGCTCCGCATTACAACGGTTCATGAACGGAAGGTCATTATAAATATATGTATCAATCCTCCATCCATCTACACCAAATTCTTCCACACACCAGAGAGCATGCTGAATTAAATAATTGGCAAAAAAAGGATTGGATTGATTCACATCAGGCATTCTGCGTTCAAACCAACCATCACTCAATGTTTTTTTATCAATGGCGGAAGCATAGGGATCATAAGCCGGCTGATCCTTAAAATTGGTTTGGGTATAATTTGGCCATTGGTGAAACCAGTCCTTGGTAGGTGGGTCCTTGAAAAAAATATTTTCACTGCCAACATGGTTATATACGGCATCCTGAATCAGCTTCATTCCACGTTTATGTAATGAATCGCTGAGTTCCCTGTATTTAGCTTCACCACCAAAACGGGGTTCTATCTTATAATGATTGGTAAAGGAATAACCATGTTCTGTTCTGTTGGGCTGATCATTTTCAATAACCGGTGTCATCCATAATGTAGTAACCCCTAAACTTTGCAGATAATCCAAATGATTAATTATGCCTTGAAAATCACCGCCATGACGGTCATATATTTCATTCCGGTTCAATGACTGGTCTCTCATACCGGCTATCCTGTCATTTGTTGTATCACCATTACTAAACCTATCAGGCATAATTAAATAAACCAGGTCTGTAGAATTAACTCCCTGGGCATAGGTAATACCATTACCCTTTCTTCTGGGTTTTAAAAGCCAATCAACAGTATTTGTTTTATTTCCTTTTGAAAATGCAATTTTTACTGCTCCTGGCCTGGCAGCTGCTGTTATCACAATATCTATGGCCATATACTTTCCATTCTCCAGCTGGTGAACTTCTTTAACAATTATTCCCGGATAATTGATTTCTACAGCTTCCCTGTTAAAACCTGTGTAGTTCCCTTTTACCAATAACTGGATCTTATTGTGTTTCATACCTACCCACCAGTTCGTGGGGTATACTGTAGCATATTGAGCCTGTAAACTTTCAAAACAAAAAAAAGTAAAGAGCACAAAAACAAATAACCTGGTTTTCATATCTATATTTTTTATCTGATACCTAGTGCAATGCCGGCACCAATTCCATTGTACTTGGCAAATGTATAGTCGGCATACACTTTTAATATTGTAAGATTCAAACGAATTCCCCAGGTATTGGACAACCCACCGGCATTGTATGACAGGGAAATCGGGTTGGTTTTAGTAGTAGTAACTGTGTTATTAGGTGGAGGATTTCCTGTATTATAAGTAACAGTATAGTCTCCATTTACATTCATGGTTGAATTTCCTGTTGAATATCCAATAGCAGCATAAAGCTCTAATAATGAGAATTTAACTGATGCAATTCCTTGTAAAGTAAACGCACCCAGTTTATAATTTAAATTGGCATTTGTGCTTTGTACGGAAGATGACTGGTCGAAATTGGGTTTAAAATCAGCATTCATCGAATTATATCCAGCCAGTGCTGAAAAATGCAAGAATGGAATTCTTCTTGCAAAAGGCAAATAATGTGTAAACTCATGCTGTAAAGCAATACCAAAAATACTTAAATCAAACTTATTGAAAGTAGTTTTCGGAAAATAACGGATTTTTAGTTCAGTGTGTTTAAATATACCTACAGATAACTGTACAATGGGTAACGGAACAACTAAAAGACTTGAGGATTGGCTACTGTTGTTAGAATTCCCAATCAAGCCATTTGGAGCATTAAAACTTGTATGGGCTGGCTGACCATTAACAGTAGTGCTTACATTAATTACCTGTGAGGTATTCCCTCCAATTATAGTTGGCAGGGAAGCAGAAGTTGCAGAACCCGCTAATTTGAAAGTAGAATAATCACTGTTATTAAAAGTGAAATTATCAGAGCCATTGGGAAGGATTGCAATTTCACCTTTGACAGAGATATCAAATCCCAGTGGTTTATGTACCCGGGCTGTTGAAAACCATCCCTTTGAAATATTATAAATTTCTCCTACACCTGCTGGCTGCAGAAAAGCATCTGCATACTTATTAATATCTTGTGATGAACCTGCAAGAATCTGACCTACATCCTGAGATTGAACCTGATTGTATAATACAATAACCAACGATAGAAGCAGTATCTTTTTCATTTTGGATTTATTTATTATTTGAAAGAATATAATTTAAACAATTATCAGCATCCATCAAAAATAAAACAGGTAAATCTTGAAAAATTAATCCTTTGCTTTAATTACCACTCTTGCAAGTATACCTGCAAGGATCATTGAAACTCCGGCAACTCCTATTACATTTATCGCTTTATCATCCAGTAACTTTAATACTACACCACCTGCCAACCCTGCAAAAATCTGGGGAATAGTAATAGTTGCATTAAATATCCCCATATAAACCCCGGTTTGCCGAGCTGGTAAGGAGGAAGATAAAATAGCGTAGGGTAAGGCTAATATGGCCGCCCAGGCAATACCTACTCCTATCATAGATATAAACAACATATTCTTATCTGTAATAAAAATCATGGATAATAATCCCAATCCTCCTGCGAGCAGAGAAAGCATATACGTATTTCGCCTGCCAAACTTATTTGCTAATGGAGTCAACGCCAAAGAATATAAGGCAGCAAATACACTGTAGGCGGCGAAAATTACACCTGTCCAGTTACCTGCTTCATTAAAATCTTTGGATTTTGGGTCAGTTGTATTCCAGATATGTTGCGCAATCCCCTGTGTAGTGTATACCCACATTAAAAACAATGAAAACCAGGAAAAGAATTGAGTAACTGCAAGCTGTAACATGGCAGCAGGCGTATTTTTCACTAATGTCAAAAAACTGACTTTCTCCTTTACTGCTTCTTCAGTTAAATTATTATACCTGGCATATTCTTCGGGAGGATATTCTTTAGTACGGAAAGAGGTCCATATAACACTTAAGAGTAAGGCACCACCTCCAAAATAAAAGGACCATACTACTGTAGGGGCAACTTTTGCACCAGCTGTTGGTTCATTGGCAACACCAATAGCGGTTAATATAAACGGAAGCATAGATCCGATTACTGCTCCGGTATTAATCAGAAAACTTTGTATGGCATACCCTTTATTACGTTGGCTATCAGGTACCATATCACTTACCAATGCCCTGAAAGGCTGCATAGTTACATTAAAGGAAGTATCCATTAGTAATAACATGGTGGCCCCAAATAAAAGTGGCGGTAGCAGCTCTGCAAAATGTTCAGAATTTGGCATGAAAAACATGGCAAATGCCGAAACAAAAGAACCACCTAAAATAAAAGGAATTCTTCTGCCTATGCGGGTCCAGGTCTTATCACTCGACATACCTACAATGGGTTGTACTATAAATCCAGCCAGAGGGGCTGCTAACCAGAACAAACTTAAATGATGCGGATCCGCACCAATAGCAGATAAAATTCTACTGGTATTTGCATTTTGCAAAGAATAACCTATCTGAACGCCCAGAAATCCAAAACTGATATTCCAGATTTTCCAAAAACTTAATTTTGGCTTATTAACAGAAGAAATATTTGTAGCAGCAGAATTAGATAATGCCATAGCAATCGTTTATATCATGTAAATTTTACACATTGTAAAAGTATATAAAAAAAACATCCAAAAGGATGTTTTTTCTTTTATTAAATCACAAAACCATCCTGTAATATAGCCCCTTTCTTTACTACCACAATCCCGTCTTTCACCGTATAAAGGGCATGATCCGTATTTTCAAGGTGCTTTCCCCCATTTATTCTTACATCATTTCCTATCCGGCAATTTTTATCCACTATGGCATCCTTTATATAGCAACGCTCACCAATACCTAATTTGGGTATTCCTTTCCGCATATTTTCATTCATCATTTCCAGTGTTTCATAAAAATCATTCCCCATGAGATAAGCGTTTACAACGGTTGAACCTAATCCTACCCTTGCCCTGATACCCACCACACAATTATCCATTCTGCTCGCATTAATAATAGATCCTTCAGCAATAATGGTACGTTCTAATGTAGTTCCGCTAATTTTTGCCGGTGGCAGCATCCTTGCACGTGTGTAAACAGTTCTGTCCTTATCAAATAAATTAAATAAAGGAATATCTTCAGTAAGTGCAAGATTCGCTTCAAAAAAAGAATAAATATTTCCAATATCTGTCCAATAACCATCATATTGAAAACTGGTTACCCTATACTGATGAATTGAATTAGGAATGATTTCCTTTCCAAAATCAGTTGCATCAGGATATACTTCTTTCAGCAAATCGTATAAAACATTTTTATTAAAAATATAGATACCCATGGAAGCTAAATATTCCCTTCCCTGTGCCCGCATCATATCCCCAGTATCACTAATCCAATCGGGTAATATATCTGCTTTTGGTTTTTCAATGAAAGAGGTAATAAAACATTCTTCATTTGCTTTTAATATGCCAAACTCAGACGCTTCCCTTGCATGAACAGGAATGGTTGCAATGGATATATCGGCTTTGCGTGCTTTATGGTCAGCAAGCATTTCATCAAAATCCATCTGGTATAACTGATCCCCACTCAGAATCAAAATGTATTCAAAATCAAGGTTACTGATATGGCGTAAGGATTGTCTCACTGCATCAGCAGTCCCCTGAAACCAGCCGGGGTTATCAGGTGTTTGCTCTGCAGCAAGTATATCCACAAATCCATTGCCAAATGCACTAAAATGGTAGGTGTTTTTGATATGCTTATTTAAAGAGGCAGAGTTAAACTGTGTTAAGACAAACATTCTGTTAATTCCTGAGTTAATGCAATTACTGATAGGAATATCTACCAACCGGTACTTACCAGCAATTGGCACAGCAGGTTTGCTTCTGCTTGCTGTCAATGGATATAATCTGGTTCCGGCTCCTCCTCCTAATATAACGGATAGAACACTATTTGAAATACTAACCATAAAATGTATATGTTTTATTTAGAAAATTATTGTTACTATGAATGTAAGTGTTTTATGTATTTAATTCAACTAAGATTTATAAACATTAGTATAAGCTTCAACAGTGCTTTCCCAGCTATGGTCAATCTTCATCATAAACTTGCGCATCCAGTTTAAATGGGTCTTATTATCATATACTTCCACGGCCCTGTTAATAGAATAATGAATATCTCCGACAGAAGCATGATTAAATCTGATTCCAAAACCTTCCCAATCACCCATATCTACCACCGTATCCTGTAATCCTCCCGTACTCCTTACCATGGGCACTGTTCCATATCGTAAAGCATAGAGTTGATTTAACCCACAAGGCTCAACCCTGCTGGGCATCAGTAGAAAATCAGCACCTGCATACATATTATGAGACAAGGCTTCATTATATCCAATAACAGCATGATAAAAACGCGGATAATTTCCATTCATGCTTCGCAGTTCATTTTCTACTGCAGGATCCCCACTGCCCAGAATCAGAAAACTAACTTTTCCTTTCAGTGACCATAGAGCAGATCTGATGGCATCCGGTAAAAGATCTGCTGCTTTTTCACCTACCAAACGTCCGATAAATACAATCATGGGAACATTTTCATCTAATCCAAACTGCTCGCATAATGCCTGCTTATTTTTCTTTTTACCGCTTGCTACTGTACTTATTTTATATTGGTGGGCAATAAATTCATCCGTTTCAGGATTCCATACCTCATTATCAATTCCATTTAATATACCCCTGCATTTCCCTTTTTCATACTCAAACAAACTTTCCAGCCCATTACTCTTAAATCTCAATTCATCCATATAACTCATACTTACTGTAGTTACCTTCCAGGCACATTTTATTCCGCTGGCCAGTGGGTTTAAAGCGCCTTTCCAGTCTAGGTCCCCCCATTTCCAGTCATCCCAGGCAGGTAACCAGCTTGTTTGTTCCCATTTCATCCAACCCTGGTACTGAGCATTGTGGATAGTCAAAATGGTTTTTATCTGATTCAGCCTCCTGTAGTCAAAACAGTTTTTCAGCATAAAAGGGATCAGTGCAGCATGATAATCATGACAATGTATAATATCCGGTATATGTTCCCATTGATTGATCCAGTTAATCACTGCAATCTGAAATGCTAAAAATCTTTGTGCATCATCACTATAACCGTAGATGGACTCACGGTCCAGCAAACCGAATATATCTACCAGATATAAATCAAATCCAAGTTTATTCGTTTTTTCCTTAATGATGGTGTATTCAAAAAAGTAACCGCCGGAATTGGTTTTTCCTTTAAAATCTACCACCCATTCATTATTATTCAGAAATTTGGTTCTGTACATGGGCATTACCACTTTTGCGTGATGGCCCGCCTTACACTGGTATTTAGGCAATGCTCCTACAACATCTCCTAATCCACCTGCCTTAGCTACAGGGTAACATTCAGCACTTACATGTATTATTTCCATGAAATCGTAATTTAATATGGCATCTCAAGTTATAAATAAAAATGAAATTTAAGAATGAAATATTTAATAGCAATTAATTTGTTTTGCCCACGGGTAAATGCTAAAATTCATGTATCAACTTCAATTTAACCAGCTAATAAAATGCTTTGCTAAATTTTACATTTTCCTCTAAATAACTCTTACATTTGTCTCTATTGCCTGCAATACAAAGTATTGTAAAAAATTTTATACCTATTTCATAATTAAATTAAAAATCTTTAACGATGTCTTCAGAACAAAAAAGTGTCAACTACTTAATGCCATTTCTAACGATGGTTTTCCTTTTTTTTATCGTAGGCTTCTTAACTACTGCCAATGGCCAGTTTCAGGGTCCATTAAAAGCAGCATTCCTGCAGGGTACCGGTGATTTGAAAAATACCTTTACCACGCTTATTACTTTCTCCTGGTTCCTGGCTTATCCTTTAACAGGAGGAATAGGATCAAAATGGGTAACCAAACATGGTTATAAAGGAACATTAATCAGAGCTTTATTAGTTATGATTATAGGTCTGGGTATTTTCTTTTTATCATCCTGGTTTACGGTTCAGTTTCCTGATTCAAATGTTCATATTGCTTCTGCAATTGTTCCATCCGGATTCTTTATATTCCTCTTAGGTTCATTTATTGTTGGGTCTGCTGCTACTATTCTTCAGGTGGTTATTAACCCTTATTTAACTGCTTGCGAGGTTAAAGGCACTCAGGCAGTACAAAGATTAAATATTGGTGGTTCTTCCAATTCAATTGGTACGACAGTTGCTCCGTATTTTGTAACTGGTATTGTTTTTGGCGGATTGGCAATGAGTGATGTAAAAGTGAGCCAGTTAATGGTTCCTTTTGTTTCACTGATGGCGGTAATTGCCATAGTTACATTTATTTTAACCAGGTTACATCTTCCTGATATTCAGGGTAAAAAAGCAGAAGTTGGTGAAAAACTGGAAAAAAGTGTTTGGTCTTTCAGTCATCTTACATTAGGAGTAATTGCTATTTTCTTTTATGTTGGCGTAGAAGTTTGTATCGGAGCCAATATTAATCTTTTCGCATTAAGCCTGGGTGGCTCTTTTGCTGCAAAAGCTTCTTTAATGGCTACATTGTATTGGGGTGGGATGCTGGTTGGCCGTTTAATTTCCAGCTCATTAAGCAGTATTGCTCCTCACATACAATTAACAGCTACCACAATACTGGCTGCCTTATTTTGCGGATTGGCTGTGGCTTTGAATAATCCTTGGTTATTGGTGGTAATTGGCTTATTTCATTCTGTAATGTGGGGTGCTATCTTCACTTTATCAGTTGCTAAACTCGGAAAATACACTTCAATAGCTTCAGGTGTATTCATGATCGGAGTAGTTGGAGGCGCTATTTTACCACTGTTTCAGGGTATGCTGGCAGATGCATTTGATTGGAGATGGACCTGGATCATTGTTATATTCGGGGAAGTATTTATGTTATATTATGCATTAATAGGCTCTAAAGTCAAACAATCTGCAGAATAATTATTCAAATTCTAATTTTTTAATTTAAATAAAGAAACATTTTATGGCAACTGCAATTTCTAATTCATTTGCAATTGGTATTGATATCGGAGGTACAAATACCGTTTTTGGTATCGTTGACTCAAGGGGGAATATCAGTTACAGGGGAGCTATCTCTACAAAAAAATATGAAATCCTGGAAGAATACATTGATGAATTATATAATTCTCTTCAGCCATTAATTGAAGCTGCAGGTGGTAATGAATTTATAAAAGGTATCGGGATTGGAGCTCCAAACGGTAATTTTTACAGTGGCACCATTGAATATGCTCCAAACCTTAAATGGAGGGGAATCATTCCTTTATGTGATTTAATCACAAAAAAATTCGGTTTACCTTCTGCCCTTACCAATGATGCCAATGCTGCTGCAGTGGGTGAAATGATGTATGGTGCAGCAAAAGGAATGAAAGATTTTATCATGATTACCCTTGGTACAGGTGTAGGAAGTGGTATAATTGCTAATGGTCAATTAATATACGGACATGATGGTTTTGCCGGTGAACTTGGCCATAACATCATTATACCTAATGGAAGATTACATGCAGGAACTGGAGCCAGAGGAAGTCTTGAAACATATTGTTCTGCTACCGGGGTCAGGGCTACAGCAATAGAATTAATGGAAAAAAATCCGGAAAAATCATCTTTGCTTCGCAAATACACTCCCGAAGAAATAGATAGCAAAGTGGTATACGACTGTGCAGTTCAGGGTGATGAACTGGCCATTGATGTATTTAATTTTACAGGAGAAATCCTGGGGATGGCTTTGGCTAATTTTATTATGTTCTCATCCCCTCAGGCTATAATTCTATTTGGTGGCTTATGTAAATCAGGTGATTTCATTTTAAACCCAACCAAAAAAGCAATGGAAGCCAATTTGCTCCCTATTTTCCAAAATAAGGTACAATTGATTTTCAGTGAACTGAAAGAATCAGATGCAGCAATTCTTGGTGCTTCTGCACTGGTGTGGGATCTTAAATAATACTCTTTGACTTTCTTAAAAGAAGTAAATAAAAAAGAAAAGCCCTGGTTTAATTAAACCTGGGCTTTTCTTTTACAATATATTTCATATAATAATTATAGGGATTCTTTTTCTGCTTTCCATACACTTACCCCATATCCCTTAATTACATGTTTTTCGCTATGATAAGAAGATCTTACTAATGGGCCACTTTCAACATAATCAAATCCCAGTTGGTACCCTATTTCCTTTAATTCAGCAAACTCATCGGGATGTACAAACCTTAAAACCGGTAAATGCTTGGGAGTTGGTTGCAGATACTGCCCCAATGTAAGCACATCACATCCAACGCCAACCAGGTCTTTCATACTTTGTATCACTTCTTCTTTATTTTCCCCAATGCCTAGCATAATACCTGTTTTGGTCCTCATTCCCCCTTCTTTTAGTGTTTTCAGCACTTCCAGGCTTCTTCGGTATTTTGCCTGTATCCTTACCTGCCTGGTCAATCTTTCCACTGTTTCCATATTATGGCTTACCACATTGGGAGCTGCATCAATAACTCTCTGTATCTGATCTTGCATTCCCCTGAAATCTGGTATTAATGTTTCCAGAGTTGTTTGTGGATTTAATGCTTTTACAGCTTTGATCGTATTATACCATATAATAGAACCTCCGTCTTTCAGTTCATCCCTGTCAACACTGGTCAGTACCGCATGCTTTACTTTCATTAAATGTATGGCTTCAGCTACCCTTTGCGGTTCATCCCAATCAACAGGCTCCGGCCTTCCGGTTGCTACAGCACAAAATCCGCAACTACGGGTACATATATTTCCTAAAATCATAAATGTGGCGGTGCCTTCACCCCAGCATTCTCCCATATTTGGGCAATTTCCGCTTTCACAAATCGTGTGTAACTTATTATGATCAACCAAGCCTCTTACATGCTTATAACTATCTCCAATTGGTAATTTAACCCTTAACCAATCAGGTTTTCTTAATTTGTTTGAAATAACAGGTGTAACTACTGGTAATTCTTGCACACTTTTTAATTTAGATTGCTAAATGATTGAATTATTTTAAAAAACGAAAGGGATCTTCCAGTTATAAATTCAGTCTGTACTCCCTTTTCTTTAATTCAGGAACAAAAATAAATCACTTTCGGTTACCAAATTCAATTGCAATATATCCGTTGAATGTTCCATGATGTGCATCATTCCAAATCATTATAGGCATTTTATCAGTATAATACTCAAAGTTAACACCGGCCTCTATGGCAGAAACAACCCTGTTATATCGCCCGTAATCAAATCTCAAGGCCAGCCTTCCATGAATACCAGGCACATATTTTATTTCTCCAAACCCTTTACCAAAAGCCGATGACCCTAAAATAACATTTTGATTTAAAAACAAACTGTCATTATTATTGTATTTGATATCCTGCACTTCATTAGTGGTTGGATTTATAATTTGCAAATAATAGGGTTTTAACATCCCAAGGCTTAAACCACCACCATAAATCAAAGAAACTGCAACTCCATTTTTATTTCCTTTGCCTCCTATTAAAAATTGACTCCCTACCCCAAATTTTAAATAATAAAAATTGTTCTCTTTTCCAAAAACATAGGGGTTCCCTACGGCAAATCCCGAACTGTTTGAAGCAGTTGTTTTATCCTGCTTACTATTCTTATGCTCTCCTAAATCCAACCACCAGATATTAGTTTTGGTAATGGTCATATACCGTCCATGTTCATACATCAAACCCCAACCGTCTGTATTCAGTTTAAATCCAAAAATACTCTGCTTATGAAATATCATTGCTCCCTCTTCCTCTTCTTTAATTAATTCATTAATCTTGTCTTTTCTTTTCTGTGCTTTTTCTTTTCTGGTCAGCTGCTGGTCATCTGTCTGAGCATTCAGCATAACAGAAAAAGAAATAAATGCCATTAATAATGCGATGAACTTCTTCACTTGAATTAATTTATTGATTGTAAATTTAGAAAAAATTTTGTACGCCATGACATCAACAATTGTTTATAAGGGTGATTTAAGAACAGAATTAACACATTTACAAAGCGGACAGGTTATTGAAACCGATGCCCCAACTGATAACCAGGGTAAAGGAGAAAGGTTTTCCCCAACAGATTTACTGGCTACTTCATATGGAAGTTGCATGATCACAACAATGGCTATCCGGGCTGCAGACATGAAGCTGAATTTTAACGGTACTAAAATAGAGATTACCAAAATCATGAGTTCCGATGCCCCAAGAAGAGTAATTGGTATTAAAACTAACTTATTTTTCACAAATCAGTTTATTGCTACCCAGGAACAGAAAGAACAATTGATCCGTATTGCCAGAAGCTGCCCGGTTGAAAAAAGTCTGCATCCTGATATCAAACTGGATGTAACATTTAATTGGTAGCCCTGAGTAATTTATGACCTACTGAACATTGCAGGCATTTTTTTTGATTACAATAATGTTGCTGCAATTGCAATAAGGCCTGAGATTCCAATGCATTTTTACAGGTTATTCCTGATTTTTCCCATCCTGTAATGATAGAATTGCTTTCAGGCCTTAAATCAGATAGCCATTGTAAGGCTTTAGTTTTAACCGTCTCCTCGCCATTTACTTTGCCATATGCAAATAAAACAGGTACTACTGCATTTATAATTACTATATCAATCATTTGTTTCCCTATATGCTTAGGTTTGTAACTAGTTATTTCCTCAGGAGTATAATGATAATGCCAATAATCATTACACGTGATATCAAATAATTTTTTTACCTCCTGAATGCCCTCAATGTCCTTTAAAGTTGCAAATAAATGCTTCGATTGGTAAATCAGCATTGCCAGTTGTGCTAACCTTATAGTGGGAAAATTGGCAGGACGCATTCTTAGAAAATGAGCGGAAAAACTGATCTTTTTTAATTTATATTTTTTTTGCAAAAACCTGTATTCTTTTTGAAGTAACACAGGATAAGACTCCTCAAAATCAGCTTCCAAAAGGTTAGCCTGGCCTAATAATAAGGCTTCCAGTTGATGCAATTGATTTTTATGCCTTGCAAGCAGGTTTACAGGAAGGCTTTTTGCCACATTCTCAAATAACTCAGCATTTACCTTACTTCCAAAAGCTGAAGCTAATACCCACCAAAACACTTCTTCCCAATGATTATTGGACGCCGTAAACAAGTCTTCTACCCTGGCAGCTTTATCTAACATCCTGCCCAATGCTAAACTTTCTTTCCATTTAATCCATCCTAATTCATTTAATACAGGCAGATATTTACTACAGGGAATTGATGCAGTGTCCTTCATCAATTGCTCATATCGGGTTATTAATAATTTCGGCACCAAAGTCTGTAATTCCAGAGTGGGTATTGGGTTGGAAAACAGGTCAAAAATTTCCATATCAGCTTCCCATACAACATGCAATATAATATTTGAGTAGTTACTATCTGTTGAATGATGATGTTTTTGCCAATCGGATGCCTTCACATGCAATTCAATATTCCCTGCTAAAATAATGGTACCTATTTTAATAATTGCTTCAGAAAAATCTGCCCCCTGGTTTACATTATAATTCCCCGGAAATATGATATCCAAAGGCTCCCCCCTCAAGGTTTCCAGATAATTTTTATTAAAGTACTGATACTTCCAGATAAAATGTAATAATTTTTCCTTCATAGTTTTTATTAGCCATGACAGAAATAGTTGTATGATGAAAATAGGATTATTTCATGATACATAAAAATTATTATTATATTGTATAAATAATTATATAAAATAACAAAGGAATGAAATTTATTCATTCCTTTTCCCATAAAAACAAATTACGGCTCTTACTGTAAAGTTTCCAAAGACTTAAGTACGCGGCTGATTGGCAGTCCCATCACATTATAAAAATCACCGGAAATATGTTCAATGCCTACAACTCCAATCCATTCCTGGATTGCATAAGCACCAGCTTTATCATAAGGTTCGTATTTGTCAACGTAAAACTCAATCTGATTCTGAGATAACTCATGAAAATAAACCTCAGTCACATCTGCAAATGCAATCTCTTTCCCACCAAATAAAATTACAACCCCGGTAATTACCTGGTGTTGCTGACCCGATAATGACTGTAATATCCGAATCGCATCCTCCCTGTCTGTCGGTTTACCAATAACCTTATCCTTTAATACAACAAGGGTATCTGCTGCCAGTATGGGTCGGTGCTGATGAAATTCCCCATGAAAAGATTCCCTGATCTTATCTAATACAGATAATGCTTTTTCTCTTGCAATGTGAACAGGAATATCCAAAACAGGCATTCCTTCAGGATAGGTTTCATCTGTACCTCTTGTTATTATTTCAAAAGGCACTTCAGCCCATTCCAGTAAAGTCTTTCTTCGGTCAGATTTAGAAGCCAGTATTATTTCTTTAACCATTCTCTTAATTTAAATTAATACAATCTAAAAAAAATCATAGAAACAATTCCGGTTAACATGACTATTTTAATCAATTTACTGATTTCATTAAAATCCAGGGCAGTTTGCGCTTTAAATAATTTTCTGAAAATAATGATCAATGGAAACAATATTGCAAGCAAGCTATACAATACACTTAACCACCATCCAAACTGTAAAACATAAAACTGCAGGATAGTGATGGTGCTTATAAGTACAATTAACCATACTGCTACAAATACCTTACTCGCATTAATACCCCAAACAATGGGCATGGTCCTGCAACCATATTTAATATCACCTTCTACATCTTCCATATCTTTAATCACTTCCCTGATTAAAGAAACAATAAAAGCAAAACCGCAATAAATGATTGTAAATCTGAAATACCGGGCATCAGATAATTCCTTTTCCTTTGTAAATATTTCACCAAAATGGTATTTGGAGAAAAAAATTATTCCAATTACCCAGGCAGTTAAAACCGATATTAACAAATTTCCAATCAACAATTTTTTCTTTAGAGTGGTGGAATAAAAAACAAGTATAATTATACATAACAAATTGGCAAAAATCAGGTGAAAGTAACTACGAAAGGGAAGGGCTGCAATCGTAGCTGCTAAACCGGCAATACTTAATATAAGATGCCAAAGAATAACCCACCTTCTGTTGATAAAATTATTTACAACAACTTTCTTAGGCTTATTTACCTGGTCAATATTCAGGTCAAAATAATCATTAATAATATACCCTCCGGCTGCAATTAATACAGAAGCAGCAACTATCAGCCAAAACTGCCTGGATTCATTGTCCAATCCCCAGAATCCGGGATAAACCCTGAAATAGATACAATACTCAAACATAACCTGTGTAATCAATATAAAAACCAGGTTTTGCCACCGCACCAATCTCAGGAATGCTATTAGTTTAAACTGATTCATTTTAACAGGTCATACAATTAAATAATAGAACTTATTTCTGGTTATCCCTCCATTCATATACCCAACTGCTTTGAATCATTTCCAGATGACCTTCGTTACTTTCCTCTCTTTTGCCAACAAAATTGGGTAACTCAAGTACCCATTCCAATAATTCAGTAAAACGAATACGGTAAATTTTAGATTCCGTAAATTCATCCCCGAATTTTTCATATAATTTCAGTGCAATATCTTCATAATCATTCCAATGTATTGGAGGTTCATAATGGCTCATAATAACTTTTTTATTCGAATCCTGTATTTAAATATTTAGCTTTCATTCCCGGAAATTTACCTGTTATTCCCCTAAAAACTGTGATTGGTCAGGTAACAAAACTTCAATTTCACCAGCACCTTGCAGCAATACACACTGGCATCCCAGTCTGGAATTTAATTTGGGGCTTATCGCTCTGTCAATAAAATCTTCCTCTTTTTCACTCAATTCCTCCAGAAAATCCATCCCACCTTCAATATATAAGTGACAGGTACTGCAAGCGCAAACACCTCCACAATTATGATGCAAATCAACCCCGTTATCCAGTAATATTTCCAATAAACTGTCACCTGCAGCTATATTTTGCAGGATTACCGGCTCCATTCCTTTTTGTTCAAAATTCACTTTAATCGTATACATATAATAAAGTTTCGCCTGCAAAAGTATCTGAATTAGGTCTCTTTCAGCTAATTAATCACAACGAAAAAGGGAAAAAATACTTTTTACTGGTTAGCCCTTTACCTTGATAAATAGACATTCTAAAAAATAATATGATTTTGATGCAACTTTTTTGTTTATTTGATGTCAATTATGTGAATCTTTTCCTTAAACAAAACAAATTAACGATATTTAAGTTTTCGATTGCTTGCTCACAATACCCCCGCATGGTTCGTCCTGTGGGGATTTTTTATTTATAAGGAGATTGCATAATACTATTACTCATTCTCAGGTATAATTTCCTCAGATAAGGATAAGATTCCAGAATTCGCATATGTTTTTCAATTATAACAATATCTCCTCTTATTGCAGGTCCGGTTTGTACCATAGCTGGAGAATTATGCTCAAGCCTGTTTGCAGTTTCCTTTATTAATGGCAATAATAAAGAATAATCCAGATGCTCTTTCAATGCAAAATCTTCCGCTAATGCATATAAATGGTTTACAAAGTTGCTGGCAAATACAGCCGCAATATGCATTTTTGCTCTTTCTGTATCATTAGCAACAGTAACTGGCTGTTCCAGTTTATGAATGAAGCCTACAATATCTTCTATAACTGATTCTTTATTCCCATCTACTAAAAACGGAATTTCCGGTAAATAATCAATTTCTTTACGAATAGATTGCAAAGGCCACATTACGCCAAACTGGTCAGAAATTTTACTCAGAATATCTTTTTGTAAAGCTCCAGATGTATGAACAACCAGTTTACCCGGTAACCTTAGCTGATCTGCTAAAAGACTTACAGCATGGTCTTTAACTGCAATAATATATATGTTTGCCCGATTGGTTATTTCAGTAAGCGAAGCATATTCTGCACTTAAAGTCTTAGCCAGTAATACTGCATTTTGAGAAGTATGGCCAATAACCTGCTTAACAGTATGCCCTTTCTGTATAATCAGCCTGCCTAAAATAGTTGCCACATTTCCGGAACCGATGAGAACAACCTCCATATCTTTGAAATTATGATGAAAATGAAATTATCACAACGAATTGGGATAAAAATATATAGTACAAGTTTAAATACAACCGCTCTTATTTCACCCGCTAAAGCCGCAGAAAAAGCATTCGGAATATTTTGCTCCCCCACAATAACATCTGTTTTTCCGGAACCTGATATTTTCAAAAAAGCAGAAAAAAAACATTTGCAACTCGATGGCTTACAAATATATGGCTGGTATTGGAAACAGGAAAAACAAAACAGGCCTAAAGTTCTGATAGCTCATGGTTTTAACAGCTGCAGTTTCAAATTCGAAAAATATGTACTGCAACTATTAAAAAATGGCTTTGAAGTCCTTGCTTTTGATGCTCCGGCGCATGGCAGGAGTGAAGGTAAACAAGTACACGCATTAATGTACAAAGAATTGATTCTTAAAATTAATAACACTTATGGCAATCTTTATGCTATCATCGGCCATTCTTTTGGCGGCTTAGCTGCAAGTTTTGCAGCTGAAAGTCTGCCCGAATTAAAAAAACTGGTTTTAATAGCTCCTGCTACTGAAACCACAACAGCTATTTCTCAGTTTTTTAAACAATTGAAATTAAAGGAAGAAATCAGGCCTGAATTTGAAAAAAAACTGATCAGTCTGGCTAAATTACCCCTTTCTTACTTTTCTGCCATTCGATCAGTATCCAATATTTCAGTCAATACTTTGTGGCTGCATGATACATTGGACCTAATCTGCCCTTTTGAAGATGCCAGTAAAATAAAAGACTTAAACCTGAATCATGTTCAATTTTATGAAACAACAGGCTTAGGGCATAATAAAATATATAGGGACCAATCCGTATCAAAACTGATTATAAAATTTGTATCCATGACTTAAGATTTTTAAAGATTTGCAGGTTTACCCTAATATTGCATTAGCTAAATATCATTTTTCAATTTATAATTACTGGGTTGGGCACCTTTTATTTATCAGGTTTTCTCCTCAGATTTGATTAAAAAAAGGGACTTAGCCGGTAATTTTATTAATATATTATACAAAGAATGGCAAAGAATTTATTGATTGTGGAAAGCCCCGCCAAAGCAAAAACCATTGAAAAAATTCTTGGAAAAGAATTTGAAGTGAAAAGTTGCTATGGTCATATCCGGGACCTGGAAAAAGATGATATGGGGATTGATGTAAACAATAATTATACGCCCAGGTATATTGTTCCGGATGAGAAGCTGAAAGTAGTCAGGGACCTTAAAATATTGGCTAAAAAAGCTGATGAAGTATGGTTGGCATCGGATGAGGACCGTGAAGGAGAAAGTATTTCATGGCATTTGGCAGAAGTTTTAGGGTTAGACCCGAAAAGTACAAAACGCATTGTTTTTCATGAAATTACCGCCCCTGCAATCAGAAAAGCAGTTGAAAAGCCACGTACCATTGATATGAACCTGGTGAATGCACAACAGGCGAGGCGTGTATTGGATAGATTGGTAGGTTTTGAATTAAGCCCTGTATTATGGCGTAAAATTGGCATGAAAGGGGGGCTGAGTGCCGGCCGTGTTCAATCTGTTGCTGTTCGCCTGATAGCTGAAAGGGAAAGGGAAATTAACCAGTTTCTCACAGAAAGCAGTTATAAAATTGACGCCGTTTTCTCTGAAAAGGATATTACAGGAAAACCGGTAACCTTTAAAGCAGAAGGTCCCGCTAAGTTTTCTACAAAACAAAGTGCAGAGGCCTTTCTGAATAGTTGTAAAAGTGCGGCCTATTCCGTTCAGGATATTCAGGTAAAACCAGCCAGAAGATCACCGGCTGCACCCTTTACCACTTCCACTTTACAGCAGGAAGCTTCCCGCAAACTGGGATATGGGGTTAGCAAAACCATGCTGATTGCACAAAAACTCTATGAAAGCGGGTATATCACTTACATGAGGACAGATAGCATCAATTTAAGTGATACGGCCTTACAGGATATCAGTAAAGAAATTAAAAGTGCTTATGGTCCTGATTATCACCAGCCCAGAAAGTTCAAGAATAAAAATGAAAGTGCTCAGGAAGCGCATGAAGCAATACGCCCCACTTATATTACTAATAAAACAATTGAAGACCCGGAATCCAAAAGATTATATGAACTGATCTGGAGAAGAACAATTGCCAGTCAGATGAGTGATGCCGAATTTGAGCGGACTATCGCCAAAATTAATATCTCTACCAATAAAGATCAGCTTACCGCTACCGGAGAAGTAATGAAATTTGATGGTTTCCTGAAAGTATATTTGGAAGGTAAAGATGAGGAGGAAGATGAAGACACTGAAGGTATCCTGCCTGCTTTGGTTATTGGAAAAAAGCTGGATTTCAGAGGCATGACCGCTACTGAAAAATTCACAAAACCCGCCCCAAGATATACGGAAGCTTCCCTGGTTAAAAAACTGGAAGAACTGGGTATTGGCCGCCCTTCTACCTACGCCCCTACCATCACCACTATCATGAAAAGAAATTATGTGGAGAAAAGGGAAAAAGAGAGTGTAAAAAGAGACATAAATGTGCTAACGCTTTCTGTGAATGATGAAATTAAAAAATCAGTTCATCATGAAAATACTGGAACAGAAAAAGGAAAACTGTTCCCAACCGACCTTGGCCTTGTGGTGACAGATTTTCTGAAACATCATTTTGAAAAAGTAATGGATTATGGCTTTACTGCATTTATAGAAGCCGAATTTGATGAAATAGCTGAAGGAAAGTTGAAATGGAGTTCCATGATTGATGAATTCTATAAACCTTTTCATACAAATATTGAACATACACTGGAAAATGCAGAACGAGCCAAAGGAGAAAGGGAATTGGGTACAGATGAAACTACTGGCAAAAAAGTAATTGCCAGAATGGGAAGATTCGGCCCAATGGTTCAGATCGGCGATGCTAATGATGAAGATAAGCCACGCTTTGCCAAATTAAAAGCCAATCAGAGTATTGAAACCATTACTTTAAGTGAAGCAATGGATTTATTTGCTTTACCCAGAACTATTGGCGAATATGAAGGCAAAGAACTTTCAGTGAATATTGGAAGGTTTGGCCCTTATATCAAACTGGGAGATCAGTTCATTTCAATTCCTAAAGGGGAAGACCTCTATAGTATTGAACTGGAAAGGGCTATTCAGCTTTTGAATGATAAACAACAGGCTGATGCCCCGATCGGCATGTATGAAGAACTGCCGGTAACCAAAGGCAAAGGACGTTTCGGCCCCTTTATTAAATGGAACAACATGTATATCAATGTTCCCAAGGCTTATAACTTTGAAGCACTTTCAGAAAAAGATATTAAAGAACTGATTGAAAAGAAGATTGAAAAAGAAGCCAACCGCTTCATTCAGCAATGGCCTGCTGAAAAAATATCTATAGAAAATGGAAGATGGGGTGCTTATATCCGTTTTCAGAAGAAAATGCTGAAGCTGGGTAAAAAGCAGGACGGTACTAAATACTCAGAATCAGAAATAGCCAGTATTCCGCTGGATGAAGTTAAAAAAATGATTGAAGAACAGGTTCCGAATGCTTTTGCTAAAAAAGTTAAAGCCGCCACTAAAAAGGCTGCCACTAAAAAAGCTCCGGTAAAATCAGCAAAAAAATAAAAAAACAAATGACCTTTAATAATGCATCATGCAATAATACTTTTAATATTATTTCCACTTTTTTTAAAATCCTAAGAACACAATTAAAGGTTGCTGCCGGTTGTTTATTTATAACTGTTTTACCAATCACAGTAACAACAAAACTGCAATTAACGAAAGCAGTTTAATTTTATTGCATTAATTTTTAATGATATTTCCACAGAGTAGGAATAACTTATTGCACAAACAATGAAAAAAAAGAATTTAGTTTGACAATGAATTGGTAGTTAATTTTCGTTTAAAGTACTGTAGGCCAATATTCTAAAAATTCTTTTATGAACGAAACCAAAGAAATGAATGCTTTATTTACACTCATCGATGATCCGGATGATGAAGTGTACTCAACTGTTTCCGAAAGAATTGTCGGATTTGGTAAAGGCATCATTCCTAATCTGGAAAATTTATGGGAGAATACACTTAGCGAAGAAGTACAGAACAGGATTGAATTACTCATTCATCGTTTACATTTTACCGATTTAACATCCGATATTACTGAATGGAGTAAAAGCGCCTATCATGATTTGTTATTTGGTGCTTTAATGGTGGCCAAATTTCAATACCCGGATTTACATACCACACCTGTTTTACAGGAAATTGAAAAGATACGGCGCAATGTATGGTTAGAGCTGAATAACTATCTCACTCCATTAGAACAGGCCAATGTTTTAAACAGCATATTATATAATTACTATGGTTTAAAAGTAAAGGAAGTGGCCTACACAAATCCGGATGATTTTTTTATTCATAAAGTTCTGGAATGTAAAAAAGCTAATTCTATTACCAATGGTATCATTTACCAGGTAATGTGTGAGTTACTGGATATTAATGCCCGCATCATTAATATTCCCAAACAAATTATAATTGCTTATTACGATTCTGATTTCGATCCTTCTAACTTTAAGGGAAACCCTAAAGAAAAAATTTTATTTTTTGTAGATGGTTTAAGCGGACAGGCTTTTTCCCATAAAGACATTGAAAATTATTTTACAAGATCGGGTATTATCGCCTCAGCAGCTTATTTTAAACCAATATCTCATAAAAGAATCATACAGGTATTAATGGAAGAACTGGCTAAATGTTACAGCCTCCCATCAAACGAATACAAGCAAATAGAATTGAAACAATTAGTTTCACTGCTGGATTAAACAATAGTTTATTTTAATACCTGAAATAATAAGAATAAAATATTTCATCCTTTTTCCAGCCATTGCGCTCATATACCTGCTGTGCCCTGAAATTATCTGTTGCTGTTTTTAGTAACAGCCATCCGCAATCAGTTTCAGCACCCAATACTGCTGCCTGTTTCAGTAATAAGTCAGCGATGCCTTTTCCACGTTCCTGCTCATCTACAAATAAATCATTCAGCAACCACGCATTTTTCATGGATACGGACGAATAGATAGGATACAGCTGAGTAAATCCTACCGCTTTCCCTGCATCTCTTGCAATATAAATAACAGATTGCCCGTTACTGATTCTTTCAGTTAAAAAAAGTTCAGCTCCAGCAATATCCGATTCCTGTTTATAAAATACCCGGTACGCATCAAATAAAACTGCCAGCTCAGCAATATCCGTTAACATAGCCTGTTCAATTTTCATAGTTTATATGTAGTTTTAAAACAAATATAAGTTATGATTTCATGGGATGATTTTAAGAAGGTGGAAATCCGGACAGGCACCATTTTGGAAGTTTCAGATTTTCCCAATGCCCATAAACCCGCTTATCGTTTAAAGATTGATTTCGGAGATAAAGGAATCAAACATTCATCTGCCCAGATCACACATCATTACTGCAAAGAATCATTACTAAACAAACAAATCATCGCTGTTATTAACTTCCCTCCCAAACAAATAGCAAATTTTTTTAGCGAATGTTTGGTATTAGGTGTGTATGATGAAAATAATCAGGTAATTTTAGTGTGCCCGGATAAACAAACCTTAAATGGTCAACTTATTGGTTAATGAATGAACTGTATTATACATATTATGAGAGCCCGGTAGGATTGATTAAAATTGCTGGTACAGAACAATATATTGCTGAAATTAGTTTCATTGATAATAAAGAGCAAATAGAGCATGGTGCACCCGGTATAAGTGATATGATACATCAATGTACAGAAGAGCTGATTGAGTTTTTTGCCGGAAGGAGAAAAGTATTTACGGTACCTGTTCACCAGGAAGGTACAGATTTTCAGAAAAGAGTATGGAGCGAATTACTGGAAATTCCCTTTGGCAAAACCATTAGTTATTTAGATTTATCAAAAAAGTTGGGCGACCCTAAAGCAATACGTGCCGCAGCCGCAGCAAATGGAAAAAACAAAATCGCCATTATTGTTCCCTGTCATCGTGTAATTGGCAGCGACAAAACTCTGGTTGGTTATTCTGGTGGCCTCTGGCGTAAAAAATGGTTATTGCAACAGGAATTCAGAATCACACACGGTGTACAGACCTTGTTTTAAAATTGCACTTTCCTTCTAAAGATTAAAATTTCATAGCCGGACATTTTACAGATCTTCCAAAAGATTCTGCACTGCCAAAAATCCCGCTTTTTATAATGCTGATTTCATAAGCACCCTGACTTCCATTAAAAGTACTGAGCGTAGAAACAGTGGCATCATAATTAAAAGTGATTTTCAGATCATTCATTTGAAATCCTATAACCGGAATTGCTGCATCATTTACCCGGTAGTATAATCCAAGAATTAACTGACTGGCCCCATCCCCACTTAAATTTCTGTTGGCAGTCATCCCCAGAACCGATTCCCACACATTACCCATTTTAGTAACATAGATATTAGGATTCAATATCCAGAGATTTTCAATTTTTATACTGCTGTTAAAAAATGCAGTATATCTACGATTCATTACACCGGACGATGTTGTCGCATAAAAACTTTCTACCGGTTTGTTCAAATGCATGGCTGCGGCTCCCATATTAATAAAAACATTATCAGAAGGGAAAAACGCAAGATTTACACCTGCCTGTAAATCCAGATAAAAAATTGAATTATACAAAAAAGGTTCATTTGGATTAATGGAAACATCAAAAAAACTTCCATTCCATTGGTCATCAAAACTAAGTTTACTGATATCCAACCTTTTATTCACCATACCAAGTCCCAATCCTCCACTCAATACCATATTATCGCTCAACAGCTGATGATATGCTACTGAAAAAGCACCCTTATAGTCTTCTAAAGATCCACCCCCGGAATTATCACTCATAAGTATTCCGCCTATTCCTATCCAGCTATTATTAAAAGTCTTATTAAATAATTTTGCATCAGCCCATAAACTTGCCGATTTGAACGGACTTCCAATATTTGACCATTGGCTCCTGTAATTCCCTCCAACCCGGTAATCATTATCTGGAATAAACCCTGTATTAGCAGGATTAAACAATAAAGGCGCATTGTAATATTGTGAAAAATGATAATCCTGCGCATTGGAGGATAATAAAATTGCCATAAAGGCTAATACAAATAGTTTTTTACACCAGTTTCTCATTTATCTGACTAAATTTATATCGCCTTTTTTAAAATATTTATTTCCGTCGCTCATTTTAACTTCCAGTACATACTGATAAACATCCATCGGTTGCAAAACTCCTTTATAACTTCCATCCCAACCCTGTGATAAATCTGAAGACTGGTATACTAATGTACCCCATCTGTTATAAATATTCCATTTCATTTCAGTAATTCCAAAGCCCCTCACATAGATCCTGTCATTCACCCCGTCTCCATTAGGTGAAAATGCATTTGGCACATCAAATAACGGCGTAATCAATGCTGAAACTGTCTGACACAATGAATCAATACATCCAGCCTGATTGGTAACATGCAGGCAAACATTATACAACCCCGAAATATTATAGATATGGCTCACAGAAGCTAAACTGAAAGTATTAATTGTGTCGCCATCGCCAAAAGTCCATTGATAAGTAACCCCACCTGAAGACAAATTAGTAAAGGTAATCGGGGTATTATTTCTGGGTGGCTGAGGCGAAGCACTAAAATCAACAGAAGGCTTTCCTAATACCGATATTGTATGATAAACTGAAGTATCTGTCAGGTTACAGGTATTCACATCATTGGCAATCAGCCTTACCTTATAAGTCCCTGCATTTGTATAGGTATGGGTTGGATTTGCTGCTGTGGAAGTACTGCCATCACCAAAATCCCAAATATATGTGGTAGCTCCCGATCCAAGGCTCGTATTATCAAAAACAGCCAGATAGGGCAGGCAACCAATAGTCGGTGTAGTAAACTGTGCTTTCACATTTGCCGCAATAGTTAAAGGCAGGGGAAAACTATCTGTGTAATTACAAAAATTTGTATCCAGCAAAGTTAACCTCACATTATACAATCCAGCAGCAGGATAAGCATGGGTTAATGTACTATCTCCAATTATTGCTGGTGTTGACCCATCTCCGAAATCAAGGGAAAATGATTTTGAATTGAAGGCTTTACCTGGTGGTGCAACAGAGCTGTTGGTAAATTTATACGCCAACGAATTACAGGGAGGTATTTTAACGGCTGATAAACTTAATGTAGCAGCATCGTTTCTTACCCGGATATTCACATAAGAAGTATCATACTGATTACATTTTGTAGCATCAAAAGCTATTTCCATTACCCTGTATAAACCTGCCTGTTTGAATAAATGATTAGTGGTAGGTGTGGTAGTGGTTACCTGTGCCGAACCATCCCCGAAAGTCCAGTAATACTGTTGTGCATTTCCAATAGTATCTGTAAATGTTACAGTAAGGGGTAAACAACCTGATGTATCCCTGGGTACACCATTGATACTGCTCTGAACGCCGGACATGACTCCAGTAAGGTTAAATGCGACTTTCAATGCCAGTAAATTACAGCTGAACCCTCCGATTGCATTCCCGGATATAGCACTTTGATAAGCCCCGTTATTGGGATATGCCACACCTGCAGTGGTACTGCTTTTATCTGGCCCACAGGCACAGATAGATTGGTAAACTACTCCATTCTTATCAAACCGGCTGGTTCCTCCGTCTACATGTACTCCGTTCAGGTCACCGGAACTGCCTGTCTGGTTTACCTTTTCTCCAAAATAGCCACCATATAATTGTGAATTGGCATTTTTCTCCAGTACAAAGAAATAAAACCCATTACCATCTGTAGTTGTAAATAAGGGTTGCGAGCCATCCGGTGCAGCCTTAATCGTTAACCCGGATACTCCCTGATTGGTATAAGCCCTGTCCAGCCCTCCTCCCCAACCGGAAACATATACATTTTCACAAACATCCACCAAAAAGGCAGCAGGAGATATATTGGGTGAAGTTCCTCCATTGCCATAATTGGCAGAATATACAACAGTGGTTAAATCGGCACTTAGTTTAGTAATAAACTGATTACCTGTTTTTTGACCGGATACAGTATTAAAATTGGAATTAACATAAGGCATTACACCTTCCGTAGTTCCGGAAATAAACACATTTTGTCCGGTTTTATTAAACTGAATGCCATACAACTGGTCTGCAGATGCTGTACCAAAATAACTGCTCGAAGCCAATGTTGGATTTGCAGTATTATTAATAATCGCAACAAAACCATCGCAGGCTCCCCCATTAAAAGTATTGATGGCACCCGGAAAGTCCTTGCTGGAGGTTGCTCCCGCAAGATAAATATTGTTATTAACCGGATTTAATGCTATCGCAAATGCTGCATCATCCCCTGTTCCGCCTAAATAACTGCTGAAGAGTATACTGCTTAAATCAGGAGCAGCCTTTATAATAACAGCATTCTGATGATAACTGGTAGCTCCTTTATTCGAATTCTGAAAAGGATTGGTTGTTTGGAAATCAGTTGATTGGGTGCAGGATGCAAGGTAAATATTACCCGCATTGTCCAGTACTACTTCACTCCTCGCATCATCTCCGTAATTTCTTCTGATGGATGCGGTGCCCTGTGGAGCAGGAGCAGGCATATCTTTAGAAGCAATATTCACCCCATCATCAGCTGTACCGCCAATTCTCAAAGAACCTATTAATGCCGTACCTGTGGCATTTAATTTAGTAAGTATAATATCCTGACCACCACCCGGGCCAATACTGGTACCCGCAGGAAGGGTAGGATAAGTGTTGCCAGATGTTGTTCTTCCTGCAATTACCAGGTTCCCACTGCCATCCACTACCATGCTGTGTGGCTGTTCATTTCCTCCGGAACCTCCAATATAAGTGGCATACTGTACAACAGTTCCCTTTGCATTAAATTTCATAATTCCAATATCAAAACCACTGATATCAATCCCTTGTCCACCTTCGCCTGTATTATTATTACCACCTGCAAAATTGGTTTGAAATGCACCTGTCGTAACCTGGTATCCTGTATTAAAAACAATACCTCCTGCATAAAAGTTACCAGCCGCATCATAAGTAGCTGTATAACCCCAGTTATCTGCCTTACTTCCGGAAAAGGAAGCAAATACAAGGCTCGGGTCAATAATAAGTGTAGTAGATGCAGGCATCTGTTCTTTAACAGAAAAACGGATAATATTTCCTTTTACATCATAACTGCAGGGTGTTTCCTGCTTACCAGCCGGGCCGCTCAGATAACTCACAGGCACACCTTCCTGCACTTCATCCACAGATGTTTTAACCCTTAATCCCCCATTTTTAACTTTAATCCCATCTGCACCGTCCACATACATGGCAATACTGTTTACATCGCCTCCCGGGTGAACAATCAAATCATATTTTAAAGTCCCATTGGCTGCAGTATAATACCGTATATCAATATTGGGATACAAATTTTTAAAAGTAATTGCCCTGTATAATTTACAGCCACCCGTCCACTTTGAGGCATCATTTCCAATAAAATAATTCCGGTAATGTGTTTCCGGCTTTTCTTTTAAGATTTCAGGCGTTGGATTTGAATGAAGGAATTTAACTTCATATGCATGTGAATGTAAAATCAGCTTTGCTTTCGCAGCATTGGCTTTTTGTACATCAATAGCAGGACCAGTTACTGATGTAGCATGTTGCTGTCCAATCAGGGCACGCAGGTCATCATGGTTATGCAGTACTATTTTGTAACTACCATCAGGCTCCAGAAAAAAAGCACCAGCTGCAAGTTCACCTTTAAAAGCAACTTTTTCATGCCATTGCCCTTTGTTTTCCACAAACTGCAGGTAGGATTGCGCGGAAACCCTGTTCAGTAAAACAAGCATTAAAAATATCCATCCAATTGCCTTCGTTCCATTCATCTTGATATATTTAATTATTTCATTTTTAAGTAATTACATTTGATACAGTCCTTAATCCAGCCATCCTTTTTATCTGTAAAGTTAACTTTTTTACGGCTTATAACGTTAAAAAAAACAATGTTTTATCTATCAAAAACCATCTTATGAAATCTTACTCCATTCTGTTTTTCCCTTCTGCATTTGTAAATAATGTTTCAGCAGCAAATTCTTAGCCAGAGATATTTCTATATCCTCTTCCAGCAATTTTTCTGCTTCATATTTGGCCAATTCCAGTAATGCTTTGTCATTTACAATACTGGCCAGCTTAAAATTCAAAGCCCCGCTTTGCCTGGTACCTTCAATATCGCCCGGCCCCCTTAACTCCAGGTCCTTTTCTGCTATTTTAAACCCATCATTGGTGGCACACATGATATGGATACGTTCCCGGGCCTCATTGCTCATCTTACTACCCGTTAATAAAATGCAAAAACTTTTTTCACTTCCTCTCCCTACTCTTCCCCTTAACTGATGCAACTGTGATAAACCGAATTTTTCAGCACTTTCAATCACCATTACTGAGGCATTGGGCACATTTACACCTACTTCTATTACAGTGGTGCCCACCATTATCTGGGTATCACCGCTTACAAAACGCTGCATATTCACTTCTTTTTGGTCGACCGGCATTCTTCCATGCACCATACTAATACTGTACCTGGGTTCTGGAAAATAACTTTTCACCTGCTCATACCCCTGCATCAGGTCTTCATAGCTTAAAGTCTCACTTTCTTCAATCAAAGGATAAATAATATACGCCTGCCTGCCTAGAGTAAGCTCTGTCCTGATAAACTCCATTACTTTATACCGGGCGGTTTCCGATCTGTGAACAGTGGTAATGGGTATCCTTCCGGGTGGCAATTCATCCATCACACTATAATCAAGGTCGCCATATGCTGTCATTGCCAATGTTCTTGGTATAGGGGTTGCCGTCATTACCAGAACATGTGGGGGCAGACTGGCCTTACTCCATAATTTTGCCCGCTGTGCCACCCCAAACCGGTGCTGTTCATCCACAATCGCTAATCCCAGGTTCTTAAACTGTACCACATCCTCTATCACTGCATGCGTTCCCACTACAAAATGGATACTGTCTTCCGCAAGCCCTTTCAAAATTTTTCTTCTTTGTCCTACCTTGGTACTTCCCGTTAATAAAGCAATTTCAATGGGCATTTCCTTCAGTAAAGCCGTTAAACTGGCAAAGTGCTGTTGCGCCAAGATCTCAGTGGGTGCCATTAAACAACTCTGGTATCCGTTATCAGCTGCCAGTAACATACTTAACAGGGCAACAATCGTTTTACCACTGCCAACATCCCCCTGTAACAACCGGTTCATCTGGTGCCCCTGTGCTGTATCTAACCGTATCTCTTTCAACACCCTTTTCTGTGCATTGGTAAGCTGAAAGGGTAAGTGCAGGTTATAAAAATCATTAAAATAATTACCAACTTTACTAAATACTACTCCCTTACTGGATTGGTGCCTTTGTAACCTTACCAGATTCAAGCGTATCTGTGCAATAAATAATTCTTCAAATTTCAGCCTTTTGACTGCCGAGTGATAAGCTTCAATAGTTTCCGGAAAATGAATGGATTTATAGGCTTCATACCTCGGCATCAGCTGATGGCGATCTGCAATGTCAGGCGGCAGATTTTCATCAATATCTTTTGCCTGTAGCTGTGTGAAGAGCGTATAAGTCAGTTTCCCAATCTGCCGCCCATTTAAACTCCGGGCTTTCAGTTTTTCAGTACTGGGGTATACGGGTTCCAGAAAAGCTTTACCCCCTGCTTTTGCAGGGACAAATATTTCTATTTCCGGATGGACTATCTGGGGTTTACCATTAAAAAAACCAGGTTTTCCAAATACCAGGTAATCACTTCCTTCCTGTAATCCTTTCTGCACCCAGTTAATTCCCTGAAACCAGGTTAATTCCAGTATCCCGGTATCGTCTTTAATCTGGGCTACAAGGCGTTTCCCCCGCTGCTCACCAATCACTTCAAAAAAAATCAAAGTCCCAGCCACCTGAATATAGTCTGTCTGCAAATTAATTTCCCTGATCTTCGATACTTTAGTCTTATCAACATGCCGGTTAGGAAAATGATTCAGTAAATCCGCAAATGTAAAAATCCCCAGTTCTTTTTTCAGCATATCTCCACGAAGCGGGCCCACCCCTTTCAGGTATTCAATCGGGGAAGATAATATGGAAGAATTGCTGCTGATAATGGCTTGTTTATGAGTGAAGTTATTACACCAGATGTAATCCGACTAACAAATTTCAGGCAATTTAACAACTGTTAGGTAAAGCAGCAGTATATTGCAATCCATGAAATCAAAAAAGAACCAAAAGCCGGTTATTCTGATTACCAATGATGATGGCATTACTGCCCCGGGTATCAGGGCATTGGTGGAAGCAGTGGCCGACCTGGGCCGGATAATAGTAGTGGCACCGGATAAACCTCAAAGTGGAATGGGGCATGCCATTACCATCGGGCATCCGCTGCGTTTACATAAAGTGGCGTTTATGGAAGGTGTGGAAGCTTATAGTTGCAGTGGCACCCCGGTGGATTGTGTTAAAATTTCAGTGGATAAACTACTGCACGGAAAACCGGATATCTGCTTAAGTGGCATCAATCATGGGGCTAATCATTCTATCAATATCATTTACAGTGGTACCATGAGTGCAGCTATTGAAGCTTCTATTGAAAGTATCCCCTCTGCAGGGTTTTCACTGCTGGATTATAAAATAGATGCTGATTTTACTGGTGCTAAAATTTATACAAGAATGATCGTGGAGAAAATGTTGCAAAAGAAGCAGGACAAGCACTTTACCCTGAATGTAAATATCCCGGCCATAGATGCCAGCTTAATTAAAGGCATAAAAATCTGTAAACAGGCTTATGCCAAATACGATGAAAAATTTCTGGAAAGAAAAGACCCCCATGGCAGAAATTATTTCTGGCTTACCGGCGAATTTGTAAACTTCGATAAAGCAAAAGATACTGATGTTTGGGCACTGGCTAATAATTATGTTAGTGTGGTGCCTGTGCAATTCGATCTTACCAATTATACCACCAAAGAACACCTGGAAAAAAACTGGAAATTCTGATGCTGCAAAAAGATGATATTAAACTGGGACTGATCCTGGGCTTTTTTACCCCTTTTCTGGGAATGGTTGCTTTCTATTTCTGGAAATTCCGGATCTATTCCTTTAAAGTATTCCTGGAATACATGGGCCTGGAGAAACGACTCCTAACTGGTATGATCAGTTTCTCCTTATTTGCCAATGCCCTCTTGTTTACATTCTTTATTAACCGGCATATTGACAAAACCGCTGCCGGTATTTTTATTGTAACCATTGTTTATGCTGCAATAGCATTGGGTATCAAGTTCTGGTATTGATTGATCTTAAATTCATCAATACCTTCAAAATAGTTCCAAAAAATCAGGAAGAAAATTAATTTTTTATTTGAGCTACCTGAATCTTTTTTAAAAGAAAATTGTAAATTTGGAAATGAACAGTACTAATTTCATACAACAACCTTCAGCCTTTGCTCAACTGGTGGATCAACTGCGCAACAAATCGGAAGCAGAACTAAAAATGCTTTACCTCCACTTTTTTAAAATTGAATTACAAAACGAATGGAATACGATTACAAAAAATACTGATTTAAAAAAAGCTTCCGAGCAGGATATCATTCATGCAATCCAAAAAAATCGCTATCATAGTTGAGGATGTATTTTGTTATTTTGGATGCCAACATTTGGATAAAATTTGCCAGAAGCAAAAATATCGCACCCTTACTGGATCGTTTGTTTATATATCATTTTCTTCCGGTTGTTAATAATTATCTATTAGCTGAAATCTTTAATGCACTTACAGATAATAAGTGGATGAATAAAAATCAAGCAACTCAAATCATTGATTTTATTAAAAAAATCGCATTAGTAATGACCGAACAGGCTGTTTACAGACTAAGCCCTGATCCTAAAGACAATTATCTTTTTGATCTTGCTATTCAAAACAATTGCGTGTTTATTATTTCTGATGATAGCAAACTGCTTCGCTTCACAATAAAGCCAATTCCGGTTTATTCAACCACTTGGTTCCTTAAAAAATTCCCACTTCATTAATCACATCAAGCAAGTTTTTCTAAGGTAATTCCTGCAAATCGATAAATCATGTACAATTGGGAATTAGATTCCCAAAAATACATAACAAGTACAGTATATCGACTATATCTAAAAAAAGCCCGGTCTGTCAAAATCGGGTTTTTTAATTATTCAACTGAAATAACAAAAGTAATAGACTGCTTCACCAGGCTGGTTACCTTCTTTCCATTTTGTACAGCCGGAACCCAGGCCGGGCCTTTTTTAATCACCCGCAAAGCTTCGTCTTTAGTCCCATAACCGGGGTCATTCTCGGCTATCACATGACTGACACTGCCATTTTCATCCACAATAAAGTTCATATTCACCGCATACTTCCCTGCAGGTGCTCCATTTTTAACGGGTAAATCCCTGTTTAAATTTCTTTCCAGGTATTTCTGCCAGCCTGCTTTCCCACCTGGAAAAGAAGCGGGTATCTCTGGTTCCGTAAATATTTTATCATTAAGAAGCTTAATTGTAGGCACTTTGCTGGTAATTTCCACTACCCCGTTTTTGCCTGCCTCCCCATACTTCGCTATAGCCAAATCTTCCTTCCAAACATTTACCCGTTCAATATCAGAAGAAGTAATCGTTGCAATATCAAAATCTGCGGGCATTTGTTTTCCATCTAATATATACAATGGTTTTGCCTTTTTTAAAGTTAGCTCCACTACTCCGTTTTGACCTAAATTTCCATATTTATCCAATGCTGCTTTATCTTTTAAAACATTTATAGAAACAATATTCTGTGGATTAATCTTACTTATTTCATCAAACCAAATCTTCCCATTAACAATAAACAAAGGATGGGGTTTAGTGGAATCATTGAAACGAACTACTTTAATTTCTTTATTGTTGGCTGAATAGCTGTTACCAAGCATGGTTATAGCATGTTTTCTGGCTGAATCATCATTCATCAGTTTCAATTTTATTACCTGAAGATCAGAATCTTTTAATGCCTTGGTTTTCAAGATCAGAAAATTACTATCATTAATTGCCCCATTCTTTATAGTTGTATCATTTATTGAATAAGCTCTTAATTGTAATACCCCTCCAGCTTGTTGAACATCTTGATGATTTGCAGTTCTGAACGCAAATAAAACTGCAACTATCGCCATTAGTGGTAATATCATTACCCTTCTTGCATTGGGAAATCTTGGATTTTTTGAATTGGTAAGCATCAGTAATAGTCTTTTAATAGATAGTGAAAAGAAAAAATGTAATAGACTGCTTCACCAGGCTGGTTACCTTCTTTCCATTTTGTATTGCCGGTACCCAGTCCGGCCCTTTTTGAATCACCCGCAATGCCTCGTCTTTAGTGCCATAACCAGGATCATTCTCTGCCACCAGGTTACTGATATTCCCATTCTGATCTACAATAAAATTCATATTCACCGTATACTTACCGGCAGGAGCCCCATTTTTAACAGGCAAATCTCTGTTTAAATTTCTTTCCAGGTATTTCTGCCAGCCAGTTTTTCCACCTGGAAATGAAGCAGGCATCTCTGGTTCTGTAAATACTTTATCAGTAAGTTTAAGTGTTGCCAATTTGCTGGTTATTTCCACTACCCCATTTTTACCTGCCTCTCCATACTTCGCAATAGCCTGGTCTTTCGTCCATACATTTACACGTTCAATATCAGGAGGGTTAATGCTTGCAATATTAAAATCAACATGCATAGGTTTGCCATCCAGTACATATAATGGCTTTACCTTTTTTAAAACAATTTCTACTACACCGTTTTGACCTTCTGCCCCATATTTGTCCAGAGCTGTTTTATCTTTCAATACATAGACTGCTTCTATAGTCTGTGGATTTAGGTTGCTCATTTCCCCCGTTTTTATTTTCTTGCCATCAACAACATACAAGGGTTGAGGCTTAGCAGAATCGTTTATATTAACAAATACTACAGCATTTTTACTGGGTGAAACTTGATTGATCTTATTCACTTTTTCTTCAAGTAAAGGCAAATTAGATTCATGTAAACTAAGTTTCGGTACAGAATCAATGGAAACTACTTTTAAAGGTTTTACTGATATAAGAATCATCGTATCCTTTTGCATTTTTGAAGTAACATATCCAACAGTATAAAGATTTACCTGAACATTATATAGCTTCCCGGTTTTTGCTTCACCGGTTAGTTTGCTGGCATAATACATTGCAAAATCACTGGACTTATATTTATCCAGGGCTGTATTCACAACATGTTTCTCATTGATCCAAATTCCATATTCACTGGCATTTTTCCACTTTTCATACTGCGCTGTTGAAGGTATCTTCCAACGAGCTGCTGGCACTTTAGTAAAAGTTACTTTAGTGACATGTTCGCGTTGTTCGGCATTCATTCCACAATAAATCTCATACGCTTTTTTACTTTCTTCAAAACTGCCAGTAAAATTTGTTACTACTCTTTTTGAAGGTAACACATGAGTAGTTATTTTTTTTAAAATATCTTCATATTCATCCAGGTCTGCCTGCGAAACCCCTGCACCTGCAGGAATAACAGTTGAATCTGAATTTACCTGTAGCTCGCCGGTAAACAATTTTAACCCGCTTTCATTATCCTGTTTCATCCTGAAGGCAAACAATAAAGCAACTATAGCCATCAGCGGTAATATCATTACCCGCCTTACATAAGAGAATCTTGGATTTTTTGAATTGGATAGCATAAGTAATCGTCTTTTAATAGGTGAAAAGAAAAATGGATGTGTTAATAAATATTGTTGCCGGGGATAAGCTGCTGCTAAAAGCATGGCAGCAAATGATGCCGTATCTCCTGCTTCAACGGAATGCTGATCTGCAATAAATTCATGTATCATATGCAGTTCCTTCCGTGCCAGCCAGAAAAAGGGGTTGCACCAGCCAATCGCCAGCACCAGCTGCATAATCAGCGTATCTGTGCTGTGTTTTTCCTGTACATGAATCAGTTCATGCTGTAATACCTGCTGACCGGTTGCTGTATCCAGATTAATGTCCTCATTCCAGAATATATACCGGAAAAAAGAAAAAGGTGTTCCGCTGGCATTGGTATAAATCAGCCATACATCCTGAAACTTTTTACCAGGGTATTTTTTAAACAGCTGATAAATTTTTACCAGAGCCCTGATCATCATTACTACAAAAAACAAGGAAACAATCAGGTAACCAAAGCCTGCCAACTGCATCCAGTTTACAGGATGGCTTTTTGCCGCTACCACTGCATCTATAGAACTGTTATACCCGGCAAATACATACATAAATTGTATCGCCCTGTTCCGGGCTTCCAGTTGATCCAGCTGTATTTTCACCACCGGGATCAGAAATGAAAGTATAACGGAAACCAATATATAAAACCGATTATACCGGTGAAACCGTTTATTCCGCAATACCAGCCAGTAATACCCCATCATTACTGCGCTGCAGGCAATTACCTGCAAACCATACCAGGCAAAGCTTATCATAAATTATTTTTTAGTTTTCATTTGTTGTAATAACAATTCCAGGTCTTTTATTTTCAGGTCTTTCTGCTTTACCATAAAAGACACCACATCAGTAAATGACCCTTCAAAATACCCATCCACCAGTGTACGGATAGAATTGGAGGAATAGTCTTCCTTACTTACCAATGCATGGTACTGGTGTACCCTGCCATGTACTGCAATACCTGCAAAACCCTTGTCTACTAATATTTTTAAAATAGTGGCAACCGTATTGGAATGCGGCCTGGGCAGCGGCTGGTCTTCCACAATATCTTTGAGGTAAGATGCCCCCAGCTTCCAGAGGGTTTGCATGATCTGCTCTTCGGCTTTTGTTAATTGTTTAATGTCCATCAACTAATTTTTTAGTTATTCAAAGATATAAACTAATTTTTTAGTTAAACAACTATTTTTTTAGTTTATTAAAAAAAGTTTTCCTTTTAACAGAATGAGATCATACTAACTACCAAATCCTATTTAATCAATTTCGGCTCAGTCCTAATATGGGTTACCCCATTTTGGATTGCAATTCCTTCCCTGCCAGGCAGGTACCAGCACCTTAATCGGTAAGGAATCGGTTAGGACCAAGTCCGTCAAATGACGGAGTTAATATGAGCCGATTCCTAACCGATTAAGGTGCTGGTAGGGTGTTGGTATCAGTAAAAACCGGCTTTAAACAGTTGTTGCTATAGCTTTTACAGATTAATAATAGGTGGATCTTTACAATTACAGCTGTGCAGTTATGTATCATTTATAAATCTTACCGTACTTTGCAACCCAACCAACAGGTTCCTTAAAAGGAGGTTTATGAAATATTATATCATTGCAGGAGAAGCCAGCGGCGATTTACACGGCAGTCATTTAATTCAGCAACTACATTTACTGGATGCCCATGCCCATATCCGTTGCTGGGGCGGGGAAATGATGGAAGCTGCCGGTGCTACCCTGGTAAAACACTACCGGGAACTGGCATTTATGGGCTTTGCTGAAGTGATCCTTAACCTGCCTACCATCCTTAATAATATCAAATTCTGTAAAAAAGATATAGCTTCTTACCAACCGGATGTACTGGTATTGATAGATTATCCCGGTTTTAATTTAAGGATTGCCGAATGGGCCAAAAAACAAGGCATTAAAGTGGTCTATTATATTGCCCCGCAGGTCTGGGCCTGGAAGGAAAACAGGGTGAAAAAAATGAGGCTTTGCATTGATAAAATGCTCTGTATCCTGCCTTTTGAAAAAGATTATTTTAAAAATAAGTGGGATTGGGAAGTGGAATATGTGGGCCATCCCCTGGTGGAAGTAATTGAAGAAAGCCGTAAATCCTTCGTTAAGAATCAGGGTAATAACCTGGTTATAGCATTACTGCCTGGTAGCCGTAAACAGGAAATTTCTAAAAAATTACCGGTAATGCTGGAAGTAAGCCGCGCTTTTCCTGAATTCCGTTTTGTTGTGGCAAAAGCTCCTGGTCAGGAGGATGAGTTCTATGCTACTTTTCTGGCACCTTATACCAATGTTGATTCCGTTAGAAATGATACGTATAATTTACTGATGCAGAGTAAAGCGGCCCTGGTTACCAGTGGTACCGCCACACTTGAAACTGCTTTATTTGCCGTACCGGAAGTAGTTTGTTACAAAGGCAGTAATATCAGTTACCAGATTGCCAAAAGGCTGGTGAAAGTAAAATACATCTCCCTGGTAAACCTGATCATGGATAAACTGGTGGTGACTGAACTGATTCAGCAGGATATGAATACGGTTAATCTGATTAAAGAACTGCAGGAACTGCTTTATAATATCGACCGGAAACAACAGCTTCAACAGGATTATGCTGATCTTAAAAAGATCCTCTCTGCAGGAGGAAATGCATCCGTAAAAGCAGCGGAGAGCATCTATGCATTTCTTACTTCCGCACCAATGGTAAAATAACCAGTTTAAATAACATTATTATCAATGCAATCAGAAACATAAACAGGGAAATTCTGTTCATGCCATGCATATATTTTTCAAAATCTGTTCTTTCCTTTGATGGGTCTCTTTTCCGGATATACAGG
>Ga0208872_1000336_pt1 | contig 37815 bp, 36 predicted proteins | sample CryBogCBH12Aug08_FD_185508 | JGI IMG/M metagenome (GOLD analysis project Ga0208872, IMG submission 185508) | Freshwater microbial communities from Crystal Bog, Wisconsin, USA - CBH12Aug08 (SPAdes) | ecosystem: Environmental > Aquatic > Freshwater > Lake | place: Crystal Bog, Wisconsin, USA...
ACCAACAACTGTAGAAGCTAGTTGTGTGCTAGAAATATACCCTAAATTTCCTAACCCTGTTACTGTTGATAATAGTTGTGTGCTAGAAATATACCCTAAATTTCCTAACCCTGTTACTGTTGATAATAGTTGTGTGCTAGAAATATATCCTAAATTTCCTAGACCAGTATTTGTTGATTGAGTTGTTATACCTAACCCTGTTACTGTAGAAGTTAGTTGTGTGCTAGAAATATATCCTAAATTTCCTAGACCAGTATTTGTTGATTGAATTGTTATACCTAATCCTGTTACTGTAGAAGCTAATTGTGTGCTAGAAATATAACCAAATGTTCCAAGACCAATTATGGTAGAAGTAATAGATGTTTGTCCAGCACCAGCACTACTAATATAAATATCTCCTAATCCAGTTACTGTTGATAATAGTTGACTGGAAGAAATATAACCAAATGTTCCTAATCCAATTATAGTAGAAGTAACAGAGGTTTGCCCAGCGCCAGCACTACTAATATAAATATCTCCTAATCCTGTTACTGTTGAAGTAAGTTGACTAGATGAAATATATCCTAGATTTCCTAAACCAATAGATGTAGAAGTAATAGATGTTTGCCCAGCGCCAGCACTACTAATATAAATATTTCCTAGACCTGTTACTGTTGATAATAGTTGGCTAGAAGAAATATAGCCAAATGTTCCAAGACCAATTATGGTAGAAGTAGTGTTTGGTTGAATAATAGAATTTATTCCTTGAAAACTTGATAATAATTGACTACTAGAAATATATCCAGCAGTTCCTAATCCATCAATTGTAGAATTTGTATTTGGTTGTATAAATTTAGGAATACCAGATACAGTAGAAGCAAGTTGGCTAGAAGAAATATATCCAGAATGAGATAAATTAACTAAAGTAGAAGCAAGTTGTGAACTAGAAACATAACCAATAGTTCCTAATCCTCTAACAGTTGATTGTAATGAAAAAGAAGATATATATCCTAGATTACCTAATCCAATAATTGTAGAAGTAACACTAGTTGCTGTTCCTAGACCATTCACAGTAGAAGTAAGTTGCGATGTAGAAATATATCCAGCACTTCCTAAGCCAACTACAGTAGATGTTAAATTATTTAATGTTACTGAACCCGCAGTAGATAAATAGCCGAGATTACCTAATCCAGCTAATGTAGATTGGAGACTCTGTGTTGATATATAACCAATAGTTCCTAATCCTCTAACAGTGGAAGTAAGTTGTGGAGTTGATATATATCCCAGAGATCCAAGTCCTGTATTTGTAGATATGAGAGCATAGATAAATGTAGAAGTATTAGAAGAATTTCCTAAAATATTTGTTCCAGTATTTATCCAACTACATGTTTTTTCTTTGAGTCTTGTTAAATATTGTGATGTAGAAGAATCGTATGATGTAAAAGCACCAGCAACTAGAAATTGATTGTAAGTTTCTGGATAAATATCATATACAGAATTATTGAATCCATAAATTACTGGAAAATCAGTCAAATAATTCCCATTTGAATTAACACGTGTTATATAATGATTTGAATTTCCTTGATAAGAAGTAAAATCACCACCTATTATAAAATTATTTGATAAATCTACAACAGTTTTTCTAACAGCATTATTAAAAATAAATCCTACATTATTACATACAGAACCATTTGTAAATATTTCAATGGCATAATTTGCCGAGGTTCCATTATAGGATGTAAAAGCACCATTTATTAATAAGTTTGAATTTACTAATGTTTTAATAAAATATACTGAATTATTAAACCCAGTTCCGCCTTGAAATATAGTATTTTCTAATGTAGCATCTGATAATAAATGTGCTATATTATTTGATATTATAATAGTGTTATAAATACCAAAGGACCCTCCTACAAATATTGAACCATCACTTTGCAATGCGATTGTATAAATCGGTCCATTAAACCCTAATCCAATATTAAATGTTGGATCATAAAATCCACCAGATGTTAAACGAATTAGATAAGGACAATTATAACTATCATAAAAATTGAAACTACCACCAATATATATTTTCCCATCAGTATTAATTACAATAGAGTTAACGGGACCATCAAAACCTGGCAATGAATTGAATGTAACATCCACGCTGCCATCAGAATTTAATCTTATAATATATTGATAAGTGCTTCCGTTAAAAGAATTAAAATCACCGCCAACCAAAATTTTATCATCACTTTGAATTGCTATTGTTTTTACAATTGAGTTAAACCCAGTTCCTATATTAAAAGTATTATCAACTGTTCCATCATTATTAAAACGAATAATATAATTATATGTAGAACCATTATAAGCAGTAAAATCACCACCAGCAATAATTTTTCCAGTAGATTGTTTAGCAATAGTTCTTACAGCTCCATTGAGTTGTGTGGCCGTAAAGGACCCATCAATTGCTAAAGCAGGGCTTGATCTCCATAATTCTCCATCTGAACCAATAAACAACCCATAAACACAAGGATCCGCACCAGCAATATTTGGATCTGTATTAATTCCATCCGAGTAATAATATAAAGTTTTTCCAGTAGGCCCTGTAGGTCCTATTGGTCCTTGTGGGCCTGGTGGACCTTGAAAACAACCACATTGACTTAAAACTGTTTTTGCTTTATGGATTGCTGTAAGCTGTGATGCTTGCATTACTCTACTTTTGGATGTATTTGTTTATTTTACACAAATAATACTTACTTAAAAGAGTATTAATAGTATGTTTTAGGCGATAGTGGAAACACACCGCCTAATTTGGTCTCTTAGTATATCGGTAATTACATTGGACTTTGATGATAATATCATAGTAATCCAAGAAGCCCAGTTCGATTCTGGGAGGGACCTTTTATAACTCTTTACCCCCATAGCGTAGTGGATAACGCGTTTCCCTTCTATTGCGTAATATAGGAAAAGGTCGTAGGTTCGAGTCCTACTGGGGGTGATATCCGCAAGGATATTTTTTATATAGTATTATCTATATGAAAAATATCATTTTCTTCAGGACTAATTTAATTCTTCTTTTATCTCATATATACAAGATGGATTAAAATTATTTATTTTTTCATTACTATATCCTTTACAATTCATCATTAATTCTACACCACTTTTATATAAAATACGCTTACTTGAGTGACTATGTCCGCATATCCATGCTTTTAATGATTTTGATTGTAAATGTCCAGATAATTCTGTATAAAATAAATAATTTCTTGGATCATTAATATATTTTTCATTAATTAATAATTGTGATGGTAAATAGTGTGTTAAAACAATTGTTTTTCTACCTTGTTCTTCTAATAATTCTAGACGTTTCATTAACCAATAACAATGATCTTCATGTATATCATTTATATCTTGTGGTGTAAAACGTCTACTGCCGTCAATACTTATATAATTCGTATCATTTAGATATGTCAAACAATCTACATATTTATAACTTGGTATATATACCCATAATGTACATCCTAAAATACTATAATTTGTATTCGGAATGTCAAATTGTTGTTTCTGTAGATAATGAACATTTGGATAATTCTTAAATAATATTTCAATATATTCTTCAGTTTGTTTTATAGAACATGGAGCATTATACTTCCATTTTGTATGTATTTTATTATAATAGTCATGATTACCCGTTACATAAAATACGTGTAACCAGTTTTTAGAGCAATAATCAATAAACTCTTTGAATGTTTGTGATTTAGGATATCCAATATCTCCACATAATGCTAAATAGGGAGCATTTGGTATAAGAAATTTATTATAATCTATAGAATTCATTGTTTCAAGATGTATATCACTTACATATTGTATATTCATTCTATAAAGAAGGTATAAACAAATTTTTATATACTATAATAGATAAAATGGGTACAAGAGGATATTATATATTCAAATATAATAATAAATATTATATATTTTACAATCATTGGGATTCATATTTTTCTAATTTAGGGGCCTTGATTATAAATGAATTAAAAACAATTGATACAGAAATTATGAAAATATATATTGATAGAATCAATGAAGATGATATTACTGATGAAAATGGCGGGAAAGATTATGAAGGTTTAATGAAAGCATTAGAAAATCCTGAAAAATATTATTTAGAAAATATTCTTAATGAAGAACCAGAATTATATTTTGATATTGAATATATATATATTATTGATTTAGATAAAAATATTTTTAAAGTAAAATATAATGATGAAAATGGAAATGTTCAATGTAATCGCTTTAATTTAAATTCTATTCCAGAAAATTGGATTGAGTTATGTAATTAAGGTCTAAAAAACTTTATATATATATATATAGGTATAAAATGGATCATGGTGGATTAACGCAACTAGTAGCGATTGGTGCTCAAGATAATGTTATGTTTAATAAATAATAAAAGAGCAGCACAACAATATTTTGAATTACCCTTTAATACATCTCCACAATTTAATACACAAGTAAGATGTAATATTGTAAAATATGCTGATACAGTTAATTCATTTAATATGGCTCCATTACCAGTAGGATGGAGATATAAAAGATGTTGGACAACACATTTGATTAAAACATGTTATATTACAATTGGTGGAGAAATTATATGGAAATCCAGTAAGGAATGGCAACAAATGAATAATCTTATTTTTGAAAATAAAGATAAAGAACTTATATTTGATTATGATGCTGACACAAGAACTATCTTGTCTAATGAAGAACATGAAGTTATTGTAGAACCAATTAATCTAAAAAATGCTATAGTATCAGGTTATGGTATTCCAATAATTTGTCTACCATATAGCGAAGTACATTTTATTATTGAATTTGGTTCGCTTATGGATTGTATTGAATCTTATAATACCAATCCTTTACCATTAAATCCTCATCATAATATGTATATGAATAATTGTACTCTTATAGGGTTATATACATATTTAGATATTGATGAAAGAAGAATATTAGCAACTCGTCAATTTCCTGCTGGAAAAATAACAAAACACAATAATACGTCTTATCAAATTACTACAAAAGCAAATAGATATGCTAACATTTATCAAAACCTACTTTGTTCAGCAGTATACATCCATATTACAGATATAAATGATAATGAACTTCCTAGGCAAATACTTAAAAATATAAAGGTGAAAATTAATAATAGGGAAAGACATAATTATTCTGGATTACAATCACGCCATCAAATAAGAAATAATCTACCACATCCCACAAAAACAAATAATAAATCCCAAAACTTATATTATATTTCCTATTGGCCTGGAAGAACAAATGAATTAGGAGCAGAACAAGGATTAAATCTATCAAGAATAGAGATTTATACAATGGAATTTGAATATGAAAACTGGGTACCAAATGATTTACAATTCAAAATTAGCATAAATCACAGAACTCAAAATATCTTGCAAGTTGAGTCTGGAATGGCTGGAATAAAATATGCTTTTAATAATTGTAATTTTCTTATGTTACAAGCACCCCCAGAAATACCAGCACCTCCAACAGGGCCAGGTCCAGCACCAGTGCCACCGCCAGAGCGAATGCTTCAATTTCCAAATACAACTCAACAAATTCAAGTAAATGCTGATGATACGTGTATGATTTCACACAATACTTTTAGAGAAGGAGAATCTGTAGATCAGTGTAAGCAATGTAATAAAGTATTCACAACTATTATGTTATCACAATGGTTATCTACAAGAAATCGCCATCAACATAAATGCATTCATTGCTCACAAGTATATAATATCAATACATTTATAAGAGGAAAGGCACATATAGTTGGGCCTCTTTGAATGTTAGATGGAATATTTGGTAGGAATGTAAATGCATATATAGATTCATATTTATTTAAACATAAATAAATATTAGTTATATAATGAAAGAAACATATTTAATTAACACTAGTTGGGGTAAATTTAAAGTAAAATATAATGAAGATTCAATATCATTAGGAGGTTCAACTATATGTATTACAATATCATCAAACGGAAATATTGGATGGTTCGAAACTACGAGAGGAGGATGTGAAATTAATAATAAAGAAATAAAAGTATATTTTGTTAATTTAGCAATAACTATTTTTCATAAATATTTTCCAGATATAAAATATATAACTCTATCTGATGGTAGTTCATATAATTGTATTCTTCCCGATGGAGTTAAAAAAAGAATAAATTTAATGTATGCTAATTTATTATTTCATGGTAAAACATATTATGAAGAAAAATATGGAGCAACATTATTATCTGATGATGATATACCTCTTTTAGAAAAATTTAAAAATAATAGAAAAGATTCAAAATATAAACCAAAAACATTTAATTTTGAAAATAAATCATTGAATGAAATATTAACTCCATTATATGAAAAAACAGATACATGGGAGGATTTTTTTAAACTTATTCAAGATAAATATAATAAAAGAAAATGTGAAGTAATATATCCTTGGTATAAAAAAACGGTATTTGAATTAATTGGAACAAAATCTATATCTGAATATTGGAAAATTGATATTCATAATATAAATAAAATAGAATATAAAAAAATAAAAGAAGGTGGAAATAAAACTTTAAAAAAAGATAAAAAATATAGAGAAATAGAATATCCTTATTTTGATGGATTTAATAATGAGAATTTAAATTATACAAAGAAGTATTTATTTTTTTGACTTTGCTCTTTTTCTTCTATCCTTCAAGGTTTGTAAGAATTTTGAAAGATATGTTAGGGCTTGTGCTTTTGTAAAAATTGATTATATGTTTAAGTGTTTTTAATTAATAGAATGGAATCTGATATAAAATGTACTAATTATATAATTTGTAAATCTTAGATCTAACTTATGTATTAGTTGTGATACTATATTTGAAGCAAAATTACAATTTATTGATAATTGTAAAGATAAAGATGTATATAAAAAAAGAAAGTGAAACTAAAACAAAATTTCTACTGTTCCACTGTTCTACTGTTCTACTGTTCTACTGTTCTACTGTTCTACTTTTAATATTATTTAATTCTCGTAAATGAGTTTCAACATCAAAAGGTGGTATTCTTAATTCAGCAGTTACATTTTCAATTTCATATATAACATTATTTATAGAATTATAATAATATGATGAACAATTTAAATAATCTGATTGGAGTTTAATAACATCTCCTAACGTTTTTACAATATTTTTGATTTGTTCTAGCATATCTTTTTGTTTTAAAGATTTTTGTAAAATCTCAGCAGGTGTAAGAGGGAGTGGTTCAAATGTTGCGTATTCATTATTCATTATGTATTATTCTTTAAAGCATAGTATATCTTGCTTTAAATAACCATATCTTCAGGCATTCTTATTTTTTAAAGCCAAGCGTTTTCTTCTATCCTTCAAGTTTTGTAAGAATTTTGAAAGATATGTTAGGGCTTTTTCTTTTGGGTCTTTTTTCTACCTAATCTTTTATAATAGCTTTCTTCTTTAGTCTCTGTGTTCTAACTTTAAGAGTATTCAAAAGTTTTGATAAATATTCTAATGCTTTTTCTTTTGGATCTTTTTTTACATCTATACAAAGTGTTTCAAGTTCTTCTTTTGTAAATACTTCTTTATAAGATTCATAAAATTCTTGTTCTTTATTATTAAGAATTGTATAATAAAGTCCTAATGCCTTCCATACTTTACGATTTTCTGGTTTAATTTGAAGCTCTTTTATTTCTTTTTTTAAAAATGGAATAGTATTAAAATATTCTGTGTTCTGCCAAATAGTGGCGATTTGCTTACATTTCTCTTTAAAAACATTTAATTCCATCTCACCTTTCATAATATTACAAGAGCCACAACAAGGTTTAACATTATCAGTAGTATATTTACGAATTGTATTATCTACTCTGTCTAAACCAATTCTTCCTATTGATGAATAATTACATAAATAACATGGTTGTTTTAATATATTGTCCCATTCTTCTTTTGTAATTTCAAATTCCATATTTCTTTTTTCTATACTTAGTTTTTTATATGTATTATAATGATTAATATTTTGTGAATAATATTTATTCCATTTCGAATAAAAGTCTTTCGTTGGAATTTGTTCTAGACCTATAATTTTACATTTTTCTAGAAAGAATAAAGGATGATATGCCATTTTCATACGATTACACATTTCACAACAAGATACTGTATTTTCTTTTGTATATCCTTTCGTATTGTCCACTCTATCAATTCCATTTACCTCAATATCTTTTAAATAATGACAATAAAAGCATTCCTTATCTACTAATTCACTAAATTCTTCAAACATAAGTTTAAAATCATAATCTCTTTTTAGTGCTCCCTTTATATAATCTTTAAAATATTTTTCTTTATTTCTAAAATTTTCATTTTTATAATTTCTTTCTCGTGTTCTTTTTAAATCTTGATTATGTTGAACTGTATTACAATGATTACAACGTTTAGATTCTTGGTTATTTAATGTTTTAAATGTATTATATTCCTTTCCACAATCTACACAAATTCTTTTATTAGAGTTGGCTTCTTTTAATACCTTATGAAGTTCTTTTCGTTTATCAAAACGTTCCTTATCTTTTTGTCTTTCTTTTTCTAAACATTCTTCACAGCTTTTCTTTTTCCCATTACAGATATTAAAACATCCTCTTGCTATATCACAATATTTAAATCCTTTTTCTTTTTCTTCAATATAATAAATATCTCTTTCATGCTTTTTACAGAAATCAGTGCCACTTGTATGATGTTTACATCCTTCATGCTTACATAATTGTTTTCCTTCATGTTTCTTTTTTAAACAATCAGCACATGTTACACCATCTGTAATAGTATTATTACAACCTCTAAAGAAGAATCTACACCATTGTTTTCCTTCTAGAACACCATCATCATAAGTTTTATTGCGTTCATGACGACCACAATAACCATTGTCTAATGGTGGAAATTGACATGATTGTCCTTTTCTAGGACCTTCTTGAATAATGGCTTTACATGCCGGGATTGTTTGGGTATCCATTTCTAAAATAGATACGTTATTTTTTTTTAAATGGTTTAATTTTTTTTAAATTTGTGTATATTATTTTCTTTAGATGTAACCCATTCTAAATTGCTTATTACATTATTTGTTCTGTCTTTATCTTTATGATTAACTTGTGGTTTATTATAAGGATTTGGTATAAAGGCTAACGCAACTAATCTATGAATAAATAATTTATTATTCCAAATATTAATTATTTTATAACCAGATTCATTTAAATAACCTTCTGATATACGGTTTTTTGGTGTTTTTATTCTGCCATATGATGAAACATAATAATTTATTTTATTATCAATAAGTTCTGGATTTATTTCTATCCATTCTTCATTTTTAATATCATCTTTATTATCATATTTCCATTTAAATCCATATGCAGATTTATTTTTTCCTGTTAAAGCATTTCTAATTCTTCCTATTAAATTTTTGATTGTTTTATCGTTTATTTCTTGTATTTTTGTCAAATTATTATCAAATAACCATTTTGTAGCTAATATTATTGAATCGTATTTCTCTAAAATCATATTATCCTTATTTAATCTTAATATTTCTCTTCTTCCTGACCCAAATCCAAATTTAATTTCTTTTTTCGTTTCATTTTTATGTGCATGTTGTTCTTTCATTGTATACCATTCTAAATTATTTACATTATTATTAATTCTATTTTTATCTTTATGATTAACTGTAGGTTTATTTTCTAAATTTGGTATAAATGTTTCAGCTACTAAACGATGAACTAATTTATTAAATCTTTTATTATTATCTCCTTTTATACTAACACTTTTATAACTAGACATATTAACTTCTTTAATTATTCTATTTGTTTTTATATTTTTTATTACACCATTATTATTTATTATATAATTACTAAATCCATTTATTCGTTTCCATTCTTCTTCCATATTTAACTAAAATATATAATTTTTAAATTATATATTTTAATTTTTAATTTTTTTTAATTTACTACTTATTTAATTTACTTATTTAATTTACTTATTTAATTTACTTATTTAATTTACTTATTTAATTTACTTATTTAATTTACTTATTTAATTTACTTATTTAATTTTTTATATTAAGGATACTACTACAACTAAACATACATTAAGATGCTTAGTTGGAATAGGCCAGCGCTGGTTCCGCAGTAATAAATTACTACTCTATCAACTCTCCTTCAATACACAATAACAAGTATATTGAATTCCTCTGATAGACTACATCTCTGTAGGGGCCGACTATATCTTAGGATGATTACTCACCCCACCGACATTTAGTCTGTGAACTGCATCCATGGTCTTACGACTTTAGGACTTGGCTGCGGATTAACTCTATTCATAACGTTCTTACCATACCCATGAATTTCTCCCTGGTGTTACTGGGCAGATCTTTCGACCCCAGAACGGTAGTTATGACTTAGCAAGTACTCCCCGCAATTTGACGGTGTTGCCCATTGTTCTAACCTCCATAAAACAATTGTTATTGGACTAGCGACTCCTTTTTCGAATCACTATTGGCAGCATGGTGTTTTCTAAGTGGTTATGATACTATTAATATCATGTACCCACTTCCTTAATTAGAAAACGAGATTCCGCCCATTCCACTCATCACCCTTAGCACATTGTAATTGGTCGCAAAGACATATACTTGTGCTGAAGATGTGGTACCAACAGTGTTGTTAGACACTGTGAGTAATAGTGTAGTGTTATCAATACGTGATAAGTTGCATGTGCCAGTGGGCTGGTGTGTCTCAGGCTGGAGAGCGAATGAGTACACATTGATACCGACGGCGGGCACATTGGTGTGGTGCTGGAAGGGCTGGACTTCGTTGAAGTAGCGGCCTTCGCGCACTTGGAAACGATCGTGACCGTTGAGCTGGAGTAAGGCTGTGACCACGGGATTGCGGCCAGCCATGCCCTCCACACGAGTCACGGAGTAACCAGACTCGAGCACTGAGCGATCCCACCAGTCAGAGAAGTTGAAAGGCTGTTGTCCCTTCCAAGGGTTGATCACGTTATCATCGCACGCCACGAAGCTATCACGTTGGACAACCCACACAAGTTCCTTACAGGGGTGATTGAAGTTGAGCTTGAGCTTGTTGGAGCTGGATGTGATTGACTCAGCGCCAGTGAACTGCAGAGTCTCAATGAGGTATTCATGTGAGACTTGCGCAAACTTGCGGCGTTCATCAGTGTCTAGGTAGATGTAGTCAACATACAGAGAAGCGGCCTGTAAGTTGGCGTTGTTCACACGATCACGGATGGTGTGAGGGTTAGAAAGCTGAGGAGTGATGTCCCAGCATAAGTTGCGGAGATCATTGAACTCCAGATTGATTCGCACCTCGTGATACTGGAGAGCGATCAGGGGGAGAGCCAGACCAGGGTTGCGGCAGAACCAGAACTGGAGAGGAATGTACAGAGTGTAGCCAGGGGCGCAGTTCACCACCTCATTGAGAGAGTTGGGTTCGCCACCAGCGCAGTCATCATCGCAGGCCTCGCCACCTTGCACAAGTAAGTTGGTGAGCACGGGCACATTACCAACCATCTTGGCATAGCCACCTTGTTTGCCGGCCTCTTGTGTGAGCTCATTCCAAATGTGGAGCCAGATGCCATAGTGCTTGTCAATGCGTTGGCCACCGATTTCAAGTTCAACGGACTTTACTAGATTGTGCCCAACCCAGTTGAGCCAGCGGAACTGGGCACCAGAGCCATCGCCGGCCTGGAGAGTTACCTGGGGCAGAGTAGCCTGGAGGTAAATGCGGTGGATTAAATCACCATTGCGTTGAATGGTGCATGTCACACGCTTGCCAAAGCCAGGGGAACCATTGAAAGGATTCTCAATGGATTCCATGGCGAAGTTAGTGTGACGACGGTACACTTGCTTGAAAAAAGTAATCTGAGGGTTACCTGTAAGGTAAACATCCTGGGCACCATAGGCAACGAGCTGCATCAAACCACCACCTGTCATTTTCTATACCCTTCATTTAGAAAATAATTTTAGAAGAACGCAGATTTTTGTGCCGGGAAGGTTGGGTCTAAAACCCTAGTAAAATGTTATTACATGATTGCAAGAGGTGCTAAGAAAAATACTTTAGAAACACGAACTACATTAGATACTTTACATAATCTACAAATTCAAAAAATGGGTGAAAATGAAAAAGACTTATATATTTTAATAAATGAAAAAGAAGAAATAGAATCTAAAATAAATTCTATAGAAAATGAAATTATATATGACCAATTAGAACATCGTTTAAAATTTTTAATAAATGAAATTAATTCTAGAAAAGAAAAAAATGAATTTTTAGATTATTATTTAGATACTGGAGATATTTTATATAATTATTATGATCTTCAAGAAAAAATACAAGAAGGTACATTAGTAGCAAGCAATAAAAAGAAAATTGGTGCTATCTTTGATATACTAGATAAAGCAAATGAAGATAACGCTATAACATCTGGAAGCGAAGAGAAATCTAGAAACGAAGAGAAAGTTAAACATCCTATACAAAATAGTATATCTCGTGATAAATTATTAGAACAATATTTAAAAAAGGTTCATCCAGATAGTGTTAAATCTTCAACAAATATTTCTGATGATTGTTATGGCGATTGTCCTCAGTGTGAAAAAGAAATGGTATTTTCAACAAATGAAGCAGTTTTTACATGTGTAGAGTGTGGATTTCAAGAATTTGTATTAATAGATTCTGATAAACCATCTTATAAAGATCCTCCGCGCGAAGTTTCTTATTACGCATATAAACGTATTAATCATTTTAATGAATGGCTTGCACAATTTCAAGCAAAAGAATCCACTGAAATTCCACAAGATGTTTTTGATCAAATTCTTATTGAATTAAAAAAAGAAAGAATTCTTGATGTTCAAGGAATTAAACAAACAAAAATACGTGAGATTCTTAAAAAACTAAAACTTAATAAATATTATGAACATGTGCCTCATATTATTAATAGATTAAATGGACAAAATGCTCCCATTATGAATAGAGAAGTTGAAGAAAAATTACGCTATATGTTTAAAGAAATTCAACCCTCTTTCCAAAAACATTGTCCTCCAGATAGAAATAATTTCTTATCATATTCATATGTATTATATAAATTTTGTGAATTATTAGAATTAGATGAATATTTACCTTGTTTTCCCTTATTAAAAAATCGTGATAAATTATATGCTCAAGATAAAATATGGGAACATATATGTAGAGAGTTGCACTGGCAATATTTGCGTAGTCTTTAGTAATTTCTACTGAAAAGGATATAGCGCAATATTACCAGGGTCTTCACCAGTCATATCCCATACTTCTTTTCTTACAACTTTTGGATATGTTTTCGTGTAATAATCTAAATCTTCTTGTGTGGGAACATGAGAAGACGCAAGTTGAACTAAAGTGCCTGGTGAAGTTGCGCCAAATTGCTCTATTTTTCTTGAAATGTTAATTGCTATAGCAATAAATACTATGGTTATTAGTATAGCAATACAGAATTTGTTAAATTTTTTCATCTACTTTAGTTCCGGAAATTCTTAAACTTTCATAGGAAAGCCGACAAGGTTGGCACCTAACCCTAGACCAGCACCAGATCGTGCGCTGAAAGCAATAGAGGGGGATACTAAGTCTAACACAGCAAACACAACCGCCGCAGTAACACCTAGACAAACAACATCACGTAAATCTAAAGATTTCTTGGGAATGAAGATGGCAACAGCAGCAATGGCTAAACCTTCCACTAAATACTTGATCACACGGTTTACAACTTCAGTGGCGCTATTCATTTCTATATTGCTTAAAGGTTTTATTTCTTTAAAAACTATATGTCTGATCCGGTTGAAGTAACTCTAAAGCCGGATGAAGTTATTCCGGGACAAGAATATTGTTTAGTAAGTTTTGTTTCCCCTGAGAATGTATTGAAGAATAAAGATGTTTTCTTTTTTCAAGAGTTTGTAAATCAATTTGAAGTATCATTTAAGACAAAGATTTTAGAGGAATTTTTAGCAAGTCGTGTAAATTCTATTAATACAGCTTTAGAAACTCACGCAGCAGAGTTTGAAAAGTTAGATTTAAGTGGAGTTGCCCAAACTTGCCGGAATTCAAAACTCCGTGTTGATGAAACACTAAATGCCCTTCAAGACTTTTCTAAGAAAAATCTATCTGAATTATCTTATGATAAGATGAAGGATAATTATGACACTTTTATGTATAATAATAGCAAGCGTTTAGAGAATGATTTTTATGTTAAAAATGATTTTACTACAACTGTGCGGAGTTTGAAGATTCGTGGTTCTTACAGTTCTCAAGAAGAGGCATCACATTTTGCAAAGAAACTCCAGAAGAAAGATCCTTATTTCAATATTTATTGTGTAAAGGTTGGGCAGTGGTTACCATGGGATCCTCAGCCTTCTGAGATCAAGGATCAAGTATATCAAGAAGAGGAATTAAACACACTTATGAAGAAGTATAGAGAAAACGAGGATGCTCGTGAAGAGTTTCATCGTGAAACAAGAAATAGGAATAAGAACCAAAATATTGCCGGGTCTTCTTCTACGCACGATACGCTCTTTAATGGCACTGGCGATTTAGCAATCCAACGTAAGATTGAATCTGCTTCTAAGCAGTAGTTGTGGGAGGATAAATAGGATGGCATGTGTTAGATTGGCAAAACTGTCCTTCAGCACATGTTATTCCTAAACAATCAACATTACGATATCCCTCATATGCATAATACGCAGAATACGCTAATACAGCAAATACAAAGAGTAATGTAATAACTAAACCAAAAGGAGTTTTACGTGCCATCTAGTATTGGTTAAGGAAATACCGGAAGCATTGTTGGTTTTAATCTAGGAACCACATTTTGCTCACAGAACCCATTTGAACACATATAACCAGTAGGACATTTATTAGGATTTAAACCAAGTTTTTCAACACCGCATGGTATTGGTTGTTGAAATCCTTCAAGTGAATTCTGAAATCCTTCAATGCGTAAATATCTATCTGCCAATAATAATACAAAACCAATAATTATTAATATTAATAAATCGGAAAAATGAAAGATCATCTACTATATCTTTTTGATTATATCTTTTTGATTATATCTTTTTGATATTTATCATTGGTCCTTTTAATCTACGAGAAGCATTTGGATCGTAAGTATCTTCTTCTTCTTTTCTTTGATTTGCAGAATGTTGCCAGAATTCTGGAGCACCAATACGAAAATCTCCATGTATATTTGCCTTATACCAATATACAGAATCTTCTAATTTACCACTTTGACTTGTATTATCAATAATTAAACATTCGTAATTTTGTGTACATTGATCCATAACTTGACAGAAAAATTCAAATGTTGGAAAAGCAGAAGCATAATTATCATAAATACGTCTGCGATTTGACATATAGGATTCTCGTAAAATAAATACATAATCTACATTTGTTCGTAATGCTGGTTGAATACCAAGAGGATATTGCATAGTAATAATAAAGAATACCTTGAGCCAACGGCCGTTCATGAAAAGATAACGAATATTTTTATCGTGAGTCCAAGAATCATCATACATACAATCATCAAGAATCATAAATGAACGAGGATCAATGCGACTTTGAATACCTTTATCTTTATCTTGTTGAATTTTCATCATCATCATTTTTTGGCGTTTACAGAAATTTGCTAGAATTATTGGATTATATTCACCATGAATAAAAATTGGAGGAATCATTTTAGAATAAAATCCATTTGATTCTTCAGTTCCCGAAATTGCTGTGCCAAGAGGCATATCTTGATGATGATATAATAGATCTTTTACAAGAGTTGATTTACCGGTTCTTCTTCTTCCAATAAAAACACACACGGCATCTTGTTGAATTTTTCTCATATCAAACTTCTTCAACGATACATTCTTAATATCTCCGGACATCCTTCTTATATATATACTCTAGAAAAATGCGGATATGAACGAACGAAGCAATCATAATTTAGAAAAGATGGAAATACAATACGGGTTATTCAAAGGGATTGAACTACCAAAACTAAAATATATGAATTATACAATTCCAAATGAATTAACAAAGTTGAAAAATTATTATAATTTAAACACCTATATTCCTCTTATGAAACAACTTTTTGGAGATATTTCTGGAGATATCACTTTTGAAAATAATTATATTATTCAAAAAATTATAGAAAAAAATGGTAGTTATTATTTAAATAACGACACTAAGGAAGTATATCTAAAAGTTACTCATTTAATGGATCCTATTAAAGTTGCCAAAGGAGAAAATGATGATATGAGAAAACAAAATCCATGGAATCAAGCATATGTTGAAACTCTAGCAAGTTATATTTTTGGTAAATTACGAAAAGAAGAAATTACTCCTCATTTTAATTTATTTTATGGTGCTTTCACCGCTTTTGCCAAATGCTATAATTTTAATATTACGGATGATGTTGAATCATATAGAATGTATAGGTGGTTTTGGAATAACATTGAAAATAAAAAAATAAAAATTAATATTGATGGAGAGGATGCCGATTATGCAAAAGAAATTTATGATGAAATTATGGTTAAACCAGAATATTGTTTAGACAATGATGAAACTAAAGATGATAGTATTGAAGAATTAGGTAATTTAATAATTTCAGATTCAAAGGATGGATTAGAATCATTAGAATCTGCTTCTATTAAAACAGATTCTACAAAAAAAAGTTCAGAATATGATGAAGAGGATGAAGATGATTATAAAGTGTATGCTCAATTTGAAAATTTCCCTGTCATGATGATTTTTACTGATAAAAATGAATCTACTCTTGATGATTTACTAGATGATTATGATGAAGTTGGATGTAAGCCAAATAGTAAATTATGGGAAGAAAAATGGTCTGCTTGGTTATTTCAAATTATATCAGCATTATGTGTTGGACAAACATTATTTGGATTTACACATAATGATTTACATTCTAATAATGTTGTTTGGGATAATACAAATATAAAGTTTTTATATTATAAAACAAATGATAATAAATATTTTAAAGTTCCAACATATGGAAAAATTTTTAAAATTATAGATTTTGGAAGATCTATTTTTTCAATAAATGAACAATTATTTATAAGTGATGATTTTTGTGAAGGGAATGATGCGGCTACTCAATATAATTTTCCTCCATTATTCCATAATTCAGAAGAACCAATTGTATATCCAAATCCTTCTTTTGATTTATCACGACTATCAATTAGTATTTATGAATCTATTTTTCCTACACCTCCAAAAGAAAAAGAGGATGGAATCATTATGAACCCTAATGATGAAAATAAAATCAAAGAAACTAATTCAGATTTATTTAATATATTATGGAGTTGGTTAGTTGATGTTGAAGGAAAAAATATATTATTTGATGAAAATAATGATGAACGATTTCCAGATTTTGACTTATATGTTCATATAGCATCAAGTTGTAGAAATTGTATTCCAAAAGAACAAATATATAAAAAACCTTTTATAAAGTTTTTAATAAATTCTGATATGCTTCCAAAAAATGTAAAAGTATATAATTTATATGTTTAAAACTTGGGAACACCTACATGAATTTCAATATCATCAGATGGTGTTACAGAAGTTGGTATATATGATGTTAATGTGCTAATTAATGATGTAGATGACTCTGGTAATAATTGCATGATTAAAACAAATATTATTGAACCAATTATAAAATCTCTTATTAAAGATTTTGTTGTTGGTTTTTTGTTTTCAAGATTATATGTGCTTAATGCTCCTAAAGATGAAATTAAGAAACCTCCAAATAAAATTCCTACAAGATATTGATTCATGTTCTGGATTTGTGTGGGGAAAAAACCACACTTTTTTTACTCCAAAGTTTCAAATTCAACTTCTGTTTGATCCAAATCTTCATATTCATCTAATGAAGTTCCTTCTTCATCTAAAACACGAAATAGTTCATCTTCTTCATTATCTCGGGCTTCAATATCAATTATTTGATCAACTTCGGTAAATTTAACAGATGGTTCTGTTTCAACATTAATAACCGGAGACTCTTCAGATTCTTTTATTGCCTCTACAGCCTCAACTTTTTCTACCACTTCTTCAGCTTCAGCCTTTTCTACAGCTTCAGCCTCAGTCTTTTCAGTCTTTTCAGTCTTTTCAGTCTTTTCAGTCTTTTCAGTCTTTTCAGTCTTTTCAGTCTTTTCAGTCTTTTCTACCACTTCTACAGCTTCTTCAGACTCAACCTTTTCAGTCTTTTCTTCAGACTCAGCCTTTTCAGTCTTTTCAGTCTTTTCAGTCTTTTCAGTCTTTTCATCAGCCTCAGCCTTTTCATCCTTATGTTTATGATCTTCATCCTCTTCATCATCATACTCTTCATCATCCTTCAAATATTCCTTTAATATATTCTTTACTGGTAACATGCCACGAATAGATTGGAGAATACCATCTTGTATAAGTTGTTCAATTTGACGTAAATTCTTTTGACGTTCAATCGGCGTTCCAGATGGTGAAAATAAAAATACATTTGACCATAATATACGAGCGCATTCAATTAATGTATGATGTAAAAAATGGTCTATTTTAGGAATTGTAATTTGTAGTTTCTTTTGTCTTGAAGTTAAACGGATTGCGGATAATACTTTGGTATGCGCAACAAATACAGCACTTAATAAGTCTTCATAATAATCGCAATTAATTTCTTTTATTAAATTATTTATTTCTTTTTGAACCTTTTCATAATTCCATTCAGCAACATTTTTTAAAGAATTTTGAAAACTTAGTAATAGTTTCTTTGGATCTTTTTCAGAGGTTTTTGTCTCTTCTAATAAATTTAAAAAATAGGATGTAATAGCTGGTTGAGAATATTGAGTTAACTGTCTAGTATATTCTCCTTTAGCATCCGCATACACATTAATTCCTTCAGTACCGGGTATATCCATGTTCTTTTAAAAAGTTTTATGTTTTGTTTCAGAACAAACCGCAATAAAATTAGCAAGTTGAATCCATGGCGAATAGCCCGCACCTATTTTTTTTATTACTTCAAGAATGTCTTTATTCCATTTATATTTATGTGCTAATTTAAATATAATTTCATAAGGATCATATCCTTCTTTACGAAGATTAACAATATTTAGATTATCATAATCTAGTATTGGTAATACTTTTATTAAATTATTTTGAATAGCAATTGCCATATTTTTTTGTTGACGAAATGATTCTGTATTATTCATACAAATAGGAATACATCGTGAAAGAATTGGTGGAGATAATTTCCATGGTTCACGAACTTCTAACATAGATGTTACACTCGCACTTGATGTTTCAAGAATTCTTCGTAAAAATGCTTGTGCTTCTTGCGTTAAATCATCTGCTCCCTCAATCCATATATATAATGGTTCTTTTGATCTTACTTGTTGATGAAGAATTTCTCTTCCTTCACGCAAACTTCTATCTATTCGCACATTCCATCTAAAAAGTTTCGCATTATGTTTCTTTGCCTCTTGTCTTATAAAAAAACTTTTTCCTACTCCAGATTCTCCAGATATTATAAATGAATTTTTCTTTTGTTGTTGCATCTAAAAATTAATATAAATTATGTTTAGGCTTATATTACATACCTTTTAACATCTCAGAATAAAGCCTCTCATCATGCTCCGCATTTAATTGTAGATTCTGATTTATCATTAAAGGATTATTTTGAACAGCACTTAGTATTTCTCTCTGGTTGCGTTCCATACTCTGATCTAGCTTCAGTGGAACACGGAAACGAACCGCCCCCAAATCTCCTACACCAGCATTAAAATCTAATGATCTATTTATTGCGTTAGCACGATCATTCACAACATCCGCATCAATCTTCTTTGCTGTTTGATGAACATCGCCAGTAAATATTGCCAATCCTCCATTGCCTGACATCGGTTTACGTCCTTCTGCTACTCGTTCCTTTACAGGATTACTACGCATATTATATGCGGCTTCATGACTGGTGAAATCTTGTTGAGATGCCATTGGAGCACCAAAATATTCAGATTTGGCGGTAATTTGACCTTTCTGTGTAGGTCGTGCGACATCTTCAGGATCATACACTTTTAGACGATTTGGTGCTTCACCAGATGAAGCAATACCCATATAATTCCAGTTTACAGTAGTTTCTTTTACAGTTGTGCGAGCAACATCGTCCGTCCATACTGTTAATGCTGGAGCTCCTTGCGCATATCCAACTGGTGTTCCAGTTTGTCTTATATTGCCAATAGTTTCACCACGGTATGTTGGTCTTGCTTTATCTGTATAATGGGTTGGCACTGCTCCAGTATCAGCGGGTGCCAAATTCAATCCCATTGTTCGTGTTGAAGTTGCTAAACGTTCATTAGGACGAATTTCAATTGATGAACGACCATAATCTGCTTCTGGAGCATCAGTATTATTTGTATAATATTCCGTCATGTTAGCATTACGATAACCAGCGCCACCATATTGTTGTGCCATTGGTGTGCGATAAGAACCAACAACATAAGATTCACCAAACTCTGTTGAAGCAGCTGGACCAATAAGTTCTGATGTTGTATCAGTGCGTGTTGTATATTTCATAACTTGAACTGGACGAGTAGATTCTTTTTGAGCATCTTGAGCAAAAGCACCAATAAATCGTTCACCAGATTCATCAATATAAAATGTATCTGGTTTATATTTTCTTACTTCACCAGAATCTTGTGCAGAATTAGCAACAAATCTTTGACCTGGCACAATTTGACCCTTGTATGTTTGTTTAGGATTATCAGATGTTCTTAAATCATCTGTTTTAGGCATTTTTTCCATCATCAGTTGATTTACTTCAATTTGTTGGAAACCACCTTTACCAGTAGAACCAAACTTTTCACCAACACCAGCACCAACACGAACTGGTTCAAAAGGTTTCTCACCCGCACGATTACGTGGTAAATCTATGCGATCTTCCAAAAAGGCTGTTGAATTTTCTAATCCAAAAGGATTTCCAAAAGGAGTTTGGCCAGTATTAAACATTGTTTCAACCTCTTTCTTTTTAATTTGAGTTACACCAGAACCTGTATAAGAATCAAGAATTCCAGAATTTGTTTGAGGTCCAACATTTTGTCTTACTCTTCCACCAAAAAAAGGAACCATGTTATTATGAGTAAAATCTGATGAAGAAATCTTTTGTCCAGAAAGAGAACTTATAACATCATCGCTCATATAATTTGGATTTTCTTCATTATTATTATAAGATACTTGAGCAGAAATTGTATCAATAGGTTGTGGTGTAGGTTCTGTTTTAGCTGCTGGAGGCACGACTCCCGCAAAAGAAAAGGCATTACCTTTTGGAGCACCACCGGGGTTTGGTTCGCTAGGGTATATTTGACCAAAAGGAGTTTGATATTGTAAATCTAACTCTTGATTACTATCTTTAGAAACAAGTTGAAAACCTTCTTTGTTCTCGGATAATTTAGTTACTAAATATCCAAGACCAACTAATCCAAAAGCAGCTATAGCTTCCATCTATTACTAATGTGTTTTTGCCTTTTCTTTATCAATATCACGAGAAGGTATAAAAAAATCAAAGGGAGTTTCAAAAACTAATTGAGGTTGATGCGGTAATGCTTCCCATCTATTCCATCCAGTCGCTCGTAAAGTACATGGCGGATTTACTAAACGATTGAATAATTGAGGAACAGATTCATCTGGTGGAGCCACATAAGGAGTATTTGTAAATTTATTTGTTGTAGGATTATATTGAATATTATTATTCTTTACACGTGTGCTTAGTCTATTAATATTTTTCAAATCTGATTCTACATCTGTTTTCCAAGCATTTTGAACATAACTACCACCAGATTTTTGAATTCTTGTCGTAGGATCTACTGGAAATGACTCAAAACAGTTAATACCGGGAGCATTTGTATAATATTTTAAAGAATAAGATGTTATACGTAAATCATCTTGAGTATGAAAATCATCCCATTTTGGACGAGTCATATTTCTTAAATGGTCTGGACCTGATGCCATCTCTACACTTAGAAGGAGTTATTATCTTGGGTGTTATTTCTTTAGAACTTGTTTTTGGGCATACATGACTCTTTCTTGAACGATAAAGGAGCAAATACTGCCGGATAAGACCACATTTGAAATTCTTCACGTTTAATTGGAGTAGTATCAACAGTAATCTTATTTTTAGGATTCTTTCGTTCAATAGAATTTAGATTCTTTGGAGGCTGATGCTCACGACTATTTCCCCAAGTAAATGGTCTTGTAATTCCAAGTAAATCTGATTCTAAATCCACACGATTTCCTTTAATTTCATAAGCATCATTTCCGCCTACAATACCAAGTAAATGACGTTTTGGGGTTACATGTTGATATTCTTCAATGACGTAGTTATAATGTTGTTTATTTTCCTCTTTTTCAAACATATGAGAAGTTGGTTTTTCATACGCTTCAAAATAAGAATTGAGGCTAGCCATCTACTACGACTTAATAGTTTGCTATAGAATTTAACAATTCACATCACGAATATAATTGCGACTGGGTAATCCACCATGAATCCATCCGGGCGAAGCAACTTCAGGGATTAAATTTTTAGGATCTTGAATATTATTTTTTACCAAAGGAATTAATGGAGTGTACTGTTGAGTAAATTCTTGTTCAGTCACTGTTCCACATTCTTTGCCTTGGCGAACTTGTTCAGAATGTTGTAAATATGTTTCAACCTCGGGATTACCACGGCCGCCTCCCATATACGGAACAGTTAAGAATGGTCGGGCTTGATTGCGAATTAAACATTTATTATTCTTGAACTCGGGCTGATTACGTAAGATAGAATCAGAATCAATAAAGGGATTATTATAACCATAGCCTTCACGAGGAAATAACATAAGATTTTTAGAAGCAAGAGGATTTACATCTCGTGCGCTAGGCACTAGATTTGTCGTAGCATAGTTGCCAGGGCCAACAGATTGGCCAAAATATTGTTCAATACCACATGTATCATCTCGTGTATGTGTTAAACGATTTATTTCAAATGTTCTTGCTGTCATCCTATCTAATAAATATTTTTCTAAAATAAGAATATAAATGGGAAGACCAGCCTCTAAAAAACTCACAAAAGATTTTTGTCGTTGTATCAAAAAAGTGCGTAGTTATATTAAACCGATTAAAGGAACTTCGGAACAAGCTGCTATCGCAGTTTGTACCAAAAGTGTATTACAAACAAAAGGAAAAACTCTTAAAAAGTTTAAATGCCGAAATGGAAAACTTTTTACTCAAAAGAAGAAGCGAAATAGTAGAAAATAAATCTACCGGAATTATAGCATTTAGTTTGATTTTTCAAAAGTTTCTATATGTCTATCATATATAGTATCATCAGATGATATAAATATATGATTTCTATCGGTAGATTCTATTTCTGGTAGTAAATTATCTTCTAACCATTTTTCTTTATATTTAAATACATCCATTTGTGTTATCCTAATTATTTTATAACCTTCTTGATGTGCTTTATTCATTTTATAAATATCTCTTTCAAGTTGTTCATAATTAGATTTCCAATTTGCTACAGGTTTAAAATGTTGTTCTCCATCAAGTTCAATAATAGTTTTTATTTCTGGAATACAATAATCAAAAGGTAAATGTATTTTATTTTTACATGAATCTAATTTGAACTGTGGGATAATTGTTGGATAATAATTTTTAAGAAAATCTAAAAGATATAATTCAGTTGTTGGATAACATTTTGGGCAACCAGAACCTTTTTCATGATATCGTGGGTATATACTAAATTCTCCATGCTTTTTACATATTATAGTAATAGGTGTTATTTGATTTATATAGTTTGTTTTACTATAATCATATTTATTATTCCATACTTTTTTATATCTTTCTAAAATAATTTCATTATTTAATTTATTACTTTGTCCTCTTTTGTTATTATCATAGCAATTCATACAACCAGTATCAAGAATATCATTAATTTTATAGTGTATTTTAAAATTACATTCTTTACAATAAGCATCAATTGAATCAAGTTTCTTATTATAAGAAGATAAATCATTAATAATCCAATTATCTTTAATTTTATCTTTAATTAATAATAGTTTATTATTAGATAAACAATCTTCACAACTTGTTAATGATATTTTTCTTTTAAGAATAACTTTTGGTCTTATTAAAATTTCATTATTACAAGTATTACATATTAATATAATATTAGTATCTTTATTAATAAATTTAACCTTTGAATAATTAAATGCTTTTGGATGTTTATTTTCACAATTTTTAATAAATTCTGTTTCTTTATTTATTTCTATTTTTGTATTTATTTTTGGTTCTATAATATTTTTTAATTTACATTTTTGACATCCAAATTGTATTAATGACCTAAACGTTCTAGTAAATTGTATATTACAATCATTACAAATAAAGTTTAATTTACTTGTAGCATTATTATATTCATTAATATTAAGAATTTCAATAGTATTAAATTTTTCTTTTAATCTTTTTAAAATTTCTTCATTTGAAAGACGATTTTTTTCAGTTCTATTATTAATACCATTTATTCTCTTTTCAGAATTATAAGTTAATTTCGTTTTATTTAATTGATTTATATTAATACATTTTTTACAAAATGCTCCTCCATAACTAACAATATTTCTAAAAGGTTTTTCATCTATAATTCCACATTTACATTTAAATGTAATAATAGAATGTTGAGTTAAATTATTATACTCACCAATAAGGTTAGCATTATCATTTTGTAATTTTTCATTTAATAAATGTATATCAAATTTTCTACGAGTTCTTAATTTTCTCATTCTTACTTAATTATTCGCAATATAAAATTTAATTTTTTTAATTTTGCCGGATAGAAATTCGTCTATAGTTTAAAAAAATTGATTTATCTTAAAGTTTTATTAAATTATTTTTCATCTTGTAAAATAATTTAATAAAAGTAGAAATGGATTTTTTGGTTTTTTTTGGAAAAACCGGTTTATGACATTAATAATATCATTAATTAGGGTCAGATAGCCAACTAACCGTCGCACCGTCGGTCCCAGGAAGACAGAAACCACCTTCTTTACAGGTTTTCCCTGGTATTCTATAGAGCCAATTCTGGTAAGATTCTTGGTCATTTGGAATAGTTGTTGAAGCAGTTGTAAAAAATTGACGTTGCGATTGTGTCTTTCCGAACACATCCGTAGGATCATTTACAAATTGTGTTTTAAAGAAATCATCTAATTCTACATTTACAGATGGATCCATAACAGAAGCTGCGGGAGCTCTTTTAGGATTATACTTAATCTCATCAATTAACACATTCATAAATGGATTTTTATCAGAAGGATACGTAACATTAGAACCTATAACCTCTTCTAGCACTCCATCCGGGACTTTTGTAGCATTTGTAATAGGAGAATTTTGAAAAGTTTCTCTTTTAGCTAACGGTATTTGGTCTTCATAGGTATAATATATACCATATAAGAGCAATCCTATAAATAATAGAATCAATATTACTTCCATCTACTTTGGCTCTACAGAGTTTGCTTTATTTTTCTTAGCTTCTAACTTCTTTTTTAAACGATTTCTTACTAAAGCTAAACGACCACTTGCATCATTTCCAGATTTACGTGCTAAATCCATATCTTCAAAATTAAAAGCAGAGCGGAAACTTTCTAATATATCTACAAATGCTGGATTGTTTTGAAACTCCTTCATGAGTTCCTCCGCTTCAGCGGCTAATTCTTGGGGACGGAGTTGTCCATTTTGAATTTTCTGTTGGAGACGTTTTCCAATTTTCTGGAGAGCATTTTGGATTAGATTTGGATTCTTAGTAGAAACACTAATCAATATTTCAAATGCTTTGCTTGGATTCTTTTCACATGCTTCAATATCTTCTTTACTAAATCCAAAATCCTTTGGATCAAATTCTTTTACCAATTCTTCTGCCAACTTAGCCATTTGTCCCTTTAAGAATTTTTCTGGAAGTGGTGGTAGACCAGAAGAACCACCTTTTGATCCAAACATCTCAAAGAATTTTGAAGACATTGTATTAAAATCTATACCTTCCATCCGTGTTTTCCATTCTCCCATCATTTTATTAACCCATTCTTGAGAAATACCATCAGTGTCACCCGTTGAATATACTACACATAAATCTAAAATTGAATTATATTCATTAATCGCCTTTAACGTATTATCAGATAGCGTAGTCCAAATACCATTCGGAATTGTTACGCCGGGTAATACAGTATGCGTGCTTTCATGCTTTTTAAATACATGCGTTTTATATAATTCTAGACGTTTATCTTTAGAAATAAGTTTTGCTTTATTAATATCATTTGTTAATTCTGGGCAAGCTCCTAGCAGATCTACACAGAATTCATCATATTTTGAGTTAAACGTGGTCTCCATATTCTTTCTTAAAATTAACTTTTATTTATTCTTTACGCCACTTTAAATTTTTCTACTAAAGCATTTAACACTTTCAAATAATTCCAAATGGATTTTTTATTTCCATCAGAAAGTGTGTGCCAATGTTTATTAAAGATTGATAATGCTGGAGAAATCTCATTAAATTGCTTCTCAATTTTCTCATTGGCGTATTTAATAATATAATTGGCATCTTCATTTTTAACAGCCTCATTAATACCTTTATAGACATGTTCATAATATAAATCTAAAATTAGTTTAGGATTACTTGCTTTAGCGAATTTAATCATCTCTAAAGCACTTTTAATATCACGTTCTTCTGGAAAACTATCTGATAGATCTTCAAAAAAACGGATTAATTGATTGTTAAATGCTCCTAAAACAGTGGTCATTGTTCTTATATTAATAATGTAAAGATTCTTTATATATTTATTTTACATAGGGAATTATTTTCATAGGGAATTATTTTCATAGGGAATTATTTTCATAGGGAATTATTTACATAGGCATTCGTTTTTGAGGCATTCCTATATCACGAGAACGTTGATATTCTTCCATTTGTTTATCAAACATTTCTTCCTTTTTAGATTTTGTGCGACCTTGTTCAGATTTTCCGGGATAAAAATCTTGTGATGCCTTTTCACCTCGGGCATTTCCTCCACCTAGAAACTCAAATGCTCCAGGGATTGTCTGACCTCCATTTCCTTGAACACTTGTATCGGAGTCATTAAAACTATATCCAACTCCTTTGGCAAAACTTACATTTTCAGCAGCATTCCATCCATCCAACTCTGAATCATTTGATTGTTGAACATTTGCTCCATGTTTCATTTTTTCTTCATATAACCAATTCATAACCTCTCCATCAGTGCGAGGCTCCGATTCACCTTGAATTACAAGAGTTGGAACTTTCTTTAACCATTTTGGTAAATTAGGATTATTATCAACAGCTATATACTGGAATTGAGACTTGAAAGGCGTTTGAGATATTTCTTGAATAAATGCCTTAGACCATTGGCATTTTAAAGAATAGAAGCATATGTTCTTTTTATCCATTAATATTCTCTTAGAACTATCAATATTTAAGAAAACGCAGAATATAAAAGCAGAAAAATAAAAAAATTAAATTAAATATTAAAGTATTAATATTATTAGTAAAATGACTACTGCCCTAAAGAAGATTACTACCGGAGTTAGTTTCAAAAATATTAAATATGAAGATAAATTTACTCTTAATTTTCAACTCGTAGATACCCATGTAAGTTATGCAAATACTCTTCGTCGTATTATTCTTACTGAAGTGCCTTGTGTTGGATTTAGAGCTGAGATATTAAAAGATGGTTCTACAAGTGATGTAAAAATTCTAAAAAATACTACTGCTATGTCTAATGAAATGCTTGCTCATCGTATTGGTCTTATTGTGGTTCACGCCAATCCCAGTAATTGGGAACCAAATAAATATGAATTTAAACTAAATATTGAAAATAATACTGATAAACCTCTTGATGTAAAAGTAAGTGATATTGAAGTATTTGAACGGGATGATTCTGGTGAATTAAAGAAAATTCCTAATACAAAATTCTTCCATCCTGATCCTATTACTCATGATACTAGTCTATTAGCAGTGCTAAAACCTAAAATTGGTAATAATAATGTAGAAACAGTTGCGTTTGAAGCAAAAGCAACTGTTGGAGTTGGTCGTGAAAATGTTCGTTTTAATCCAGTAAGTCAATGTTCATATGGATATACTCGTGATGAAAATCCTGAAAAAAGAAAACAAATATTTTCAGATTGGCTTGATCGCCATAAGAAACTTCGTATTGAAGAACTTGATCAAGATTCCTCTCGTAAGGCATTACTTGAAAAAGAATTTGAAACCATGGAAGCACAACGATGCTATACTACAAATGAAAAAGGAGAACCTAATAGTTTTGATTTTGTAATTGAAAGTGTTGGAGTCTTTGATCCATATGATATTGTTATTGAAGCACTAAAAGTTCTTGAGCGAAAGTGTCATGCTTATGCTGCGTTAGATAAAGGTGATCTGCCTGAAAATGTTAAATTACAACCTACAAAGAAAGAGGCTCGTGGATTTGATATTTATTTCCAACATGAAGATCATACACTTGGTAATCTACTAACTACTTATATGGATGAACATCTACTTGATCCAAATGGTCTCAAAGAAGGCACTATAAGTTATTGTGGATATTGTGTTCCCCATCCTCTACGTGATGAAATGCTTATGACCATTCTAGCAAAAGACGATCTAGTATGCCGCAAAGCTATTGCCACTGCTGCTGCAAGTTGTGTAAAGATGTTTGCTTCTTGGCGTGAAAAATTGATTGTTCAAAAACATTAGTCTAATATTTATATACTCATTTTTTTTGTATATACGCTCCGTTTTATTATGAATTATTTATCAATACGATTAAATTATAGAATGTTAAATACACGTAATATAGATAAAATAAAATCACATAATAATTCACCACCTTCCTCACCACCTTCCTCACCACCTTCCTCACCACCTTCCTCACCACGTCGCCCTATTATGTTTACTCCACCTCGTAATCCTACTCAACCTACTCATCCATCTGTCTCTACTTCCCCTACACGACCTTCTTCAGATGGCTTCTCTTCTAATGATTCTTCTACAAGTATTTCATCTCCAATGGTTATGATAAGTATTAAGAGATTGAATCAATTAGAATTATTAGAAAAAAGTTACCATTAATGATTCAAGAAGCGATTGAAACAAATAAAAAAGAAAAACTTAAATTATTACATGAAAAAGATAAATTAAATCCAGCATCTGTTAATTTACGTGTAAAACGATATATAAGTAAAAATAAAGATGCTATAAATGAAAAAAGACGCCTAAAACGTGAAGAAATGAATAAAAAAAAATTAGAAAATTCTTTACTACCTTCTGCGAAAAATAAAAATGTAAAATCAAAAGAAGACAAACCATTAAAAGAAGATAATTCATCAAAAAACAATATAACCTATGTAGATGACTTAACGGTGCGTTTTGATCAAAATACATGATATTAATGCGTCCCGGAATTTTTTTTCGTTATTACAAATATAAGATGCCTCGTAATCGTGATGACGACTGTGCTTCATGTGGGAATGACGATGCGAATTGCGAATGCCGCGGCCCTCCTGGCCCGCCAGGTCGTGATGGTCAAGATGGACGTGATGGACAGAATGGACGTGATGGGAAAGATGGGCGCGATGGTTGCAGAGGCCCCAAAGGTCCCCAAGGTTGCCATGGTCACGATGGAGCTACTGGTCCCACTGGCTGGACTGGATACACGGGCCCTTCTGGTGGCCCCACTGGCGATGTAGGTCCTACTGGTGATTTTGGCCCCACTGGTCCTACTGGTGATTTAGGTCCTACTGGTCCTGAAGGCGGTCCTACTGGCCCTACTGGTCCTGAAGGTGGTCCTACTGGACCAACTGGTGATGTAGGTCCTACTGGTGATTTTGGTCCTACTGGTCCTTCTGGTGGCCCCACTGGTGAGACAGGTCCTACTGGTGAATTAGGCCCCACTGGTCCTTCTGGTGGGCCCACTGGTGAGACAGGTCCTACTGGTGATTTTGGCCCCACTGGTCCTTCTGGTGGTCCCACTGGTGAGACTGGTCCTACTGGTGAATTAGGCCCCACTGGTCCTGTTGTATTTATTATTAATTAAAAAATTTAATTATAATAAATATTAATCAACTTCTTCTACCTTTGGCGGAGAAGGCATTGGCATCTGTTCAGCGCTATCAGTAGGCGTTTGTGAAGCATATAGTTTCATCATAATAGGTTGAAGAACTTTCTCAGCTTCTGTCTTACGCTCCTTATAAGTTTCCATATCCTCATCGTTATGTTCATCTAGCCAAGTAATATGTGTTGCTACTAGACTCTCACCTTTTTCAACATCTTCCGCTGGAAGTTTATCTTTCACTTTACTGTCGCGGAGTGAGTTTCTTACATTATATAGATAAGATTCAAGTTCATTCTTTGCTTCAACCTTTGCCATCATTTTCTTATCCGCTTCCGCATTTAGTTCAGCATCACCAACCATCTTCTCAATATCTTCAGCACTTAGACGACCCTTATCATTTTTAATTGTAATATTATTAGACTTACCAGTAGATTTCTCAACAGCAGAAACTGAAAGAATTCCATTGGCATCAATATCATATGTAATCTCAATTTGAGGAACTCCACGTGGCATTGGAGGGATTCCTTCAAGACGGAATGTTCCTAGCATATTATTATCCTTTGTAAACTGACGTTCTCCTTCAAACACACGAATATCAACTGCTGGCTGATTATCAGAAAATGTAGAGAAAGTCATTGTCTTCTTTGTAGGAATTGTAGTATTACGTTTAATGAGAGTTGTCATTACATTCCCAGAAGTCTCAATACCCAAACTCAAAGGCGTGACATCTAGTAAAAGAATATCACTTGTAATATCATTTTTACCATTGCCAGAAAGAATATGTGCTTGAACCGCAGCACCATATGCTACCGCTTCATCGGGATGAATGCTATTACATAGTTCCTTTCCTCCAAAATATTCTTTTAATAGTTGCTGGACACGAGGAATACGAGATGATCCACCTACAAGCACAACATCATCTACATCACCCTTGGCAACCTTAGAATCTCTTAGAACTTGCTCTACAGGTCCTAGCGTGCTACGGAATAAATCATCACATAGGGTTTCAAACTTAGCACGAGTTAACATAAACATCATATCAATGCCATCCGCAATGCTATCCACTTCTAGACTTGTTTGAGTAGAAATAGAAAGAGTTTTCTTGGCACGTTCCGCTGCTAGACGGAGACGACCAAGTGCCTTCGGATATGTGCGTAGATCAATCTTATGTTTCTTTTTAAATTCTTCAACTGCCCAATCTACAATACGATTATCAAAATCTTGCCCCAATTTGTTATCATGTGGCTCTTTATCCACATATCTTATAGTTTCCTATAAGTTCAGACTATATCTTCTTACATTAATTATGTAAGGAACCCATTCGTGGATATTTTATCATACCTTTCGGATTAGATTACTTTATCTAGTCGTTGAACCTTCATCCACTTTCGTTGGACGCTTGGATGCGGATTGCCCATTTTGGATATATTATATCCTTATTCGTCACATTTTTACCATACCACAAATAGTTACTTTGTGCCATCAACACTATTACTAGGTTGATTTGGTAGTGATTTATTTAAAAATTCGTTGGCTTTTATTTTATATTTTCTTATTAACTCATAATTTATTTTATCACTTTTTTCTAAATTTTCTTTTGCCCAACATGGACGAAGATTTTTCCAGTTAAAACATTCTTTAACATCTTCATCTTTTGATAAATCATAAGAACAACATGGTTTAATATGATCTATGTGCCATTTGCCATAGTTATTAAAATCCATATTGTCTTCAAATAGGAATTCAAACCATTTTTTTAATAAATCAAGAGAACACCCAACATAATTTAATGTAGTATTATCTTTTCTTAAAGAAAAACTTAGTAAAACATCTTTTATACGTATATTAAGACTATTTCTAATTCGTCTATTAATTTTTAACCCTTGTTTCTTATATTTTTCTTTTATTTTTTCAGGGTTATTTTTAACGTATTTTTTTTCAGATTCTTTTTGTTTTTCTTTATTCCAAGTTGGAGGTGTCCAGCAAGATGAGCATTTATGATAAAACCCATCAGTTGATTTATTATTTTTCTTGAATTCATTAACTGATTTTTCAATATTACATGTATTACATATTTTTTTAGAAATTAATATTTGTTTTTGTGTAATTATTTTATTTCTATTCTTTTTTTCACATTCTATACATGAATTACGATAACCACATTTATTTGTAGAAGAAGTATAAAAATTAATAATAGGTAATCGTTTATTACAAGAACTACATTCTTTATCTTTTAAAAGAATTTTTTTATTCTCATTTATTTTCCTATTTTTTTCGTTTCTTATCTTCATTTGTGTTATTTTACACAATTTACAAGTATTGCGATAATAATTTTTATCCTTTGTGAATAATTCAATACTTAAGTTTTTATTACATTTCAAACAAATTTTTTCATTTAATTCTGAGTTCATTTATTATGTGCCAACATAATTTTTTTATAAATTTTACGACTTTAGGGTGTCCCCGCAATTAGAGTTCTTTAACCTCAGCCGGATTATGTTAACCGAGGAGCGTATTTCCCGCTGTAGCTTTTACTTCAAAAATACCATCATCAATTGATAATAGTGAAACATCAAAAGTTCCCAATTTGTTATCGTTTGGCTCTTTATCCAAACTTCTTATAGTTTCCTATAAGTTCAGACTATATCTTATTACTATATATTTATAGTAATCTAGGCACTCGTGGATATTTCATCATGCTTTTCAGTTTAGATTACTTTATCTAGTCGTTGAACCTTCATCCACTTTCGTTGGACGCTTGGATGCTGATTGCCCAATCCTATTATTTTTCAAACATTCACGCTCACCGTTACCAGTCACGTTGTAGTATAATAGGCTCTAAGGGGATCCCAGCAATTCACCTAGTTTTTTTACTTGGAAGCAGATTATTGTTTACCACCAAGGTCAAAAATGACTACTTTACGCTCACTACCAGTCTTATTATTAAGACCATATGCAATACAAGCACTAGTAGGCTCAGCAAGAAGACGTAATACATTTAGTCCAGCAATACGACCAGCATCCTTAGTAGCCTGACGCTGATTATCATTAAAATATGCTGGAACAGTAATAACCGCATCCTTTACTTCTTCACCGAGATATGCTTCAGCCATGGACTTTAGTTTTTGTAGCACCATAGCAGAAATTTCTTCAGCATAATATTTCTTAGTTTCACCTTTAAAATCAACAATAATCTGTGGACGATTATTACCATCATTTACAACTTTAAAAGGCCAATTATTCATCATTTTTTGAACTTCAGTATCATCAAATGTGCGACCAATGAGACGTTTAGCATCAAATACAGTATTTTTAGGATTTGTTGCACTCATAGACTTTGCCGCTTCGCCGACAATACGTTCTTCATTTGTAAATGAAACATACGAAGGAACCGTGCGATTACCTGATTCTGATGAAATAATTTCTACTTTATTATTTTTCCATACTGCCACCATGGACATACAAGTAGCAAGATCAATGCCAATAACATACTTGGAAGAAGCCATTTTAATGTATTCTAAGATACTATATTAAAAATGCTTTATATACTTTACGGCTTAACTAGTAAAATAGTTTTAGTATAAATCTATAGGGAGAATGGATCATGAGAATAATCCAAAAGAAGAACAAATAGAATTAGGAGATAAAATCCATATATTTGGAGGAAGATTTGATAATACACGAGGAAGAATATATTATCTAGATGAACATTTAATAAGAATTCTTCCAGATGGAATTTCTGATAGATTAGTGGATTTACAAATTGATGATGGATATTTAAAAGAAGAATATGAAATTGAAAATCTGTTTATAGTTTCTAAACGGACAAATCCACTCTTTGTTATTCAACAAGATTACAGAGTTGGTCAATTAGCAGAAGCATTCCATGGTCCTGATGGTAGTCCAGTGGGAAAATATGTTATTCAAGTTGTCCATGAAAAAAAAGATTCTATTGAACTCCGTGATCAGAATAACGATATTATAAGTCTAGAGTTTGAGGGAAAAGGTATACCATTAGATTCTGGGATTGATGTATTACGATCTCGTGAACTTCCTAAAATATCGGATGAAGAATCGGCGGATGAAGAATCCGCAATGGAAGAAACTGCTGAAGCAAAGGCAATTAAAGATCAAGAAAAAGAAGAACTTATTTTGGGAGAAGAAGCAGAAATTGAGATAGTAACACAAGCAGAAATTAAAGAAATTGCTTCTTCTAAACGAAATTATCCCGATAGTGTTCAACGGAGTGATATGTTACAAGATTTAATTACAAGATTAAATTTAAAAGAACAAAAATCAGAAAAGAAAATAAAACAACTTCGTAAAGTTACAGAATTATGTTTACTTTTACGTAATGAATTAGTATTATATGGAAAGAATAATTTACCAATAGGTAAGAAAGCAACATCATTAGATACTATTACAGATTTAGTATCAAATCATAATAATAATTTTTCTAAACCAGTAATTGATTCAAAGCGTGTTGTGTATTTAGATGGTGAATCTGGCACAAAAGAAACAACATTAAATATTGATATAAGATATTTACAAGAACAAATATCTATAGAAAATACATATGCTAAAACGCAATTTGTAGGAAATCAAAATGTTGTTTCAACGGATATATTACCAAATTGGTATATTGGATGGGACAGATTTAATAAGGAACATTTTTTAAGTTGGTCTTCTAAAATGAAGCAAGATGCAACCCAATTCCAAAATGATAGAGAATTCTTTAGAAATCCTTATGTTGAAGATATTGATGTTAAAGAAGTGGATGGATTACCAGCATTTCCTTATCCTACAGAAGGTAATAAATATATTCCATTAACAATTGATGCTTTAGAAAGTGTATTATTTAGTATGTTAAGAGGATTAAAAGGAAGAGTAGGAAGATTGCGTGAAAAAGAAAATCCACGTTTATTAGAAAGTCCTGAAGAAGGTATTATTTCTAGTTATTTATTATTTCCAAAAATGTATGAAAGAGAATTAGGTGCAATACGTTCTGGAAAACTTGCGTATGATATTTCTCGTTCTATATCACAATCAAAATACATGGAACTAATATTAAAAAAAGGTATTTCAATTGTTCCAAGTGCTGGTGGAATTCTTGTAGTTGGAGCAAATAATTCTACTACTGGAAATATTGTTATTGAAGATTGGCTCAAAAATTTACCAATTATAATATATGGTTTAGGAGATTCTTTAGTAGAATTAAAATCATATGGATTTCAAAATAAAGAATTTTCTTATGAACAGCAAAATGTATTAATTAATAAGATTGAAGAAACAATTGCTCATATCAAAAATCATATATTATATGTTCGTGAAAGAGCAAATAAACAGATGGAAAATAAAGAATTTATAAATAAAAATCTTTTGAATACTGAACAATCTCAAGATATGTTTACTATATTAAATTCCGAACCAATTCTTCAACAATATATTTCTTCTTTTAAAAAGTATATGCCATATTATAGAAATAATGATGTTGCTATATTTGCTGGATTAAATTATTATGTTCAAGATTTATTATATGCTACACTTGCTGGATATCCAGAAAATCTTACTAGATTTAGAAATATATTTGTAAATAAACAATTTGTTGAAAGTTTACAGCATGCTTTATTATTAAGTATTAAAGATGAAGAAAGAACTTATCAACCTGAAATAAATAGTTGTGGACATGTGAAGAGTTTAACAATAATAAGAAAAGTTAAAGATAATAATGATCGTATGAAATTATTATCAAAATTTATAACACAATATCAGAGTTATAAGAAAGATAATTTTATTTATTGTGTTGAATGTAATAAGTCATGTTTATGTGAGCATGAATATTTAATTTTACAAGAATATTTACATCCTCGTGAAAAAGAAACAATTCATAAAGAATTATTGATTCGTTTTAGTGGTGGAGTATTTCAAGGAAAGTTTATTTGTAATAATTGTGGTCAAGCAATTGCGGATTTAGAATTTGATAATTCATTAGAATATAGTGATGAAGGAGCACCATTAATAGGAAGAAGTGAATTGGTTGATAAAGATGCTATAGAAGAAGATGAAATAACACAAGCTCTTGGAATTCCAGTTGGAACAGAAAAAGAAATACAATTTGATACACCAGCAAAAACTTTATATTATCAGAAAGCACGTGAATTATTTGATAAAGTTGGTATATTTCCTGATGCAATTGGATATATTCGTATTGTAAATGGTGTTGATATAACAGTTTCAAAAAGACCTACAAGAGAACAATATAATAGTAAGATTAAGGAAGCACAAAAACAACAGAAAGGTATGAAAGCAATAGATTATGATATTTATATTAATAGAACAATAATAGCGTCAATAATATCGTATAGTATAGTTGAAATACAAACACGAATTCCAAATTATATACCTCGTTATTCAAGTGCTGGATGTGTTATTAATTTAAAAGGCTATCCATTAGGAAAAGAATCTGATAAAGGAATTATTGAATATTTATGTTGTATTGCGTCAGGTATAATTCTAGCAAAAGCATATTCTGAAACAGATGATCCATGGAGATTAACAAGATTTCAAGATGAAAGAAGTGATAAGAAACGTCAAGAAGCAATTATTAAATATACAGAAAGTATATTAAAAGAAATATTATTATATAATGATGTTCAAGAATTAATTATTAAGAAAAAAGAATATTTAATAAAAACATATGGAAAACAAGAACAAATAGAAGGATTATCTGAAAAGATACGAGATGGATTTACACCATATATATATAAAGATATTGATGAAGTAATTGTACCAGATGCGGCAAATACATATGAGAAAGTTCGTGGATATATATTTGAAACTCATAAACAAGCAAAAGATAATTATAAACAAGCAAAAGATATACAAACATGTTGTTTTGATAATATTAGTAAGCCATTAGAATTCTGGAAAAATAAAATAAATATTATATTACCACCAAAAAATCCTCCAAGTGGTCCTATTAATAGTCATAGTAGTTTTTTATTTGAATTACGTAAAGAACAACGACTTGATTTTTCTATATCAAAAGATGATTATTATAAATTATTCTTAAAAGTATGTTATCAAGGAGAAAGACTTGGATATACTCATGAATTTGGATATAATAATATATGTCATAATTGTGGATGTAAGAGATCAGAGGATGAATCAGATTTAAAAACACAAGGTATTGAAATTAATGAAACAACATATCAAAAATTATTAAATGCGGTTCATATTATAAATTCTGTTGTGCAAGATAAGAAAATAAAGATTGAAGTTGGAGATGAATTATTCCAGATTTTAAATAATATTACACCAACACCTTATGCTGAATGGAAATCTATGTTAAATGAAACATATATAAATTTAAAGAGTTTAGAATCTGGAGGAGCAACAAATGATGCTGATATAGCAGTTGCGTATGGTAAGATTTCTAGTTACGCAATTCAGACTATTGAAGAGTTACGTGGATTTATTTCTGAACAAGATAAATTATTAATTGAACAATTATTAGATCAACCATTAAAACAAGTATTAGAATCAATTGAAACATCAATATTATTACCATTAACAAGAATAATAAATGGATTTAATCTTGATCAATTAGATGTGCCAGCAAGTTAT
>Ga0208872_1000337_pt1 | contig 37814 bp, 46 predicted proteins | sample CryBogCBH12Aug08_FD_185508 | JGI IMG/M metagenome (GOLD analysis project Ga0208872, IMG submission 185508) | Freshwater microbial communities from Crystal Bog, Wisconsin, USA - CBH12Aug08 (SPAdes) | ecosystem: Environmental > Aquatic > Freshwater > Lake | place: Crystal Bog, Wisconsin, USA...
AGATGCCTAATGGCACTGGTCTGAAAGTGGCCGGCTATCTCAAGAAGCAAGGTATCAAGACGCCTAGCCTAGAGGATGTCAAGAAGGCCATTGAGTATCTAGAGGCGAATCCTGACTATAAGGCGGCTGGCTCTGTCAGTGGACGCCCCCCTAAGAAGATTAGTGTATCAGAAGAACTAGAGATCAAGACGCCCATGTTCACTCCTCTCATAGTCAAGGGAGTTGAGTATTGCCTTGATCTTGATGAGAATGAGGTATTCACGCTTGATGGTGGGTTGGCACTTGGAACGGTAAGAAGATCGTGAAGGGAGAGATGCCAGAGCGGGTCAAGAAGATCATTGCTAAGGAAAATGAGGATGAAGAGTAAAAACAAAGATAAGGTGAGAGGTGAAATTCCTTTTTTACTAAAAAAATTGATTTTTAATTTGTTAGGAATTATGTATTTATAAAATGGCGGATCTAGTAAGTTCCCCTCTAAGTTTCATTGTAAGTTCCGTAAGTTCCGTAAGTTCCTCCCTAAATTCCCCTCGAACTTCCCCTCGAACTTCCCCTCTAACTTCCCCTCTAAATTCCCCTCAAACTTCCCCTCTAAATCCCCCTGTAAATCCCCCTCTAACTTACCCTCTAAGTCCCCCTCGTATCACTCGTGCCTTGGACAATGCGGTGTGCCCTCCAGCACCTAGACGTAAGAGGATTGTGGAAGATCGTCGTCCATCATTCTTTACACCTCGCCGCCGCATCACATTTGAAGATATTGATGATGTGAAGATTCAGATGGTAAAGAATTATCTATCTAATTTTCCATCAGGGACTTTTAGACACTCTGAAGAGGTATCAAAGAAGGTAGTTCTTCTACTGGAGTGTAAGTGTGAACGAATTTCAGAAGATAGTTGTATTTATACAAGATAATTTCATAAAAAATTGATCCATGTTTTTTAGTAAAATCAATACACCACCGTGATACATAAAATGTATAATAGTTCAGATTTTCCATTAGCGTTTCGTCATTATAAGCCCAGAAGTAAAAAGATTTCTGGGGTTATAGTGATTTCAAAGGATAATAATATTCTTCTAGTAAAAGGACGAGAACGAAATAAGTGGTCTTTTCCTAAGGGGCATATTAAGGGAAATGAGACTATTCATCAATGTGCTCTTCGTGAGTGCTTTGAAGAAACTGGATTAACACTAACAAACCTAGACTATGAATCAACAAGTAAACTTACTTCTGGCGAGTATTTTATTTACAGAGATGTAGATGAAATGAAGCTTGTTACAAATGATAATAAAGAGATTTGTGATCTAGCGTGGGTAAGTCTTCCAACGATGATGAATCTTAATACAAATGTAGATGTAAGTGCCTTTCTTAAAAATTATTATTTATTTATTTAGAAGCGATTATTAATCCAAGAGGCCCATGAGCCACTTTTTTCATCGTAGCGATCATGTCTATCAACAATAAGAGACCATTTTCTATTAAGAAGAGTAATATCCGCATGTGTAGGTTCAAATCTTGATAATTCTGTTAATATAGTTTTTATTTGTTTAGAGTTTAGAGTTCCGCATGTATATACATCTAACTGTAGAAGACAACGACTTGTTTTAGATTTAAGAATATTTCTATTAGGATTCTTCCAGAAATGAAACGCAATATGAGAAGTTTCAATTACTTGAATAGCCGTAAGACCTTCATTATATTTAGGTTTTGAAACATAGAATACTTCTTGACTACCAAGAGGTTTCATATCAATATCTTTTACAACTTCACGAATCATAGTTCCCATTTTTTCTTTATCACATTCTTGAGGACATGTTGCGGTTTCTACACGTAATAGTAAGTGATGATGTTGAATGTCTGGTTGTTTTTTTATTTTTCTTGTCACTCTTTTACTACGCATACTTCCTAATTAAAAAATTGAAAAAAATAATTAGGGAAAATTAGATATAAGATGGAAGACTATAATTCTCGTAAAAAGAAAAGCACTAAGGCGAAAGAAAAGTATGACAAATATGGAAAGAATACAAATAAACATATACGTTCAGTAGAACAGCTTAAAAATAAAAAGAAGTCACTTTAGTTCATCTTCCCATTTTACTACAAAACTAGTTTTTTCATATACTATATCAAATCTTTCATCTTTCAGCATTAAATTTACTTCATAATGACAAATGGGTTTATGATATTTATTCATAGAATTTAAATCAGAATAAAAAAATCTACGAAACTTTGCTCCTTGTAAAGCATCTTCAAGAAGTTCTTGAATAATTTCTCCTTTTAATAGGTGAAGATTTTGAATTAGATTATTTTCTTGATGCTGTAGAATACCTAATTGATGAGTATTCCATTTATTATAGAATTTACGTGCAACATCGCCAAATCTTTCAGAAGACATTTCTATTAAAAATTGTTTCTCATCTTTTAAACCCATTGACATTTAAATTGTTCTTTGTTTTTTATTAGAAGGTTCTTCATTATCTTCAAGTCTTTCAAACATGCGAATTATATTTTCATCAATTTTAAATTTACGTTTTGTAATAGCATTCATATATTCTGTTACATTATGAGCATAGTTACAACTAGTTCCAGCACCACATTGCTGACCACTTAGAATAGCATAGCATGGTTTTGTATGCTTATACCAATGCCATTTCTTTTGGTCTGAATTATTAGAACTCATTTTATATGGTAAAAAATTATTGAATTTTTTATTTAATTTTTTTATTAAATAGCATCAATTGCTTTGTTAAGATTTTCATCATCATAATCAAATTCAAATGCTTCTACATCTTCTTTCTTATCAAAGTTATCAGATGCAATATTATTTAGAAAGTAGTCAGGGATTTCCTTACGTTTCTTTAGTTCTCCAGCTTCTTTAGCTGAAAGAACAGCAATAATATCAAAATTCTTTTTACCAGATTCAAACTCACGAGGAGTTACAATAACAATATCATTTAACTGGATTGGAACTTGTCCTCTCTTGCGAAGGAGTCCTCGGATTTTACCAATGCCTTCAAATCCTCGCTTAGAATCTTCATAATAAATTCTCATACGAGCATCACCCATCTTTGCCATTACCTTTGCATAAATAGCATCACTGATATCTCCAGATAGTGCCAGAGTCACTGTCCGCTTATTAGCCTCAACACGATAATTCTTGCTGGAACCGTTCTTAGAGCTCTTCATTTTGACTGTAATAACACTATTTGGTAAAAAAATGTGATCAATTTTTTTAGTAAATAGTGTTATTCTTTAATCTACATAAGATATGTCCAACTTCTAGTTCATATGAAGATAAATTATTCATATCATATTGCTCTTTTACATGTAAAAGTTTCATATATTTTTCAATGTATGAAACAGAAAGATTTTTTGCTTTTTCTTGTGATATATTATTAATTTTTAAATAATGTTTATAACATTTATTAATATCAACTTTATTTTCAATACACAATTTTCGCAGATTTCGTAATGATATATCTTCTGTTTTAACCATCTTATATATTACAATCCATTGTTTAATAAGGATTTTATATTCGGTGGACGTCATTTCTGTTATATTTTTTTAATAAAAATAATTCAATTTTTTAAAACCCCATCTTAAACCATATTTATATAGATTCTTTATATGTCTTGGGTTGCTCCATGTTTAACGGATGGATTAGGAAATCGTTTATTTCAGTTTGCGTGTGCAAAGGGATACGCAGAAAAACACAAGAAAACTCTAGTATTTTTTCTTCCACGAACAAAGCCAACAGGGCATGGAAATTTTGAAAATATATTTAAAATGTTTCCAGAAGTGTCAATTATAGAAACAGAATCTGCATGGGAAGAATTAAATGAAAAAGAGTATTATTCTTATGAAGAACTTCCCTATGTAGAGGGGAATGTTGTAATAAATGGTTCTAGACAAGCATATAAATATTTTGAAAATATAATTCTGAAACCAGAGTTTCCAGTAATAAAGGAATCTTTAACAAAATATATTAAACCAAATATGTTTTCAATCCATTTAAGATTAGGAGATTTTAGAATTCTTCCACATCATCAAATAAATTTACAGAAATATTATACTGAAGCAATAAAGAAAGTCCCATCTGATGCTAATATACTGATATTTAGTAATGAACCAATAGCAGCAAAAGAGATGTTTCCAAATATGACAATAGTAGATGAGCCAGAATTAGAAAGTTTATATTTAATGAGTCTATGTAGTAAAGGTTCTATTGTAGCAAATAGCACATTTAGTTATTGGGGTAGTTATTTTGCACACACTGATATACATATAGGAGTATATCCAGATAGTTTAGGAGCGGGTCTTCCACTACCAAAGGATTATTATCCTCCTTGGGCGATCAAAGTTTGCACGGGCGATTAAAGTTTGCACTGTGTTTCATTAGGAATAGAACTGATAATTTCTTCAGAAGTTTGATATATAGAATCTAAGTTTTTTACAGTTCCTTCAATAGAACTAAAATCAACATCTTGGAGAGCAATAAATGGGGAACAAGAAATTATAGTAAGTTCTTTTTTATCTGGCCAGAAATCAACGGGAATCCATACATTTTGATGAGTTCTCATATATTCTTCATATTCTAACATTTTATCATAACAACTGTTATTTACGTAATAAAAATGTAAAGCAAGAAGTTTAGTATAATATAATCTTATGTCAGACTGTAATTTACAAACAGACTGAATATCATTTTTTTCAGCGGAATGAAATCCATAATAAGAATTTCCACCGGTAAAAATATCCCATTGATTTCTATGGTTTTCTAGCCATGTTTGAATGGGAAACCAATTTTCAAAGAATTCTGTTGGTTTACAATCATCTTCAAGAATTAAAACGCTAGGTAGATTATTTTGTTTTGCCATTTTAATTATACTCATATGACTATAACCGCATCCTTTCCATCCAACACTATCTTTAATAGCCGGAATACGATACAAAGGTAAATTATATTCTGCGAATTTATTAATAATTTTATCAAGTCTATCTTTTCTTTCATCCAAATTTATTACATATCCAAATTTAAGATAATCTTCAAACTTTTCTATATTATTTTTTTTTAATGAATAATAAATTATAATTATTAAGACTAATATATATAACATTATTTACCTATTTATACTCTTCTTTTTCCACCTAGTGATAATACCGGTGGAGCATAAGAAGAAGGAGGAGGGGCAGAAGACATAGGAATAGTATTTACAACTTTTTTAATATTTGTATTCTTTACTGGTGTTACTGGTGTTACATTGGGAAACTTTGTGTGCTGGACCAATAATTCATAAGCATGGCGTTTCGCTTCTTCAATATGATGAACGGGTTGATGGTATCCTTCTTCTTCAGCTCTATTTAAGAAGGTGCGTCGTAGATGTTTTAAATCTTCAAGATTTTTGCTGACATCTTCGGATGATAATTGCACAGCTTTCTGTAATCCTTCAGCGGCGCCGGATAAATAAGCTGCTGCTAATAAATTTTTTAAACTTACTTTATATTCCATCTATATATATAGAAAGAAAATATAACATGGTATAATAGTAGAATGTTAGTGTACATTGTATATAACACAAATGTTAATGCTGTCTATGCGGTGTATGAAAGTGAATCTGATGCCAATAATACAAAGGATAGCATGAATGAATTAGAAGGAAATACCCAATTGAAACATTTTTATATCAAAATAATGAAATAGTTGCTGAGAATAAAAAATTAAAACAAGAGTTACAAACATATGAAGATAAGATTGATATAATAAAACACTTATCTGATGATTATATGAATGATACATTTTTGATTATTATAACAATTATAACCCATAAATGCTTTGAATCATTTTAAATTGTTTTAACCAATTTCTCCAAGAGAATAAAGATACTTCATTATAGCGAAAAACGACGGATAAGAGTTTTTCAAAATGTTTTAAATCAAAAAAGAAGTTTTCATTATTGTATAGGTTATGAAGTTGATCAAAAGGTATAATAGGTTTATTATTTTCAAGATTTTTTTTGTTATGTAAATCCCAAAAAAAAGTTTGAACCCATATTTTTTGATCATCCGCACTTAGAGTTTTTAATATATTTGGATTATGTAAACTTAAATATTGTTTATAATTTTCACGACAATCTTTACAAGGAAGAATTTTTTGTGTTTCATTAATAAGAATTGGCCAAGAGATAAGTTGTTCTTTATAATAAAGAGGACTCATAAGACGACCATACTTATCAGCAAGCCCATGTAATAATCTCCATAAGATAGGTCCCCATTCACAATTTGTAGGAAAATTAGGGAGAGGGATCATACAAGAACATACCATACTAAAAAAAGTGAATTAATTACTATATTGTTTATTCCGCAACCATATTTGAGAAACCCATTTAATGTCGGAAGCATCTTCCGCAGTGTGTAGATGTCGTTCATCAACTGTTCCATCCATTTTAGCAGGAAAGAAAATAGCAGCAGATCCTTGTTTAGGTTTAATTCTGAAGTTTAGATTATTAAAAAAAGTTCCACCACCAGTATTAACATCATTTAAATAAATTAATACAGTTCCAATGCGTTGTCCTTTATCTAACGATTGATTGTCTAATGAATCCAAATGGGATTGATAGAATTGACCATTAAGATAGCGAGCAACTTGAATAGGTTCTTGAAAGTTTTGAGGTATACCAGTAAGACGATGAACTCTTGAAACAAGCCATTTAATATCATAACCATAATAGCATGATTGGCTTGTTCGTGAAGGATGTGGGATACCTTTACCGGTATTTTTATCAACGACATGAGAAACTTTTACATTATTTTCAGACATTTTAATAATTTTATCACATTCTGTGGGAGAAAGAAAATTTTCAACAATAAAAATGGGAGGATCACTATGCACTTGTTTCAGATTTGGAAATCCATTTAATTGTAAATATCCTTGAGGACTAGTCTTCATGATTCTTAAGTCTTAAGCACATTTTTTTAATTATATAGAAACCCATACATTAGGAAATAAATCGGGAGTACCTTGATTTATCCAGTTTTTTGGATACACTACGCTATTTTCTACAGGTCCAATACCTAAATAAGCACCCATCCAACTAAATGTGCTATTTGCTATAATAGCAGCAGTATGTATTTCACTCATAAAGGCAAGACAATCTAATGGATCTTTTTCATCAACATAAATAGGATTTAATGATTGTAATATAGGATCTTTTTTTACATAGTTTAAATCATCTGACAATATATACCAGTACTCAATATTTTTATGTTGTTTTATGATATTAATAGCCTTAGTATAATAAGATTCATCTTTCATATCAAACCCAATAGAAAAGTAATCACCACGACGGACATGAATGAAAGCAGAATTAGGAGGAATAATATATTTTTCTTTCATTATTTTTTTTCTAGATTGTAGTTGTTCAAGAATATTTGATTTAAATTCTGGAAGAATAGGTTCTAAGCAAGTATAATTTTGAAAGTATCCGTGCATATATAATGTAGGAAATTTATATTCATGTGGATTCCAAGGTTTAAAACCATTATCTTGATATAACGATACATGATTTGGAATCATAGCATCATAAGGTATTCCTAGATTAAATAATTCTTTTCTATAATCATTTTCATCATGTTTATTATCGGTTGCTTTTTCTAGTAAAAGAGTTCCATTTGTTACTTTCTTTTGTAAAAGTCCTGCGGCATATTGAAAGAGTTGGTTTCCTAATCCTCCCATTAAATGAACAAAAATATATGAATCCGAATCCATCTTGTTATTTAAATTATATTTTATTTATGTAGATGTTAAGTATTCCTTCAGCAGATACATTATTAACAGATTATTCAGTATTATTATATGTATCACTTTTACAACTATGGTGGATTGCTTTATGGGGGATTTCATATATAGTGATTGAATATGTATCAAACAAATCTCGTTTAATAGAACTATATATTTATATAGGTTTATTAATCGGAACATTAGTTTTATTAATGAGAAATCCTCATTTAATGAAACATCTTTAGATGATATGTCTTTAGATGATATAATTTAAATTATTTGTATGAACAGGATTATGTGAAAGAGCAGCAGTAACTACTATTTCAATTAGCCATCTTGGATTTGGAAAATTTACAATACCGATAGTATTTACTGCGGGAAGAGGAGATCCTTTAATCCAATGATCAAACACCACATTCATATCGTCATATAAAGAAGCATCTTTGAGATAAATAGTCATAGATAATATAAGGTTTTTTGAAGAACCAATCTTTGTAAGTTGTTTATCTAAAGTATCTAAAACATCATATGTTTGACCAATAATATTATTGGATAAATCAGTGGGAGTAATCCCAGAAAAATATGCGACACCATTATGGGTTACTACATCACTATAACGATTTGTTCCGCCAATACGATGCATCATATATTATAGTAAATTGCTAGTTCTTTACATAGTCGTATAGGTATTTCAAAAACATAGGAATCGTTAAAAGAGTAAAGAAACGAAATGTATTTTTATAATCAAAACTGACTAGAAATTCTAGTATAAGCCATAAATATATATAAGGATAATAATCTATAGGTATAGCTAATACAAGAAACATTAACATTATAAGTAAGTAATTAATATTAAATCCAAATTTAATTAAATTTTCACTAAAAGCCCAATCAAGAGTACTTGGGTTTTTAAGATTATTAAGTGTAAATTGTCGTAGAACACTATTTAATAAAAGTGGATAAGTATCAGATAAACTACTATTATCTTGACTTGTTTCTACCATATTAGGATTAGCATTATATGCGACATAATTATATTCTTTTATCCACAAAAGCATTTGTAGATCAATACCGGTATTAATTTGTTTATTAAGAAATTTTTTAGCAGCTTCAAGAGTAATCATGTAGCAATGTGTTCCAGCACTACCTTTTGTTGTTTGGATATATTCATTGACATCTTCAGATTTAATACCAAATATTTTTTTGAATATAGCATTAGATACAGAATTATCTTGACATCCTAATATACAACCAAAATAGATGATATCATAATCTTTGGGAAGAGCATTCCAAACAAATTGAAAATCTCTATCAAAATTTTCATCAACAACAGCATCATCTTCAAAGATTAATACATTTTTATAATTATTATCAACCATTAATTGCCAAATATTACGATGAGATAACGCACAACCTTTTGCTCCATCTGTGCAATAATTATTACAGAAATCGCTAAGATTATTATCTTTTATAACTTTAGAACCTAAAACGGCATTATATTTATCATATTTAATATTATTTTTTTTCATATAAGAATTAAAATCATGTAGTCGTGTTTTATCTTTTTCAAGATTAATAACAAAAACTTTATCACAAACTTTATTAACAAAAGCCATCCTAATAAAATTTAAGAAAATATATAAAAGCAAAAAATATAGAAAATCTTATACTATTTGGAATATCTTTAGAAACAAGAAATTCAGCAAATATCCAAAGATAAATAAAATAGTAATATTTTAATGGTATAAAAAAGGCTATAACTAATAAAATAATTAATAAAGAATTAATAGACATACCACCAATAGAATAAGAATTTTCATTGAGTAACCAATTTAATGAAACTTTATCATTAATTTTAATATTAGATAATGCTTTATTTAGTATATTTGGATAACTAGAAGAAAGATTAGAATTATTAAGATTTTGGTTAACGAGGGATGGATTTAAAGCATATGCTTTTAGATTATATTTTTTAATCCAACCAATAGCATTATCATCAATATGAAAAGAAATTTTTTCTTTTAAGAATTGTTTAGCACAATTTTTAGAAATTATATATCCATGGAACCCAGCACATCCATCAACTTCTAGAAGATGTTCAGTAATTTTTTTTGATTTAAGATTTCTTATTTTAGAATAATAAGAAGTATCACCACAATAGAAAAGAGAACCTAAGTATAATATATCAAAATCTTTAGGAACATCATTATATAAAAGTTGTAAATTAGTATTAAAATCATTACTAAGAATAAAATCATCTTCAAGAATCATAATATGATCATAATTATTATCAATCATATTCTGCCATAAAGATCTATGAGAAGCAGCACAACCTTTAACGCCGCTAGCACAGAATTTATAACACAATGGTGAAAAGATAGAATTTTGAGAAATATCATTACCATCTATAGCATTAAATCGTTCAAACACAATAGATTCTTTATCAAGTTGTTTTTTAGCAGATAACATTTTTTCTGTATCTTTTGTTAAATTGATAATAAAGACTTTACTACAAATTCTATTTACAAAGGCCATTCTACTATATATTAATCGTAGTATAATTCCGGGAAAATATATTGTATAATAATAGATGAAGACTAGAAGGAAGTCTAAGATTAGTAAAAGAATCACAAGGGTACAGAAAGGTGGCAATAAGAATAAAATTTTTGTATTAAATTTAGATAAACGTGTTGATAGATGGAAAGAGATACAAAAAAAGTTTAATGAATATAATTTAGAAAGAGTATCAGCAATAGAGAATTTAAATGGACATGTTGGTTGTGGTTTATCACATATAAAGGCAATTAAACTAGCAAAAGAACAAAATTTACCATATGCAATTATAATTGAGGATGATTGTAAACCAACAAAATATTTTAATAATTTTAAAATTATTATAGACTGGTTAAAAAATAATGAGTGGGATACATTTGTTGGGGGAAATTCATATTATGGGTATAATCAAAATGAAAAAGATTCTATTAAATTAATAATATCATTAGATGAGAACTGTAATATATATAAAACAAGAGTTCAATCTGCTCATTTTATAATATATAATGCAAAAATTTATGACAGAATTATAAATGAATGGGAACAAAATGAAGCAATAGATTTAATATCAAATAAACTTAATTTAAATTCATTATGTTGCGTTCCATTTATAGCAATACAAGAAGATGGATATTCAAATATAGAAAAAACAATAAATAATACATCAAATGTGTTTGAAATAAGTGAAAAAATAATAAGTTCCATTAAATTTGGAGGTGAAAAAATAATAGGTTATGTGATAAATTTAGATGAAAGAAAAGATAGATGGGAACAGATACAAAAAGATTTTAAAAATACTAGTATAAATATTGAAAGGTTTTCTGCTATAAAAGATATAAATGGTCATAAAGGAGTAGGAAAATCATTTCAAGCATTAATACAAATGGCAAAAGACAAGAATATGGAATCTATTTTAATAATGGAAGATGATTGTAAGCCATTAAAATATTTTGAAAAACGTTGGAAAATTATAAAAAAATGGTTAGATGAAAATAAAGATAAATGGAATATATTTAATGGAGGTCCATTAACACCGTCGGAACAAAAATTACTTTATAAAATAGATTCTAAAAATAAAATATATACATCAAATGGAGCATCTGCATTACATTTTATGATATTTTCAAAAGAATCATATGATACTATTTTAAATTGGTCATTTGAAAAAGATTCATTATTAGATTGGTATATAAATCGTGAAACAAATAAATATATTTATATAGATCCACCTATTGTTTTACAACATACTGGTCTAAGTGATACAAATAATAAAATTAAGAATTTTACAAATAATTCATATAATCAAGGTAGTTATTCAAAAATAAAAACAGATGAGGCGAATAAATTATATAAAAATATTCTTATTAATTATGCGGATAAAGGATTTATTGAATCAAGAAGAAAGTTAAAAGAATCGGCTTTAAATATTGGTGGATTAGATGAAGTAATAGAATATGGTCCAAATGATATTGACGAAAGTTTTAAGAAAGAATGTTCTAAACATTTTGAAAATACGCGTGGAGCTGGATTATGGATATGGAAACCATATTTAATATTAAAAACTTTAAATAAAATGGATGAGGAAGATATATTAGTGTATTGTGATGCGGGAGCAACATTTACAGATTCTATTATACCATATATTGAAAAAATGAAAGATTCAATAATGTTATTTTATGCTCCTTATAAAGAATGGTCATCAAATGAATATACAAAGATGGATGTATTCAAAGAATTGAATTGTATGGAAAATAAGAATGTAACTCATGGAACCCAAATTGAAGCGGGTTTTATAATTTTAAAAAATAATAATAAATCAAAAGAATTTATACAAAAATGGTTGGATCTAGTAAAAAATTACCATTTAATAAGTGACGAGCCATCTATAGAACCAAATTTTCCAGAATTTAAAGAACATAGACATGACCAATCATTATTATCTGCTCTGGGAAAGCTTTATAAGGATACATATAATATAGATATTGAAGAAAAACCATTTATAAATCATCATCGTAGGCATGATGGTGGGAAAAGAAAAACTATTAAAAAAAAATATAAAGGTGGTTCAACAAATAACATATTAATTCTTGGATATGCTATTAATTATATGTTTTTTGAAGATTATATCAATAGTTTAACATATAATTTAAAACAGAAAAATATTACTTATAAAATAGATTTAAAAGATTCTTTTGATAAAAATTATTTTAAAAATAAAAATGAAATAATTATATTTTTACAGAATAAAGATTACGCTGATGTAGATAAAAGCATAATAAAAAACTCTTTTATATTAAATACTGAACAATTAACTTTACAACATCATTTAGATAAAATGAAAAATTATATTTCAGAAGGATATAAAATCATAGATTATAGTCTTGCAAATTTAGAACTTTTAAAAAATAATAATAATATAAAAGATAATACTTTATTTTATCTACCATATTTAGTTAATTATGATGAAATAAAAGATATAAATAAATTAAATGAACTATCAATGATAACCGCATTTAGTAGCGAACATAGAAAAGATATATTTAATTATGTATCGGAACAAAATATAATACCAATACATAATATTGAAGGATGGAAAGAAGAAAGAGATAATCAATTATTTAAATATAAAATATTACTTAATATTCATAATACTGAAAAACATAAAATTTATGAATCAATGCGATGTGATAGATTAATATTTAATAAAATTATGATAGTATCCGAAAAATGTTTAGACTCTTCAATACCAGAAGAAATAAAACCATATGTAATTGAATTTAATAATAAGGATGAATTATTATCAATATTAAATAATATTAAGAATAATTATTATGATACTATATGGAATGATTTTAATTTAGAAAATATAAGTAAAAAAAGATTAGAATATTTAGAAAAATTATTAACAATTTGATTTTCTTCTTTTTCTTATCCTAGTTTTATAAAATAAAAACACTAAATAGAAATGGCAAAAACACGTAAGCATTCCACGAAACTTCCTAGATACGCTGGAACTATGAAGGGTATATATGAATGGTATGTTGCGGAATTTGAGAAACTTGGTTGGATGGTATTAGCCAAAGCAAAGGGATACAATGAGAAGATTCGTGCTTATAAAAAAGCAATTGATCATCTTTTAAAAACTACGGAACATTTGATGAAGGAATATGAAAACACGGACCGTAAACACGATCTTAATGTTGTTCATATGAATACTATGGCACTAAAGGAGTTTGTTGATGAAAACTTTTAATCTTATTTTCCCAGAATTCACTAGTAATTATATCTAAATTTGCATTTTGAAAGAGTTCATTATATTTTTCTAGACTTAATTTTTCTATTAACTGTGGCAGTTGTTCCCATGAACGAACAACTACTACTGGAAGATTTGGATATTGATGTAAAAGATTATCAAAATAATCATGCGATTTTATTATTGGTATTGTTCCAACCATAAGGCATTCCCAGAATCTGTGAGTATCAAATCCATTTCCCATGGGACATACATTGAAATAGAATTGACTTAATGTTTTATAGTATACATCTTGAGACACTTTTGGAGTACAGTAAGATTTCATTTCTTCATGATCATTTAAAAATTCTATAAACTCTACACGAAATCCTCCAGTGTTTGAAGCATAACTAATACCAAATAAATAGTTTTTTTCTATATCAAACTCATAATCATCTTTTACACCAATTGGGAGTATAGTAAATCTATCTTGTTTAGTTCCAGTATAATTCTGGATCCAAAATATTGTATTTGGCAAAGCATCATATAATTCTTGAATAGTATCATCATCAAAATAATAATCTGAACCAGAAAATACAATAAGTTTTAATGGTAAAGCTTTTCTTTTATTTAATAAAAGAAGAATATTTTTCCAGCGCTCATAACCATCTGGATGAATATAGATAATAGAAGATTCATAAAGTTTTTTTGCTACATCACTTGGTTTTGATTCAAATGTATAACCAATATGCGCATATTTAGGATTTGTAACAATAGTTTCATCATCCATAAGTGCCATATCAAAGTAAGGAATAAGATTATGATAATGGAAATATTTCATTGGATTAATAACAATATTTATCCTTAGGTAATGAAGGAACTTTAATACACAAGACTTCACAGTCTTCAAGAAATTTAGCAGTTGTAAGCATATTTTTTGGAATAATAAAGATTTCTCCTTGATTTATAGTTTCATTATTAATTGTCATTTTTCCTTTTATTAAAATATTATATTCATCACTTATTTTATGGACGTGAGCTGGCCATATTTGATCTTTAGGATGTTTTAAATATCCAACTTCAAATAAATCTGTTTTAAATATACTTGGTGTAAAATTACCAATACACCATCCGCGAACCATATTATCTAAATGGTTTTTCTTAACACTACCAAATTTCTTTTGTAGATAATCATAGTATTGTTCTGGAGTTCCAACAGACCAGTAAACTTCATTTGTCTTCATAGGAACAATATGAATATTTTTTCCTTGTGATATGAGTGGATTATAAGAAATAGAAATATAATATTCATTATTTGCTCTAATATTTTTATCAAATAAGATTTCAGCACTTCTACAGAAATCGGAACCTTTTTTCCAAGAATGAACTCCCACTAAAGAATCATTGCTAATAACAACTTTTTCTGCTAATTCAATAATTTTAGTAGTATCCTCTTGAACTTTAGCGTAACTATTTTTAGTGGTATCAGCCCAGAAAGTTAATACACATCCATCTACATTTTCTTCCAGAGTTTTCTTAATAAAATCTGTAGAATCCCATTCCAGAGTTTGATCACAATTAGAAATAATAAGAGGTAAATCATTATCAATATAATGTTTAGCGGCTAAATAAATAGATTCTGCGGCTCCTTGGGTATAATGATTTAAATAGCAAATGGTAGAAGCCGGATATTTTTCTTTTAAGAATTTATCAATATTATATTTTTCACAATGTATTTTTTGAACAATAAATATATAATTCCCAGAAATTTTTAGGGAATCAATAGAATGTTCAATCATAGATTTTCCATCAGCCATTGGTAAATAGTATTTTGGTTGAATGAAACCAGCATCAAAGAATCTTTGACTTTTACCAGCGAGAGAAATAACAATATTAAAAGACATACTTATATAGAATCTAGAAAACTATGCGTTGGATTTTACACAGAGGAAATAATCTAGGACCAAATAGTGTAGAAAATGATCCAATAAAGATATATGATTTATTGATGAAAGGATATGAAATAGAAATAGATTTATGGTATAATGATGAAAAATTCTTTTTAGGGCATGATAAACCAGAACATGAAGTTCATACATACTTTTTAGAATATTCTGGTCTATGGATTCATTGTAAAGATGCTAAGACTCTAGAATATATGAATAAAAATAAGAAACATTTAAATTATTTTTATCATACAAATGAAGATTATGTATTAACATCAAAGGGATATATATGGTGTTTAGTTGGAAACCCTCCTTTAGAACAATCCGTGGTTGTAATGCCAGAAAAACATCTAGATAGATATGATTGGAATGATTTAGTAATAAAAAAATGTATTATATGTTCTGATTATATGGAAAAAGATCTAATGGAAAGAATGAATGGCATAAAGCATAATGAATAACATTTATAAGAATGTTTTTCCGAGTATTATACAATCTAGAATCAACGGTATCACTCTTTGATGCTGCTGAGAATATTTCAATCGGTCAGAGTGTAGGAAATCCAAAAGTTCGTAATGGATGGGAAACCCCAGAATTATGGATGAAGGCTGGTTGTCGTATTGAAGGAGATGTAGAGGCAATGAAGCATACTAAGAGAGGTGATGTATGGATTGCTTTTCCGTTAGCCAACATAGATTTAGCAACAGATGGAGTATCACAACTATTATGTCAGATTATGGGAGGTCAATTAGATATTAATTCTATTACACGATGTGTAGTAAAGGATATTGATATACCAGAGGAAGTTGTATCTAAATATTTTAAGGGTCCTAAGTATGGTATTCCTAAGATTCGTGAGTTTGTCAAGTCATTTGACAAACCACTTCTTGGAGGGATTGTGAAGCCAAAGGTTGGTATTAATAAGGAGACCCTTCTAGAGATTGTAAAGCAATTAGTAGAAGGTGGAGTAAACTTTATTAAGGAGGATGAGATTATGGCGAATCCAGAGCATTGTCCTTTAGAGGAGCGTGTGCCTTTTATTTGCGATTATTTGAAGGATAAGAATGTTGTTTATTGTTTCTGTATTAATGCGGATCCAGACATAGTATTAGAGCGTGCTAAGTTTGTTGCATCCCATGGAGGAAATGGAGTTCATGTAAATTTCTGGAGTGGTATCGGAATTTACAAGCGACTCCGTGATTTAGATTTACCACTTTATATTCATTATCAGAAATCTGGAATCAGTATTTTAAGTGATCCTCGTAATCCGTTCCATATTGAGTGGACGGTATTTTGTAAGTTAGCTGGAATCTGTGGAGTAGATTTCATTCATGCTGGAATGATTGGAGGCTATAGTGATAATGATAGGGATGAGATGACACGAGTGTTGGAAATACTTCATAAGTATGGTGTAATGCCAGCACTAAGTTGTGGAATGCATCCGGGTTTAGTAGATGCTTTACGTAAGTCAATAGGAAATGATTGGATGGCGAATTGTGGTGGAGCGATTCATGGACATCCACATGGGACTCTAGCGGGAGCAAAGGCGATGCGTCAAGCGATTGATAATACGCATGGCGAAGAGTATGATGCAGCAATAAAGAAGTGGGGTTATGTAGCAACTCTGAAATAAAAAGCGTCGCCCCAACCAGCATTTTCAACTAACTTTACACCAATTCTCATAAATCCATATTTTGCGAGATAATCGTCAAGTTCTGGTAATAAAGCACAACCTTTATAAACTTCTTGTGTATTAACTTCAGTATAGATATAATTTACATATTTAAGATATTTTTCAGCACTTTTTAAGGCACGAAGTTCTGTACCTTGAATATCTAGATTCCAGAAATCGTATTTACTAGGATCTATATTATTTTGTTCAAAAAAGGTATCAAGTCTCATAGTTTTCTGTTGTTGTTGTTCACTAACAAATATATGAGGATATGAATCTTTATGAGTTCCTAATTCAAGAATACTTGATGATTGACCGTTATTTGTGATATTAAATGTAACTTCTTTTTCTTCATCATCAACCAAAACATGATAAATATTTACACCTTTTAATTTATTTTTTTCAACAAGATCTGGATTACCTTCAATCCAAATAATTCTATCATCACTTATACCATTTGTATTATAATCATATTTTTCTTCACAATCATGAGCACCAATATGTAATATACCTTTTATTTCCTTTTCATTTGATTGAATAAATTGATTCACTTGTCTGAATGGAATAAGCATAATATTTAAACATAATATATTTCTTTTAAATATATGAAAGTTTTAGTAGTATTTCGTGGAGAAAATAAAAGATTAAGTGGAGGAACATTTCGTGATATAAGAATGTGTATTCCAAATAATAAATTTAGAATTATTGACAGTTTAAAACGTATGGGTTATGAAGTGGATATAATGTTTGTGACATATAGTTCAGAATATTTACAAGAGTTTGTGGAAGCATATAAACCAAAAGAAGTATTTTTAATGGATTATGAAGGGTCTTCACAACATTTGAATTTTAAATTTTTATTAGAATCAATTGAACCATATACAAAGATGTATGAAAGAATATTAGTATTTAGATTTGATTTTCTTTTTAAGAAGAATATTGAAGATTGGGGTGAATGGAGAAAGGAAGGGATAATGTTTCCTTGGAAGGATGTAAGTGAAGAAATATATAAAGAAAGACAATATACCATGGATGGATTTTTCTGTTTAGATCCAAAATGTTTTTCTGAGTTTAAGAATATGTATGATTCAACATATAAGAATTGGTTAGGAGTTACAAATGGTTTACATTTCTTAACAACAGAACTTGAAAAAACAAAGATTCCATTCTATTTTATGGAAAAGGAATGTTGGGAATCAAATTCATCATTACCAAGCATGGGACATAAGAATCCATATTGTATTAATTCATTATATAATTATTATCACGACGATTTTAATAAAGTTGTAGTATAGATTAGATGATTCCGATAAATTATGTATATTCAATTGGTTTCAATTGTAATGCTGCTAGATTTATGATGAATAATGGATTGCGAAAGTTTGCTTCACCATTTGATTGGATGCATACAGATTTTGAATCTGCTTTAGAAAATATTAATACTAATTTTGAAAATTATTTAAGTGATTTAATTCATATTAAACAGGATTCAAATGTATTTGAACTAGTATATAAAAAAAATTTAGATACTATACCAAAACAGTTAGAATTTAAGGATAAATTAAGTTATATGACATTTAGTTATTACGATCATAATTTATTTGTGAATGGAAATTATATATCTGAAGATTTATCATCAAATGTATATGATTGGAGTAAGGTTCAATTATGGTTACATCATGATTTACTCAATGAGCATTATATAAATACAATTAAGCATAGAGTTGAACGATTCAAAAATTTATATAATAAGTATTATGAAAATAGTATATTATTACATTTAGGAAAAATAGAAACAGTAGATAATTTTACAGACTATAAAAATAATGTAATAAATATTGTTAAAAAAAATAATATTAAATCTTATGTAATAAAAATAGTATGTAGTGATAATTTAGAAGAACAATATATATATGAAGATAGATGTTTAATAATAGTTAAAAAAGTTCCAAATTATACTGAACAAACTTCTATGAGAATAACAGAAAATGACACATCAAAATTTGATTTTACAAAAGAATTTCAAATAATAAAGCAATATTTTAGTTTTGATAGTTTAGTTTCACATGATGATGCTGAGCATAATTGGTAGGTATAAAGAAATAAATTAAATTATTTTTATATGGCATTAGAAGGAGTAACAAATAGACAAGCAGAAGATTGGTGGGCTGGAGCGATTCCAGATTTTAATAATAGACCTATTGTATATGGTGAAATAGGAGTATTTTGTGGACATAATTTAATTTCAGTAGAATCGCGATTTGCGAATCATCCAGATTCTAGATTGTATGCGATTGACCCATGGATGGATTATGAAGAATATCCAGAAATGAGGGGAGATCAAGATAAACATTATACATATTATTGTAATAATATTAAAAAGCGAAATATTGAAAATAAAGTCATAACATTAAGAAAGAAATCTGAAGAGGCACTTTTAGAGTTTGATGATAATTTTTTTGATATTTTATATATTGATGGTTCTCATGAATATGAGTATGTAGTTAAGGATTGTAAGTTATCTATTTTAAAAACCAAAGTAGGTGGTTATATTATTGTAGATGATACCAATCATCCTCCAATTATAAGAGCAGTTGATGAGATTCTTGGAACAGCTTCTAATGTAAAGCTAGTCAAAGATTCTACAGATCAACGTATTTATCAGAAGACTAGTTAGGTCTAGCACGTTCTTTAGGATTGCTACGAGATTTTCTAGTTAAACTATAATTTTCTAAACCACTTCCATATGTAGATACATCACAAAGATAATTTATTGGTTTTGTGATGTGTTCATGGATTCTAAAAGGCCATCCATTATTTGTATATAAATAATAACATCCTTTAAGAACCTCTTCAAGATGTTTTCGTGGAAATAGCCATAAACAATCATCACAGTGACCATATGGATGAATATAGGTGATATTAAATAGATTATAATCAACTTTTTTGTATAATGGATTAGGATTATCAATAGGCCAATTAAATTTTACATCAAATCGTGTAGAAACAATAAAGTCATATTTGAAGTGATGTTCTTTTTCATATGAAATAACACCTTCAAATAAACGAATAAAATGTTCAAATGTAACATCTTGTCTATCGGCGTTAATATCAAATTCTGGAAGCATAAGTTTTACAACATTATAGTCACGTTTAAGTTCATCTAATACATTTGTTTCATAAGTGCTCATAAAAACATCAATCTGTGTATATCCAGCATTTCTAAGTGGTTCTAATAAACAAGTATTAAAAGATTCAAGAGCATCTTTATAATTTACATACCAATTATCTAATTTTTCAATAAAATGGACGCCTCGCAAGCAAATAGCAGCTTTTTTTGAGTTAGAATCTTCCCAATCAGATGGTAGTAGTTCCTTATAATAATTATAAATATCTTCATAACTATGAGTTCTATCGCGGGTATTTTTCTTTTGACATAGATAATCAAAAGAAGAACCAATATCAATAGCAGAAATAGTAGGATTTGTTTTTAAAAGTTCAGCAATAAGAACTTTTGAACCCATACCAGCAGCAGTTAAAAGGATACAATTATCAGTAATCTGTTCTTTTAATTGAGAAAGAATAGTATCAAAATTTACAAACCAATTTCTTGGAGCAACTTCAAAAAAATGTTCTGTATTAAATACCTTCTTTAAACGTATATTATTAGAATTTGAAACTATAATTTTCTTTCTATCAGAATCTTGAACCGTTTTTACAAAGTTAAAAAGATTTTTATTAAAGAATACTTTTTCATCATTATAGACTAAATGATAATCAACAAATTTAGGTTGAGGGATTTGTAACACATTAATAACATGTTGTAGTCGTTGAAACCCTTGTTCACCGTGCCATTTTCCGATATATGCGTTTGGGTGATGAGAATAAAGAATAAGAGAATTTACTAATCCTTGTCCTAATTCTTTTGTATATGGGTCGTTATCACAGTTTGCTCCAGATTCATTATACATCGCATTAATTTCCCCATCACCAAATTTCAAAAAAATGACTTGTTCAGAATTTTTAATCTTATCAGTAAATTGAATAGTATCCATCATATTTAAAGTTAGTTTCTTTTTTTTAAATATGCCTATATTTTTTTCATTACCAGTTGGACGATCAAAGGAAGCAGCTTTTTTGCGAACATTAAATATATTAGAATATGTTGAAGATTCTATTGTAGTTTTAAATTTAGATGTTACTATACCAAGAGATTATATTCAAGAAAATTTAAAAGAGTATATGAATAAGCGAGTATATATAAATACAATTCCAAGAATGACAAAAAAAGATGGAGCACAATATAATTCTGTTCATTTACATTCACATATATCAAATTTTAAATATGCTAATTTACTAAATCTAGAATTTGATATAATATATTTTGTATCAGATTCTGATATGTTTTTTAGAAAAGGATTAAATAAATTTATTAAGAATTATGATGCTGGATTTCAAGTATGTCAAAACCGATTAAAACCAAGTAACTATAAGAATTTTGACTTTATGGAAGGTCAATTTGTTAATCAAGTAAAAGACCCATATTATATGGATGGATTATTAACTGATAAAAGAATAACACGAGTAGGTTCTGAGCAAATAGAAGGAGAATTTTATAAAAAGGAACTATTTACAAAAATAGTTCAATATATTGACAATATACCAATTGATTATACAGATGCTATAAGTAATGTAGAAGAGGCTACTTTTTCTGTAGTATATTTTAATATATTTATGGATGATTATCCATTATATTTACCTATTTCAACAATTATTCGTGATGATGATTTAATAAAAGACCAAAGGCGATTATTTAATCTAATATCAAGACAAAAAGAAGAAGAAACGTTATACAGACAATCAACTTATCCAGCATTACATACGTTTACATTTGGATTAAAGCGAGTAAAATATGCGGAATCTCAACATTTATATGTTAAAGAAATAATAGAAATGGCAAAACAATTTTTAACTCACTATGGTATTCCAAATGAAGAATTATAGTCTAAAAGATAAATTACTAATATTTTAGAAATGATAATAGTTACAACCTTAGCACAGCATGTAGATAATGATGAAAAATATGAAGAACGAGAAAAGCAGTATATGTATTCTATGGCAAGAATATTCTCATATAAGCTTCCAGTCTATGGAGTAGTGAGTGAAACACATAATAATCCAGATTTTAAACCAAAGAATTTCTTTCCATTTAAAAAATTAGTAGAAATTCCTTCACTAGATACAAGTTTAACAAAATCGCAAAAAGAGTTTTATTCAATAAAAACATTATTAAACAACATAAATTTAGATGATAATGATTGGGTTATAAAAGTATCTGGAAGATATTTAATATATAATGATGTATTTATAGAATCTGTTAAAAATGTTTCAGATAATGTTAAAGCAGTAATACGTAGGTGTGATAATGATACACAAATGTATACATTTTTATTTGCGTTACGATTTAAATATTTTAAAGATTTTTTTATAAATAACAACTTATCAAATAATATTAATCTAGAAAGAGTAACATTATTGTATATAGAGAATAGATTAAAAGACGAGGAAATCAAAGTGGTAGATGATTTAGGAATAATATGTAATATAGCAGATTGTAATGTATATACATATTTTTAATTAAAAAAATTTAGAATTGAAACAAACAATATTAGAATAATCATAATGGTCATCAAGGCTTGATAGTGGTATCATGCCTTCATATTTAAGATAATGAAATGAACCAAATCCGTGATTAGCTAAATGTTCAACAACATCTTTTAATTTATCACCACTATCTATATAAGTTCCACCATATTCAAATTGAATTACTTTAACTTTTGTAATTTCATTACCAAATCCTTTAATGACATTAAATTCAAATCCTTCCGTATCTATCTTTAGAAAATCAATAGATTCAATATTGTTTTTCTGAATATATTCATCAGCTCGTTTTACATCAAAAACACTTTTAGTCCAATTCATATAGGTATCTGGATGAGTAAGTTTTCTATGAACGAAAGATTGCTGTTCATTATAATATTCTAAACTTTCATTTTTATCACTTAATCCAAAATTATTAAAATAAGAATTAGTATTATGAACAAGTGGTTTAAGTTTTTCTAAGAATTGAGCATTTGGTTCAAAATAATGAACATCTCCTTCAAAGTTAGAAAATACACTATCAAAGCGACATCCAACATCAAAGATTACTTTAGCAAATCGTTCAATAATCTGTTTAAAGAATCTATATTCTGGACAATTCACATCAACTGACATTCTAAAATTCTAAATAAAATATATTTAAACCCTAGTGAAATGTTCGTCCCAATAATTGAATGTTTTATAATCGTTAGGTGTCCCCCAACATAAATAATTCTTTACTTCAAACACTTTTACATTATAACCTTTTTGTATTAATGGCATTAAGACATTATCTACATAAAATTCGCCATTTGTTCTAAGATTCTTTGAATATATTTCTTGTAATCCTTCAAGAAAAATAGAAGTTTTTCTAAAATACATAGTTCCAATAATACAGTGTTTTGCTTCTTTATTTTCAAACTTCTTTTTAATCGATACATCAATAATATTATCTTCAGAATCAACATCTAACCAAGCATACATATGAGGATATAATTTACTTGTAGGATTATTTGTAAATGACCATACTATTACATCAATAGAAGGGTTATCAATCATAGAATAAAATTTATCTACATCATAATTGGCTCCGTTATCACAAGCACTAATTAATAATGGTTCATCTTTATCAATATTTGCTTTTTGAATACCAATTTCGCAAGTACATGCTTGACCTTGAGTAACTCCAGAAATATCAATAATAGTTCCTTTTACAAATTCTAATAAAGTGTTTTTGAGTGGATATTTATTTAGATGTTCTTCTAAACAAACAAAAACATTATTTTTACAATATGGTAAACATGCGATAGCATTAATAATCATAGGGAATTTATGAATAGGTAGAAGAGGTTTAGGTAAATCATATCCTACCATTTTGAATCGTGAACCAGCTCCAGCCATAGGAAGAAGCAGAGTCATATTTTCTATTCCACGAAAAGTAAATGGATTTTCTTTGAATAATTTAGACCATTGTAAATACTCTTCTAAATCATTTGGAGTTCCCCACTGAAGCATTTTTTCTATTTCAAAAATTCGCACTTTAAGATTATCTTGTATCATTAGTTTATACACTAGACTTACATAGTATTCACCTTTCAGATTCATATCTAAATCCATAAGTTTCTGGAAATAATGTTTTAGAATCTTTCCATTCTTAAAGTAATAAGTCCCATTTGAAGCATATTCTTCCATTTTATTATTAGTAAAAGGTTGTTTTTCTTGTATATCTGTTACCCATTTATCAGTATGTTTCATAAAAGCATAATTATCCGAACCAAGCATATGAGGATGAAAACCAATATAAGAAGCGATACCACCATCACAATTATTATTTCTCATATCATCTAAAAATCTATCATAATCCCAAACGGTTCCATAATCACAATAGCTTACTATTACTTCTTCATTATCATCAATTGTATCAAATACAAAGCTAACCGCATGAACTGGTCCTTTTCTTCCTTCATTAGATACACTTGTTATTTTAGCGGTTGGAACTTTTTTTAATAAGATTTCTTTCATATTTGTTTCTGCTAAATGTTTTTCATTACAAATAAAATGAAAATTATCTTTATTAGAAAATAAATCAATTACATGATGAATCATAGGCACTCCATCAACATCTATAAGAGGTTTTGGATCTTTATAGCCAGCATTTATAAAACGTTGTCCAACTCCAGACATAGGAATAATAAGTTTCATTCTTTTATAAAGTGTAAAATATTCTCTAAATCACATTCAAAAGGGCTATTTAATCCTTTATCTAAAGGTTCTAATTCATCTTCATTCGCAATTATATTTTCCATATTAAAATCTTGAGAAAATCCAGCTACATCATTATTTGACAGTTTAATAGTGTATTTTCCATTATTATAATCTTCAATCTCTCCAACAATTCCTTGATATTTAACTCTTGTATAAAGAGTATATTTACCTCCAGAAGGTATAAGTTTAGAACCACCAATAAAGACTACATTTGTATGTCCTATAGAATACATAAATCTACGATTTACATCTAAGAATGTAGGAGTTTCAAAACATAAAACTCTTGTAGTTGGTTTAGAAAAAATACAATTTGCCATACCACCACCAATAAATCCAGCAATATTAGTTGCTTGTTGAAAATGTCTTATTTTAGCTGCCATAGATAAATCTTCACAAAAGATTTCAACGAATCCATGTTTTTCTAGAAGTTCTACAAGGGCATCTTCATTCATACATTTTCTTCGTTGAGTATAATTAGTTCCAATATTTTCTGGATGTTTAGATAAATATGACCTTCTAGAAATATATATTTTCTTAGGTGTGCTATAAAAAACATCTGGTAACATTTTATCCCAGATTGAATAACATAATACAGAAGGTGATTCATTTGATTTATTTCCATGAGTTAAAGATGAACCAACAAACATACTTTGATATAATGTATTTGGTTTAGGAAAAGTATAATTTATATTTAATAATTGAAATGTTTGTTTTACAAATAATGGTAAATCATTTTTAGTAGCACATGATGTATTTATTAATAATTGAAGATTAGGATAAATATTTTTTAATTCAAAATATTGATATAAAATCGGTAATGAATCATATAAAAAATGATAATAATTATCAACATTATAAATAAAAAAGAAAGTAGGCTTTATTTCAATATGGTTAAAAGATATTTCATAATTTAATTTATATGTATTATTATCATAAAAAGATTCTTTATTAAGAGACATAACTTTTTCATCATATGGAGAAATAAGTTTTTGTTGAGTAAATAATAAACAATTTGGGTAATGAGTATTTCTTCCAGTTAGAATAACATTTTGAAATGTATAATAACCAGTATTTCTTATATCAAATTCTAATAATGTATAATTATTATTTAATGCTTTACGAAATGGAATAATATTCATTTTCTATTTAAATAATAAACATTCTTTTATATAGATGTTTGTAGCACATAGAGTTAACAGTTCTAGTTATGAGAATACTATTTCTAAAGAATATGGAATAGAATTTGATATCCGAGATTCTAATAATAGATTAATAGTGGCGCATGAACCATTTACAGAAGGGGAAGAATTTGAAGAATTTTTATCAAAGATTTCTAAAAGATTTCTTGTTGTAAATATAAAATCTGAAGGGATAGAATTAAAAGTATTAGAACTTTTAAAGAAATATGGATTTGAAGATTATTTTTTATTAGATTGTTCTTTTCCAGCAATTGTAAAACTTTCTAGACTAGGAGAAAAGCGAATTGCTTTAAGATTTTCTGAATATGAGAATTTTATGAATGTAATAGATAATAAAAGAATTATTAATTGGGTTTGGGTTGATTGTTTCACTCAGTTTCCTTTAACAAAGAAAATGGAAGAAGTATTTCATGCTCATGGTTTGAAGATTTGTATAGTATCACCAGAACTTCAAGGGCAATCAGAATTAATAAATAACTATAAAAATTACATCAAAGAAAATAATATAATTATAGATGCTATATGTACTAAAGAATATAATATATCTAAGTGGAATTAAGATTTAATCTAAGTTTTTCTTTATCCCAATTTTCTAAACTTTTTCTATCATCATTAGAAATTTCTTGATAATTATCACTAAAACCGCTATCTAATACTAAATAGTATGTTTTAACCATTTCTTCAAGATTTTTTACTTTATTATAATTACTTTCAATTAAATAAACAATATCTTTATAAATAATCACTTTTTTACTTAAATCAAATTCTAAATTATATTGTGATGATTCAAAGGTAATAGGAGCATCGCCTAAATATAATGAAATATCTGGAGATAGTTTATAAAAATATCTTTCTGATTTAAGAAATGGTATAAAAGATGAAAGTATTACTTTATCTTTTATTTTATGATATAATTCTTTCATAAATAAAATATTTGTTGAAGAAAACCTTCCAAAATTATATTTATTTAATATATCATTCATTATATTATATATATCATCTTTATTATTACTACATAATATAATCCCATGATTTTGTAAGAAGATAATTGATTCATTATTATAAGATTCTAGAATTTTATTAGATAATTCTAGGCCAGGTTTTTTATATTCAATACAGAGGTTTTTTCCAAAAAGTTCAGTAATTTTTTCTTTCCAGTTTGTCAAAGAAAGTAAATGAAGAAGTTTTATAGGATGAAGATGAACTATATATTTTTTTGGAAGTAAATGAAAGAAAGTTTCTATACTTGGAGTTCCTTCACCAGAAATAATAGTATGATTAATATTTTCTGATGTAAAATCTATTTTATTAGTATCACAAATAACATATCCTTTATTAATTTCAGTTTCAATCATTTTAAATCCAGAGCGTTTGATTATAATTTCATTATTAGATTTAATAGAAATATTTCCACCATTTGTTTGAACTAAATCATAACAACCACCAAAAACTCTACAGAGTTCTATGTATTCATCTATATCTTTTTGTTCAATCATTATTAAATAAACAAAGATAGACGATAGTCTGTATAACATTTAATGGAAATTGTTTAAGTTTGTTTAATAAATCTTTATTTTTAATAAATATATAAAATAGGTTGTCATTTATTTTATTTTCTGTAATATAATAACTATAATAATCTTTATAAATATTTGTTTTAATATTACTTATTTGACATAAAAATAAGTTTACATAGTAATTAAATTTATTATTAATATGGATAATAAATTCTTCTTTTTTATATTCAATAATGATATCTGAATATAATTTTTGAGGATTTATATAATTATTAAAATCATTTTGTCTTATTTCAATATTTCTTAACACTTTATCAAGAGGATATTTTCGCTCTTCAACATCGCGTTTAATCTTCCATTCTTTTTTTAATTCAAATTCTGTATCAAGAAATATTTTAATTTCAGATATATCTCTAAGGTTTTCTTGATATAGAGTATGAAGTCCGCACAATAATAAGAAAGGTTTTGATTCTATTTTCTTTGGTTCAGTAAATTTACCATTTGAATGATCATAATCTATACTAAAAATGCTTTCACCAAGTTTTAAACGGAATACATCTTCAGACATTTTTTCTAAATAATTAGCTTCTGGATGTAATTGAGTATAACTATTCCACATATCAGAGTTTCGTTCCCATTTATGATATCTATCAGTTTCAAGAGTTACAGATGAATCAAATAATAGTAATTCTAAAGCATTTACTAATGTTGTTTTACCGGAACCAGAATCTCCAGCAATCGATATTACTTTACATTCTGATAGTATAAGTTTATAAGGTAAAATAATTCTATTAATTTCTATTTTATTTAATTGTAAATAATTATAAAGTTCTTTTTCTGATAAAATATATATATCTTTTGATTTAATATAATCAAAAAAATTACAATAGATATTCATGAAATCTTTATTTCCAATAGCTATCTGATCATTAATACAATCATTATTATCAGTTAATTGATAACTATTATAAAAATCATAACCATTTGGTATATTTAATTTTGAAATATCTAATTTATTTAATAAATTAATAAAATCTGAAGGATTTATTAATAGTTTTAAATCTGGTCTGATACGTATATAATGAGTATATTCTTTATTTATAGAATTAAATAATATTTGAATACGATTCCACTGATTCAAAATATTATTTTCTTTTTGTGTTTTATTAAATTCTATATCGGGTGTTGTAATTATAGATTTATAAAAGACATATTCTTTTAGTTTATTTTTATTAAACTCTTTATTAATATATAATTTATCATTATATTCGTCAGAAAAATTAATATAAACATCAAACTTTAATAATTTATTTAATTCTATAAAAAAAGGATGTAAATTATTATAAAATGTTCTAGGAATTCCAGAAATTAGAAAACAAAGATCCATAATTTAACTATGAAAAAATTTTAATATATTAAACATGAAATATTACTTGTGAATTTAAATTTATTTTCTAGTAGAAAACACTTTTACAATAGGAAAATTTAAATTATTTTCATTATTCTTTTCATAATCATCAAAACTAAATCCCCACCAAAAAATGTTATCAAAGATATCACCAATTATAGATGGATTATCCAATAAAGATTTATTTTCATAAGTAGATATAAGAGCAAATACTCGTTCTAATGCCATATAATCTTCCCATTTATTAATAACATTAAATAGATTTAAAAAATTATATTTTTCTTGAATTGTATTTAGACCCGTGCGGATTTTAAATGGGCGGTAGTTTAGTTTAAACAAGAAGTATTATACATAATTATAATGGTATTTTGTGAAGGATTAAGTATTTTGAAAAGTCTATATGATAGTTATAATTCATTAGATAAAAAGATGGAACTTATAAATAACTTTAGAATTGTAATAAATAATGATGTAAGTAATGCTTCTTTTAATGGTATATATTCAGATATGGTTAATTATTTAGGATATGCTTATATTGATATCATAAACGAAGAATGGTGGAATATCCTTAATAATAAAATAGTTGTTAATGATATTAATGACTACAAAAAAGAATTATTTTTATCTGCTGTTAATAATTTTAAGTTAAAATATAATTTGAAAAGTCTAAATGAATTGTAAAACGAATTAAAAAAATTGATTACTTTTATAAGCAATCAATAATTATATAAAATGCCTAAATTAACATCTGAGATATTTATTACTAAATCAATATCTTTATGGGGAAATGATATATGGGATTATAGCAAGGTCATATATATAGATTATGGAACAAAAGTTATAATTATCTGTAAAAAACATAATTTAGAATGTGAACAAACCCCGCATCAACATCTAAGAAATAGAAGTGATGGTTTAATTTCACCTTGTATAAGATGCGAAATTGAATTTATACAAAATCTAAACTCTGAAAAAATAAAAAGATTTATTACAGAGTTTAATAGGTTAGAAACACTTAATAATATAAGTAAAGAATTTATTGAAGTTATTAATACATTACTTAATGATAGATTAAAACGAGTTCCAAATGGATTCTGGGATGAAAAAGATGCTATTGATTGCTATATCAAATGGTTCAAAAACAAATATGATATACAAAATGATGAAGATTGGTATAAAATACAAGCAGAAGATATGGTAAAAAATCAGGCTAGTGGGCTACTTTCAAAATATAACTATTCAATAATTGAATTCTTAAAAGTTTATTATTCTGATAAAGAATTCTTACCTTGGAAATTTTATAGAGTAGGAAATAATTATTGGAAAGATACAAGCAATAGAAAATATTGCCTTAATTGGCTTGTTAAAAAATTAAATTATAATAATTATGAAGACTATTATAATTTAAGTTTGAATATGTTTTGTAATAACGAATGTGCAAGATTAGTAGGCTGTTATCAAGATTCTACATATGAATTATTAAAGGATTTATGTCCAGAATATAAATGGAAAGCATATAAATTCGGACAGGTTCCTATTCTACATTGGAAAAATCCTATAAATCGCAGAGAATGGTGCGATGATTATTATAAGGAGCACGAGTTTATATCAATGGATGATTGGTATAAAATTAATCAAGAATTAATTAAAGAATGGTATGGAAATGGTTTAATTCAGAGATATAAAGGTTCTCCTTATAATATGCTGAAAGACATTTATTCAGATTATCACTGGGATAAATCTAAATTTAAGGTATGTGGATATTCTAAAAAGTGTTGTGAATTTATTGAAAAACTATCAGAGGCATTAAAAGTTCATATTAGATATGCTCGTAGTATAAGTGGAGAATATCGTATTCCAGAAACACGATATAACGCTGATGGATTTATGGAAAAATATAATGATTTTACAAATATTATTATTGAATTTCACGGATGTGATGTGCACGGATGTATAATTGAAGATTGTAAGTTTCGTAGGAATAAATCTAAAGAAACAAATCGCTATGGATATGAATTTAAACTAGCATATGATAAAACTCAAAAAAAAAATAAATAAATTAAAAGAATTAGGTTATATCGTTATTGAATTATGGGAATGTGAATACAAGAATATTATAAATTATAAGAAATGGTTTGAAGATAAATTATCTAATTAATCCTTATAAATCTTACCCTTTCGTCTTAATGTAGAATCTTTCTTATATACTTTTTTAACTGCATCTTTATCAAATGCGTAAGCAAAATAGTTTCTAAACTCTTTTTCTTTCATATTACCTATTGCCTTTTCTATTGTTTTATGTATAGCAGTATGTGTTAATGGACTTTCTTTTCTTATAGAATATTTTAATTTACTAAAAAAGTTTTCTATTGGATTTGAACGAGGATAATATGATACTGTATATATAAAATCATTTATCTTATTTATTTCTTCTTTTACTTCTTTTGTTTTATGAAATCCAGCATTATCCATAATAACTAAATTATCTTCAAAATGCGATGTAATATTTTCTTTTATAAAAGATGTTAATCTTTCAGAATTAACTGCTCCTTCTTCATATAACTTCCAACCAATAACACCGCTTGTATTTATAGCAACTAATAAAGAATATTTTTTGAATACTTTATTATCAGTAGTTTTATAACTACATCTTTTTCCTAAATCACATCTTCCATATGTTCCATGTAATGACGCATAAATACCAGTTTCATCTAATGCTATAATCTTATTAATATCATATTCTTTTACTTCATTTATATAGTCAATAACTTCTTTTTTATGATTTCTTTCCTTCCCCCAAAAGAGTGTAGGTTCGTGTATATGACGAAGTCGTTTCCTTGTTTTATTATTATCTCTCAATAACTCTCCAAGATGTTGCCTTGATATAGTGATATCAGGAAACTCGCTTTTTATTTCACTTAATAAATCAATAATAAAAATATCTGGTTTTTCTTTCACACGCATTTTAGCATATTTTACTAATTTGTTATTTACTTTATATGAGCCTTGTTTTCTCGCTTTTCGTGTAAGGGATTTATCTTTTTTATAATTATTATACCACCTTTGTAGAGATTGTCTTTTACACTCAAAAACTCTACAAGTTTCTGTAAAATTACCAGTCTTTTCATAATCCTTTATTGCTGATAATTTATAATCGGAAGAGTGTTGTTTCTCAACCATTCCCTATAATAAATGCCCATTTAAAATCCGCACGGGTCTAAAAATTCTAATGAAATCACACTCATAGAACCAAAACAACCTTTCCAAGAATTTTTATCATAATAAAATTCTGTTAATTCTTCACTTTTATTTAAATGATAAATTAATTTTAATTCATCGCTAGGTATATCAGATATATGTTCAAAATGCCAAATAAATTTAATATCATTTATAGATTCAAAATTAACATATTGTTGTATGAATACTGAATCTTGTAATATTACTGCTTTATTAAATAATTTTTTAGTGTATAAATAATAATATGCTGTTATCATAGCTTTTTTAGTATTTTCAGCATATATTATTTCACAATTTTCTAAAGGGATTGTATCTAAATATTCACTCATACTTCCAGTATCAATAATAACAATTTTATTAGTGTAAAATTTTCTTATACATTTATAAGATTCTTTCCAATATTTATTATTTGTATTATTAGAAACATTACGAATTATAATAAAGCCGTAATCCATATTTAAAAAATAGTTTTTATATATAGTAATATGCCACATGTGTATATTTTACCAGATACTGGTGGTTATTTATATCATTTTTTAATATTAGAATTATCATTATTAAGAAATCTTAAAAAGTTTGAATATGAAGATAATATATTTATTCATATGCCTCATTTAAAAAAATATAATCAACAATATATGTATGAAGCAATTAAATATTTTGAACCAGAAATTATTTTATTAGATAATATTGATAATATTCCAAAATATAATATAATAGAAATAAAGGAGCATGAACCATTAATAAATGAAGATAGAAATATGGTTAGTAATGAAGCAATATTATATTTAAGAAATGTTTTTTTAAAGGATAAGGATTATAAATTAGATAAAAATAAATTTATATATATAACAAGAGAAGGAAGTGAACTTTTATCTAATAATCAAAATATAAATCCAATAAAAAGAAGACAAATATTAAATGAAAAAGAACTATATGAACCTTTAAAAAATTTAGGATTTGAAATAATTAAACTTCAAGATTATTCATTTGAAGAAAAAGAAGAAATCTTTCAAACATCATCATTAATAGTAGGTCCAGAAGGAGGTAATTTAACATGTAGTATATTAGCAAAAAAAGAAACAAGAATAATATCAATCTGCTACAAATCATCATATATAGAACATACACAGCATATAGCAAAAGCAGTAGGAATAGAATTAATAAAATATGAAAATGTAGAACGAGTAAAAGTAATTGAAGATCAAAGCAATATGTCAGACAATATGATAATCAATACAGAACATTTCATTTCTTTTATACAAAATATATTAGATACATATTTTCATTAAACTCCCTTTCCCTTTCCCTTTCCCTTTCCCTTTCCCTTTCCCTTTCCCTTTCCCTTTCCCTTTCCCTTTCCCTTTCCCTTTCCCTTTCTTCTCTTTTTCCTTTCTTCTCTTTTTTTAAAAAACAAAAACAAAGGAAACCAAAAAATTTTTTATTAACTTCCTTTTTTTCTTAAAAAATGAATGTTCACTTTTTCAACAAAAAAGATTAAACGCAAGCCGGAGGTTTTCTTCAAAAGTTCATGTTAATAGATTCTTGAAAGTTTTCTGGAGGTTTCCTTTCACCAGAATTCTTAGTTTCTTCAAAAGTTCATGTTAATAGATTCTTGAAAGTTTTCTGGAGGTTTCCTTTCACCAGAATTCTTAGTTTTCCAAATTTCTCATTTTATCCCAGAATTCTTCCAGAATTCTTAGTTTTGCCAGAGTTTTATCAGAGTTTTGCCAGAATTTTACCAGAATTCTTCCAGAATTTTACCAGAGTTTTTAGTTTTTATCAGAGTTTTATCAGAGTTTTATCAGAGTTTTATCAGAGTTTTATCAGAGTTTTATTTAGATTTATCAGATCATCCAATAGGAAAATATATAGATAAAACAATTCCAGATGAATATACTAATATTCCAAAAGAGGTAAATGAATATTTTATTACATTTAATATAAATAATCATAATGATTTAATAAATGAAGTGAATGAAAAAATGAAGAATCAAGATATAGGATTATTTGAAACAAATTGTGAACCAGATATAAATAATGAATTACAACTAGAAGATATAAAAGAATTACAAAAGTTGTTTAAACCAAATAAAAGAATAGAAGAAGAAAGAAAGGAAAAAGAATCAGAAATACACTTAGATAAATATTCAGTATTACATATAAGAACGGGTGATGAACATATAAATAAAGGAATAGAATCAAAAATACTAAAACGTGTTGAAGATAATTTAAATAAATTTAAATTACCAAGTAATGTCTTATTATTATCTGATTCAAAAGAAATAAAAGAAATCTTACATAAAAAATACAAATATAAAATAATAGAATCAGACATAATCCATTTAGGTTATTTAGAATCAGAAAAAAAAGAACAAGGAATAATTTCAACATTAATAGAATTTAGTATAATGTGTGGAGCCGAAAAAATCTATTCCTTAAGTGTCTATGATTGGATCTCTGGGTTTTCAACCATGGCTAGTAAATTATACAATATCCCTATAGAAAAATATAAAATATAAAATAATTCTCCTTGCCACAGAATGTTTTCAAATTATTCTTGAAAGAGTTTCTGCTTACTAGAGTTTTCTCAAAAGGTTCTTGAAAGATTTTCTGCTTACTAGAGTTTCTGGTTGCCAGAATGTGTTCAAAAGGTTCTTGAAAGAATATGTTCAAAAGGTTCTTGAAAGTGTTTTGTTTATAAATAAAAAGATACCATGTATAAATAATAAAATCTATATACATTAATATTATATAAAATCTATCCGATATTATTAGCCTTAAACGGTGTTAAACAGTCTTAAACGCTGTGCGATTTTTTCTAGCAGAACCCTTTCACTAAAGTTTTTTATCCCCCTCTTTTCTTTTAAAAAAGAAACATCAAGCCAACTTCAAAAAAAATATTTGGCCTCCTCTGTTTTTCTCAAAAAGTGATCATTCACTTTTTTCATCTTTTTAACTCTTCAGCCAGTTGCCGGAGTGTTCAAAAGGTTCTTGAAAGATTTTCTGGTTGCCAGAGTTTTCTCAAAAGGTTCTTGAAAGAGTTTCTGATTACTAGAGTTTCTGGTTGCCAGAATGTTCTCAAAAGGTTCTTGAAAGAGTTTTTGATTATTGAAAGAGTTTTGTTTATGAATGTTTATAAATAAGAAAGATAGCATGTATAAATATAATAAAATCTATGCGATATTATTAGCCTTAAACATTCTTAAACGCTGTGCAATTTTTCTAGCAGAATCCTTTCACTAGAGTGTTCAAAAGGTTTTTGAAAGAGTTTCTGCTTGCCAGAGTTTCTTATTGCCAGAGTTTTCTCAAAAGGTTCTTGAAAGATTTTCTGGTTGCCAGAGTTTTCTCAAAAGGTTCTTGAAAGAGTTTCTGATTACTAGAGTTTCTGGTTGCCAGAATGTTCTCAAAAGGTTCTTGAAAGAGATTCTGGTTGCCAGAGTTTCTGGTTGCCAGAGTTTTCTCAAAAGGTTCTTGAAAGATTTTCTGCTTACTAGAGTTTCTGGTTGCCAGAGTTTTCTCAAAAGGTTCTTGAAAGAGTTTTGTTTATGAATGTTTATAAATAAGAAAGATAGCATGTATAAATATAATAAAATATAAAATCTATGCGATATAATTAGCCTTAAACGGTGTTAAACAGTCTTAAACGCTGTGCGATTTTTTCTAGCAGAATCCTTCCACTAGAGTTTTTCATCCCCCCTCTTTTCTTTTTAAAAAGAAACATCAAGCCAACTTCAAAAAAAATATTTGGCCTCCTCTTTTTTTCTCAAAAAGTGAATAATCACTTTTTTCATCTTTTTAACTCTTCAGCCAGTTGCCGGAGTGTTCAAAAGGTTCTTGCCAGAGTTTCTGGTTGCCAGAGTTTCTGGTTGCCAGAGTTTCTGGTTGCCAGAGTTTCTGGTTGCCAGAGTTTCTGGTTGCCAGAGTTTCTGGTTGCCAGAGTTTCTGGTTGCCAGAGTGTGTTCAAAAGATTGTTGAAAGAGTTTTTGATTATTGAAAGAGGTTCTTGATTATTGAAAGAGTTTTGTTTATGAATGTTTATAAATAAAAAAGATAGCATGTATAAATATAATATATGATAAACTCTATATACATCAATTATATCAAGAATTATATAAAATCAATGCGATATAATTAGCCTTAAACAGTCTTAAACGGTGTGCGATTTTTCTAGCAGAAATCTAGAGATTTCATCCCCCCCTCTTTTCTTTTTAAAAAGAAACATCAAGCCAACTTCAAAAAAAATATTTGGCCTCCTCTGTTTTTCTCAAAAAATGAATATTCTTTTTTCATCTTTTTTAACACTCCAGCCACAGTTGCCGGAGTGTTCAAAAGGTTCTTGCCAGAGTTTCTGGTTGCCAGAATTTTCTCAAAAGGTTTTTGAAAGAGTTTCTTGATTATTGAAAGAGTTTTGTTTATGAATGTTTATAAATAAAAAGATAGCATGTATAAATAATAAAATCTATATACATTAATATTATATAAAATCTATGCGATATTATTAGCCTTAAACATTATTAAACGCTGTGCGATTTTTTCTAGCAGAACCCTTTCACTAGAGTGTTCAAAAGGTTCTTGAAAGAGTTTCTGGTTGCTAGAGTTTATTGTTGCCAGAATGTGTTCAAAAGGTTTTTGAAAGAGTTTCTGCTTGCCAGAGTTTCTTCAAAAAAGGTAGAAGGAGTAAACCAGAGAATCTGTTGAGTATAGTATGAAAAATTGATTAAAATATAGTATGAAAGAAAAATATAAAATGATCTCTGGAAGAATATATGCGATATTAGATGATGAGTATTACTATATAGGTTCAACAACAAGAACATTAGAAGAAAGAATGGTATCCCATATAAGTGCGAGTAAATCTCCTTCTCATAAATACTCAAAATTATATAAATATATAAATAATGTAAGAGGTGGTTGGGAAGATATAATATATATAACTCTAGAAGAAGTTGAATGTAAATCAGAACATGAATTAAAAAAAATAGAATATTATTATATAGAACAACTTATTAATGATAATAAATGTCTTAACCATGTAGGAAATATAAAACAAGAATATTTCATATATTATAAAAGAAAGTTTAAAAAATAAATATCGTATGTGTATTCAATAAAATTCATATATTATTAATAAATTCCGATATAGATTTATTACATTAATACTATCATATATTATTATATTATATATGATAGTATTATATCTTAAACATTGTGCGTTTTTTCTTTTGTACTCATTTTGCGGCCCAAATTCATGACTCTAATAATAGGTAAAATATTGACTTTTACAAATATTGACTTTTTCCGAATTACAGATTTTTTTCCTCAATTCCGGTTAGATAATTGAGTTGAGCAAACTTGCTCAATTGGGAATA
>Ga0208872_1000341_pt1 | contig 37447 bp, 30 predicted proteins | sample CryBogCBH12Aug08_FD_185508 | JGI IMG/M metagenome (GOLD analysis project Ga0208872, IMG submission 185508) | Freshwater microbial communities from Crystal Bog, Wisconsin, USA - CBH12Aug08 (SPAdes) | ecosystem: Environmental > Aquatic > Freshwater > Lake | place: Crystal Bog, Wisconsin, USA...
GGTTCCTGGTCGTATCCTTGGAACAGGAAGTATTCTTTGGAAACGTGGTCTCGGTAAAGGCCTGTATGAACGTTGGCGTGTGTGGCATTACCATAGTTACAAACCCAACCAATATCTAATAAGTCAGTTCCAGAATAGTTGTTAGCACCAAGGTATATAAGAGTATCGCCAATAACCAAAGTATTGGAATCAATGAAGTTGGCATTTCCTGTAAATGTTAGATTGCCTGTGATAGCAATATCGCTGGTTATCGTCTGTGTTGTACCTGGTGCAGAAAGTTTTACGAATGTGACGTTGGCCCATACGTTAGCATTATTAGCAACGGTGCCAGCAGTATTAGCATTAGTTCCTGCGGTATTTGCTGAACCAAATGCTGAGTTGGCAATAATACCAGCCTGGTTTGCGGAACCAAATGCAGAGTTAGATATGACACCTGCTTGGTTAGCTGCCAATCCTGCCGTATTTGCGTATGAACCGGCAGTGTTTGCATATCCACCAACCGTATTAACGTATCCACCTACAGTATTGGCAGAACCAAATGCTGCATTGATAACACCGAAAGCACTATTGACGGCAGTATAAACTGTTCCTGTAAATCCGTTAGCATTATTGGCAAATGTACCAGCATAGTTATTAGCATTTGTATAATCAAAAGAAACAATGATGCTACTATTTGTTGTATTAGATAGTATCAAAACACCATTAGCATTACCGATGGTTACAGTGGAGACATTTGATGCTGCTACGATATTATTAACAGTAACATTGATTGTACCAAATGCTAACTGTGCGGAAGTATTTGCTCTACTATATGCAGCATTAATAACACCAAAGGCACTATTAACGGCATTGTAGGTGAGGTTAGAGTGACCAAAGGCCGCATTAGCAATAACACCAGCCTGGTTGGCAGCAAGACCTGCCGTATTGGCATATGAACCAGCAGTATTGGCGTATCCACCAACCGTGTTAGCAGAACCAAAGGCCGCGTTAGCAACTGTGTATGCCGCATTAGCAGTATTAAATGCTGGAGTAACCTGAGGTGCTACGTTATTGGCAGCAGCAAAAGCAGCCGCAGCATTAACTGCCACACCATAGGCAAAAGTATTTACACCGTTGGCAAAACTATATGCTGCGTTAGCTACTGTAAAGGCAGCATTAACGGATGTATAAGAAGCATTAGCAACACCAAATACAGAACCAAATTGTGTTAATGTGGAATATGTTGCTGATGTATAAGCATTGACTGAGTTAGCCATTGCTCCAGCATAGTTATTAGCGGCACCAGTGGAGTTATTTACATAAACATAATCCATGGATCCGGCACCAATAGGTGAACCATTGACATAGATTGCAGAAGCATTAACAGTACCGGCAACATCTAGTGTATATCCTGGGTCTGTTCTATTGACACCCATTCTGACATATGCGGTTCCACCAAGAGCATGGAAGAAATTGACGTTAGAAATAGTTGAACCGGTTCTGGCAAATACTCTATAGTTGTTTTGATAAGAATCAATAGACCAACTTGTATTACCACCAGTTGCTTGTAATTGAATCTCACCTCCTTCTTGGCCACCATTAGGAGTAATATAAACATAAGAATTTGCGGTTATTGTTCCGGTTGTTGTTAGATCACCAGCAAAAGTTCCTGTGGCGTTTGCTAGTTTAGTATTTGCCCAGTTATTTGCTGCCGATAGGTCGGCCGAGATTGTAATAATATCATTAATGATATCAGATGTGATACCAATATTATTACCAGCATTTATGGTAAGAGTAGAAGTATTACTTAATGCGGTGATAAAAGAACCGTTGGCAATAACGGTGGAAAAACTTTTAAGATTTCCAGTAGCAACAAAACTTACAATCTGTCCTGTTGTATTCTTGTAATAGAAACGACCATCAGCATAGTTAAGAGCAATCTCACCATTAGCAAGGTCTGAAGGTATATTTCCTGGTGTAGCAGAATATTTAAGCTGGATTACTGTGTTGGACATTAAAAGTCGTCATTCTTCTCTTCTGTCACCGGCGCAACTTGTTTAGTATCAACAGGCTTTACTGGTTTCTTATCCTTAGTATTTATGGCAGTTTTCACCGGAGGATTCTTTATATTTTCTATTTCTTTTTGTAGAGAAGAAATTTCTTTATCTTTTTCCAAAACCATCTTTTTCATTTCATTGATTTGATTGACTGCGGTGTTCATATGATCCACTTGGGCCTTCATATTATTATATTCAGATTCCCATCTTGAAGCATCAACTCTTAATTTGTTTATTTGTTCATTATCAGATGCGATGGTTTTATCAAGGTCAATTTTGGTGTTACTATAATCGGAACGAGTAGATTGGAGTTCGTTTTGTAGGTTTTTAATGATTTCATCTCTTTCGATAATACCATCATTTGCCAGTTTGGTCTGCGTTTTAAGTTGCAGAACCAAACTGATGTATTCGTGAATCATTCCTATGGAATGGTCAAGATATGTATTGATATATTTGCTTTGATCACTCATAATATATTCTCTAAGTTAGATGTTAGAAAGTGCCTCCACTAAGCATGGAGAATGTAGGAATACCTGTAGAAGATGCGGTTAGAACCTGACCTTCAGTACCAGCTGCGGTGACCTGTAGTGCAGCATTACCACCTGATCCAAATACAACACCGTTTAGTGTGGCAGAAACGATACCTGTACCACCGTATGCAACGTTGACGGTTGAACCATTCCATGTACCGGTTGTAATGGTACCGACACCAGTAATACCTGTATAGGAACCAGATAAACGACCAGATGGTAGAATACCTGAGGTAATGTTCGCAGCATTAGTAAATGTGGCAATAGCGTAAGCATTGGCATTGTTGGCATAACCAAAGGCACCGTTAGCAGTATCAAATCCTGCTTTAGCAACTGTATATGCAGCATTAACGGTAGCATATGCCGAATTAACCACAACATAGGATGCATTAGAAGAAGTATAAGCAGCATTGATAACACCAAATGCACTATTAACAGATGCGTATGTTAGGTTTGTTAAATTATAACCGGCATTTGCAGTAGTATATGCCGCGTTGATTACACCAAATGCGGAGTTTACAGCATTGTAGGTTAGGTTTGTTAGACCAAAATTACCGTTTGAGTTATCATAAGCAGACTTGATCCATACAGTGGCATTAGCGCCACTTAGCCACAAATTACCCGTGATCAAATCGGCACGTAATACCGCAAGAGACATGTTATTACTATAAGGAACAAATGTATTATTCGCCGGCTCTTGGTCGTATCCATTAAATAGATAATAGGTCTTATCCGTAGCATCTCTAACTAAACCAGTATGGACGTTAGCACCAGTGGTATTACCGTAGTTGGCAATGAAACCAATATCCAGGAAATCGGTACCAGAATAGTTATTGGCAGCAAGATAGATTAAGGAGTCACCAACGACCAACTGGTTTGATGAAATGACAGTAGAGTTACCTAAGAATGTAAGGTTACCTGTAACGGCAAGGTCACCTGTGATTGTCTGTACCGGTGAATTTAATTTAACAAATGTTGTATTGGCCCAAGTATTAGAAGCATTAGCCTGATTATATGCGGCATTTGCTACAGTATAACCAGCATTTAATGATGTGTAAGCACCGGTTAATCTAACGTTATCTGTATTAGACTGTGTAAATGCTGCGTTGACTACACCAAAGACAACATTCTGCTGAGATCCGAGAGTATTGGCAGAACCAAAGGCTGCATTAATGACAGCAAATGCGGAATTTGTAGATAGATAAGCATTATTAGAAGTAGCATAAGCAGAATTTGCTACTGTATATGCTGCGTTATGTGAAACATATGCACCGGTTAATCTAACGTTATCGGTGTTGGACTGTGTAAATGCGGAATTAACAATTTGATAAATGTTATTCTGGATATCAAGATATACTTTACCGCCTACTGCGATTGTACCGGTACCGTCTGGAGTACCAATAAAAAATGTATTAGATGCATAAGAGTATGCTAATTCAGCAACATTCAGTGATGGTGGCTGAGAAGTGGTTAATGATCGTTTGATCTGAATGAGTGTATTTGACATTTATTAAAATTCCCCTCCGTCTAGATGCGGCAGTGTTTCTACTATGAATCTATCACTTGCCTCATCATAAACGATTGTTTCCTCATCAGTCAAATGGGTGGCATCAACGTCTTTTAACTGTCTAAGAGTTTGCACTCCTCCGCCTCCTCCTGCTCCACCACCTGTATTTATACTAATTCGGTTTTTAGGTGCCGAAGTCACTATAATCTTTTGACTAAGTGGTGTTCCGATTGTTATCTTGGATACCATTTTGTTTCCTTAATATGTTATTTGTGGTGTAACAAAAATAATACCTTCAATCAATCTAGAAGTTGCGTTAGCATTATTAGTGTCAATTACCTTCATATCAAAGAAATAAGTTCCTGCTGGTATATTCGCAGTATTACCAGCATCTAAAGATACAATTATTTGACCTGTATTTCCTTCCGGTACACATTTCAAAGTGGCTGTAGCATTTTGAGAAAGAAGTGACCTTCTCATTTTACTGGATACATTTAGTCCAGTTAAATCTTGTGGTGTATTGTTACTCTCATTATTTATTTGTATAGTGGTGTTAAAATCAGCACCTTGATCCATAAAGAGTTCTACGTATGAAGACATTTAATTTTTACCTTATGTCTGGAAGCCATGAACCATACATATTAATTCCATCACAAACAAAAGTAATGATGTCATGAGCGCCAGGGCCGGTATTGGCTCCTATCCAAGATGTGGCACCGGCCCATTTATATCCACTACCAAAAGATAAAGTTCTACCACCGGTACCATCTTGATAAACGTGTAGAATATAAGTTCCAATTTTTATGTTTGTAGGATTTGCTAATGTTCTATTACCTCCAAGTGTAATAGTAGCAACCATTCCTTGTGAAACGTCCCATGAAATTGTTGCACCATCGGTTAATGTTTGTGATGATGCGTTAGCATTATTATTAATTGTTCCTGAAAATGTTGATGTTCCTGTAAATGATGGACTTGCTTTAGGTGCGTAAGTTGATGCAGCTGATGATGTGGTTAAATAACTTCCTAATGTGGATGTTAAAGATGTTGATGTAACATAAGAACCTTGAATAAATGTATTTACGTTATTGGCAACAACACCGGCAGTGTTAGCTGCACCAAATGCCGCAACACCATTGGCAAGAGTATAATAAGAAGCAGAACCAATAATACCTTGTAAATATGTATTTGCTTGATCTGTATAACCATTAGCACCAACTGACACACCGTTGGCCTTTGCAAACGCTGCCTGAGCATTAGCATATGTTGCAATGACCTGTGTGCTATTATTATCAGTAAAGCTCCAGAATCCAGTTGTTTCGTTCCAAAATATGGATGTATTAGGATATGTACCACGGGCAATAACCATTCCAGAATTTACTGATAATGGAGGTGATGTGCTAGGTAACTCGGCATTATGGATAATATTATTTGTACCAACTAACAATGTCTGTGTATTGACATAAGTGGTATTACCTGTTACGGTAAGATTGCCAGATATTGTTACGTTACCTGTGATTGTACCACCAGCAAGTTTTAAGAATGTTGCGTTAGTCCAAGTATTAGCAGCAGTTGTTAGAGCAATAGCATAGTTAGCATTACCTACCGCAACGTTTGATGCAGATGTAATACGACCGTATTGGTCAACTACAAATGTTGGAACAAAGTTATCATTAGCTGTATATGTTCCTGATGTAACACCACTGTTAACCAAGTTTAGTGTTGGATTGGATGTACCATTGGTTACAAAAATCTGTCCAGATGTGCCGGTAACAGAAGTTACCGCAGATGTTAGATATGTAGCGGTAGCAACGGCAGTAACACGACCAAAAGCGTCGAGTGTGACTGATGCAATACCAGATGATCCCTGTTGTCCTGCACCAGCACCACCTGTAGCAAGGAAGACACCATTGACATTCGCTACGATACCGCTATTTGCCTGGACACCAAGATTGATAAAGTTATTTGTTGCGTTTGATGTGACAACTATACCGTTACTGTTACCAATGGTAAGTGATGTGTTTATCGAGTTGGCAAAGAATGTATTACCACTTGCTATTATTGTGGCGAATGAGTTAGTAGCGGCCACGTTAGAAGCAGAAGTTATTCTACCAAATTGATCAATTACAAATGTTGGAATTTGTGAAAGACCACCGTATGACTGTGCAGTAACACCTGATGGATTCTGTGTAATCTGAATACCACTGTTAGTGGCATTAGCAATCAGGACGATGTTATTGCTTGATGTAATGGTTATTGTATTAGCATTTGTTGTCGGTGTTAAAGATGTACCACCAACAGAATGAGTAACATATGCTGTCTGAACCACACCATTTGCTTTAGCATAGACATTGTTAGCAACCACACCTGCTTGGTTGGCAGCACCAAATGCCGCACTACCATTTGATATGGTATAGAAAGATGAATTACAATATGCGGTGGCATTAGCAATATCTGTATTAGAAGCAATAAACAACATGCTTGTGCTGTTACCATTAAACATCCAGGCTGTGCCAGGTTCATTCCAGAATAGTTGAGCATTTGCTCTAGAACCACGATTAACAATAATAGCAGCATTACTGGTTGAAGAAGGAGGCAAATTACTGGCCAAATTACTATACATAACAATTGAACCAGAACCGACAGAAAGTGATTGAACACCTTGTTGTGTCGTAACACCTGCTACTGTTAAGTTACCTGTAATGTAAATATCACTTGAAATTGTTTGAACAATAGCAGGTGTGTTAGCAGGTGGTGCCAACTTAACAAATGTAACGTTGGCCCAAGCATTTGCCGAATTGGCGTAACCAAATGCTGCGTTAGCAACTGTGAATCCAGAGTTGGAAGATGTGTATGATGCATTGATAACACCAAATGCTGAGTTTACCGCAGTATATGTAGCATTAGTTAAAGCAAATCCAGAGTTGGATGAAGTATATGCCGCGTTGATAACACCAAAGGCACTATTAACTGCGGTGTAGGTAAGATTGGTTAAACCAAAATTTGAGTTTGTTACTGTAAAGGCAGAATTTGTTAATACATAAGCCGCATTTAAAGAAACATAAGCACCCGATAAACGGACGTTATCTGTATTGGATTGGGTAAATGCTGAGTTAACCACACCAAAGGCGGAATTAGTCACTACATAGTTGGCATTGGCCATAACATATGCACCAGTCAATCTAACGTTATCGGTATTAGATTGAGTAAATGCAGCATTAACCACACCAAATGCTGAGTTGGTTACGGTCCAGTTTGCATTTATTGAAACATAAGCGGATGATAATCTAACGTTATCTGTATTGGACTGTGTGAAAACTGAATTGGTAAGCACATAGTTAGCATTACCGGATGTATATGATGAGTTAACCACACCAAATGCTGAGTTGGTCACAACATAGTTAGAATTTGCCATATCATAAGCAGCATTTAAAACGGTAAATGCTGAGTTCAGTTTATCAAATGCTGCATTAGAAACAGCATAGTTAGCATTACCTGTAGTATATGCAACGTTAAGCATATTCCATGCAGCATTAACAGTTCCAAATGCTGAGTTGGTTGTCACATAGTTGGTATTTGCCATGTTATAGCAGGCATTAACTGTAGTGAACTCTAAGTTCTGTGTGTCATTTAACTGATTGGCAAAAAGGATAACCTGGTTAGTTTTTGTGAACCAGGTACTAAATGTGTCTGTGAGGTTAACGTTTGCAATCATGTTACTTTATTAATCCTTTTAGCAAATCTTTGATTTCCTGAATGTCTTTTTTGAGTTCTGTTACTTCTTCTCTCAAAACAGCAGTTTCTCTGGCTTTTTCCATTCTTATTTTATAAGCCATAAGAGCATCATTATCTTTATTTATTAGAACTCCCTCACGCTCTTTATAAACACCAGGTATTTCAGTTCTTTGAGACATATTTCACCTTAAATCTGTAATGCTATAGCACGAAGTTCTGATGCCTTAGGAACTGCTGCGGCACTAGAGGCCAACAATACAATCTTAATAGCAAAGAACTGGAAGTTTGTATAAGTTGTTCCGTTGGATGTATATTGGAACTCACCGTTTGTTCCAGTCATAACAGAAGTTGGTAACAAATAAGCAAAATCAATATAGTTTGATGTATCAGATGCGGAAGAATATGTCTGACCGCTGTTACCTTGGTATGCCATTTGTATCCATGGTTTATTATTAAAGTTATCTGGATCGTATTGGTTCATTAACTTGCAGTAAACCAAAACATCTGTTCCTGGTGGACGATAGTTGGTCAAATACACGTTAAGGTCACTTGCGGCCTGGCCTTGTGCAAGTGTGATTGTTTCTGAAATGTATTTATTAAGTGCGGATCCACCCATCGGATTGGTTTCACCTGTAGCATCGTTATTAACAAGGCTATCAATAAGAACACAATATGTTGTCGCCAAATCTAATAGAGGTGATGTATAGATTGAGTTGCTTTCAATCTGAACTTGTACCTTATTGGATCGGTTACCAGATAGTAATGAAGATTCTAATGATTTAGAATAGATTTCCATTTCATTTGTAAAGAATGTTGAAGATGCTTCCGAAACTGGAACATATCCACTATCACTTACGGCACCTACTTTATAAGTGTCCATAAAGTATTGTGAACCAGTTTTGGTGAAGTTAAGAACATCCGGATGGATACTAACACCAGAATAGGTGTAGTTTAGCATGTCTGTTATTTTAGCACGGAATGCATAACCACCGGATCTGGTATCTTGAATCCAATCACCTACTTTAAATCCACCTGTGGAAGCAGCCATCTCAACATAAACATTAGAATAAGAATCATTATAGAAAGTTAGAACTGCTGAGTTATTAGCAATTGCTGCCACAATACCATATCCACCAGATGTAGCTGTTACCTTTTCACCAATCTGATAACGAGTATTAGATGTTTGATATTTACCGCTGCTAACAGAAACAAGTTGTCCGGCCGCTGCTGCGCCAGAAACGTTACCTGTTAGAGTATCACCTACTGTAATGGTTCCACTAACGCCTGATAGTGTTAATGTATCACCAGAGACAAAGTGGTCGTTGATAAGAGTTGAGAATGATGCACTAACATTTGATAGATACCATTTCTCAATACCTTGCTGGCCAAGAGTGAATGTTGTTGTTCCGGTAGCAAAGTTGGCGATGTAAACGTTAATAGTAAGATCGGAATCTGAGATAAGGTTCCATGTAATATTATCGTTTGTAAAATAGAAGTTTCCATATTGCTGTCTATTAGAATATGTAGCACCTTTGTTTGATCCATATTGTTGTGTCTGACTTAATGTCGCACACCAAAGGTATGTGTTAGGATCAACGATGCCGCCGGTACCTGCGGTCCCGTGGACTGTAAATGCATAAGATTGATTATTATGCAAGAATACAGGATAAGGGAATCTGATTTGTAATGGATTTGTCACACCATCTGTAGATACTGGAATGTTTGCGTTCTTAACATAAACATAACTTCCTGGTACCTGTGTATTGGTAATCTGACCGGCACTATCTAGTGTTCTAATCTCAAACCAAAGGTCTCTGCTATCCGACTTTGTAGCAACGAACACATCGTAACCTAAACAGAATACACCTTCTTCGTCGGTTGGGACTTTGATGTTGACGTTATAAGCCATACAGCAGTTATGAACAACATAACCTTCGACGATGTATGTGGAGTCGCCGCTGAGTGTTAGATCGTAAACCGTGTAGTCTGGATCAAAGTCAACGATTTCTGTTCCTAGTTCATGGTAATCAACAAACTTAAAGTTGACCTTATCATCCGACTCCATGTCAACGATTTTTAGTTTGTCAAGTGGATCAATACCCTCTTCACGGTTTTCACCTTCGAGAATATGCTGGTTGGTACCATTCTTTCTAATGACACTCTTTGGATCCCAAGTCTTCCATCCTTTGTCGGTGAGGAAGATGTGATCGTCTGTGGCATAGAATCCTTCTTGGAACTTAACCATCTTACGGTCACCGACATTGATTGTCCTTGACTTCATAACGGTATTAATATCACCATTCGCGCCGATTACCTTTTCACCAACATTAACGTCAGAGATTGGTTTCCAAGTCTTGTCGGCCATCAGCACCTTTGCTTCTGGATTGAAGCAGGAGTAAGGAGGAGGCGTTGTATTGACAAGAGTGGTGTTTGCGTATGACAAATAGCTTTGCTGAATAACTGGTGAGTTATAAGCAACGGACTGAGTTGAGTATACCGTTTCCTGTAATGTCTGTTGTGTTCCTTGTGCAAAGAACTGTGCTGATGCCCAAGTTGTAACATCTTTTGAAGGAGCAGTTGAACCAGGTGTCAGGTTAATATTATCCTGAATAATCATAAGTCTCTGACCTACGTTAAACTTAGGACATCCAGCATTAAGAGGATTTGTTGTATCAAAAATCTTAAAGGCATAATAAAGTGAACCATCAGCATTAACAACTAATGGCGCACCCATTACTGCATAGGTAGAAGTGGCCAATAGTGCAGCAACGTTAGGACTCTGAATACCGGATGCTGTGTATGTATTAACACGGCTAACGGCATTAAACTGATCCGCTGTAAGTGGTGTGCAGTAAGCATCAACATTCACGGAGTCAAAGAAAGCATGAACCTTGGCATTTGGCATCAAACCTAAAACACTAACCAAGATTTCTTGTGGCTGAATGTATGGTATAATAGATGTGTTAATGACGTTATAACCACCAACAGCCTGGCCGCTTTGTTGGGTAATAAAGTTATTGGTACCCATTCGATCATTTTCGGTGGTTTGAACGATTGTAGCACCACCTGTACCATAAGTATGAATCCAAGTGTCAACATAACCTACAGCCGCAGCATAGGTAGAGAATGTTTTAACAGGTTCATTTGTTGCTGCCCAACCAGTACCATAAACGGTATAACCGGTGATAAACTGAGTCCATGCACCCCATGTCTGACCAATCCAGGTATTTGTCTGCACGGCAGTAGAAACAGGAACATTTGGACCTGTACCAACACTTACGTTGATAAGTGAAGAACTTGATGTTATGTTAATGTATTGATCAGGAGCATAGATTGTATCAACCCAAACGTCATCTGATGGGCTTAGTGTCATTCTACCAACATAGAAGTAAGCATTTCTTTCCAAGTTTAGAGAAGTTGTTGCCCATGGTTGCTGGAAATATTGCTGAGTGGTATACGCAAAAGTAATCATACCATTACTCATTACAGTATTAGTACCACTCAAATAATCATAGTAAATAGGTTTGGTAGAGTAAATAGGTCTGATACATAACTCTAGTGGATCAAATGCAATCCTCATATCAGGGTTTAGATATATTGCTGATGAAGAGTTATCTTTAAATGTATCGATAAAGATACCGTTTTTGAACCTTGTCAAACCATCGGCATTCATGATGTTCATGTTTAATGCGGAGGATTCCAACAGGGTCAAAGAAGCATAGTATTCTAGATTTTTAATACGATTATCAAGAATACCCAAGTCTCTCATGGTATAGATTTTTGTAGAAACTGTCTGAACGGAACAGGCAAGGTCTTGACGGCCTATAAGATTACCATAAGCAGGTGACAAAGATGGATAAGGTGCTAATGTGATAATAGCCATGGCCATTTGTGTATCAAGTGCTGAAGGAGGTACAGGAGTTGCTGCCGCAGTTCCTTTTATTACCGATAGAACACCATTCTTATTACCAACAAGAACGTCTTGACGACCAAGATAGTATGAATAACTATATGTTATCTGTGATGATGGAACAGGCAAATACATTTCACCTGAATAATAGAATGTTGTAGACTTTGATGGATTTGTAGATGCTGATCCAACTACTGTGGCATCTGTTGCTGTGTTTGTTTTTACAGGTCTAAAATCCAAATAGTTTCTCAGATCAAATCGGTAGTGAGATGATGGAGAAGTATAAAGTGGAACCTGTTCTGTTCTAATAGCATTTGATGGTGTTGGTACTGTAACGTCATCAATGTTATAAGAATCAATGGTAAAGTATCCTGAATAGTTACCAAAATTTGGTAAGAAGTAATCAAAATAAACCAACAAATAGTCACCAGAACTTGGTGCAAAACCACCTACAGGATATATACTTGCGGTATCATACATGTTATCACGTTGGCCGTTATCTAACCTGAAATAACCTGTAACGTCTTGACCATCTGTTAAACTGGCTGGCGCTGAACCATTTTTTCTGACAACTTTTCTGATTGCATAAACATCAGAGAATCCTAGAGGATATGGACCTGTTGTGCCATTAGGATGTGTAGATACGTTAATATTAACATAACGTTGAGGTTCCAAAATCTTTTTAACTTCTTGAATACCAGCAGTAGCTACTTTATATGTAACAGTAACAGGAACGGTTGTAGAATAACCTTCCTGCATAGAAATCTGTAGTGTTGTTGGTGTGGCAGAGACGGACCTTGGTGAACCATTCCTAACACCAACACCATTTAGATTGGCAATATCACCTGCTTTGTATGCTTTGAATACGTTGCTGGTTGTAACGGAAGCAGGAACAGGTGCAGACACAGTAATTTGTGTATCGCTTGTAATACCTGTAATATAATAGGTATTTGCCAGGCCTGTCAACTCAATCTTATCACCAACATTAAGTTTAGTAAACTGTGTGCTAACACCATAAAGGATGTTACCTCCGCCCATAGATGAAACGGTTGCTGAACCCCACAAAGGACCAATATTGATTGATGCTTGGTATGTTACAGTAATGTCCTGTGCGAGTTCTGTTTGTGATAGTAATGTAGTACCATAAGGTAGTTCCTGTGTACCTGTGCCACTACCAGCGATTGTAAGAGAAACGTTACCTGCGGTTGATAAGTAAAGAGATGTTGCCGTTTGTTCATAGTTATAGGTTACAGAACCGTTACCATCAACGTTACGAACTGTTTTAGTTGATGGAGAACCAGCATAATACAACATAGGTTGTGGATATGTAGCCTGTAGAACTGTATTTGCGATTCCTGCTGTAGCACCAACAACGTCAGCACCTGATGCAGCAAAACTTCCTGTAAAGTATAAACTCAAAACTTGAGAGAATGTTTTACCTGCGTTCATAGTAATGTCTGCCAAATAGATATTATAAATGGCATCATAACCTTTTACACCGGAAACATACTCTACACCTAATAGTGATGCTGAACCGATCTGAGTACCTGATTCCGAACCTGTTGACCATTTCTGTCCGTTTGGTATTCCACCATTTGTAATTCTCTGGTTAGGAGTGTCATAGAAATAAACTCTTGAACCTACGTCAGCAGTCCATGTACCAACAAACTCATTAACTGTTAAATACTGGCCCATAGTTGCTGATGATAACTGCACACCAACATTCTGTGAATCCATAGGTTTGGTGATTGTAATGTCGTATTTTCCAGGATTTGTTAGATTATAACCTTTAACGTATGCCTTACCAGCACTAACTGAGGTAATCAACAAGTCTGTATTACCACCTTGTGCAGGTGTGTAACGACCGTTATTGACACCGTTGTTTTCGTGTTCTTGTAGTGAAACGCTTAGACCACTAACAACAAAGTCACCGTCAACGTCATACATTCTGGTTGCCATAGCATCATTAATACTATTAAACTGAGTGTCACTATTAAGGATTTGAATATTACCATTTGATATGGCGAAAAGTGTAATGAAATCAGCAGGTGGTGTTGTGCCGTATGGGAAAACTGTTAGCTGTGGATCTAATCTTAGACGATCAGCACCAGGAGCACCATAGTTTGATGATTGTTGTGCAGGATCTAATAGAGAAGAATCCGCTGATGCTGTTACAATATCTTCATATACATAGAAACCTACGAGTGAAGATGGATTTGGATTATATCTTTCAAGGATTGCTGACTGAGTTGGAAAGTAAATAAAATGGTCTTTAGCAAAGAACACACCTTCTGAAATCTCAAACCAAGAACCATAACCTGTATTTGCAACAGGATCGGTATTTAATACTTTAGCAGTAAGAGTTGTGTTGGCAATACTAAGTGTTTCACCAGCCGCAAAAACACGGGCATTACTTGTATTGGAAGCAGTTAGATATTGAACGTATAGAGTTTTGGTATTTGTGGTCGTACCATCTGTATCTGCTACTGTTATAACTTGTGCAGTAATGTTACTTGATGCACCTTTTACGGCATGACCAATAAAAGAGGCCACATTAACTGTTCCACCGACCACATCTGTATTCTGAATTTTGACGAAAGGAATAGGATTACCTTTTACATCACCATAGTTGGAACGAATGTTAAAAGCACCAGGAATAATGATAGAACCATCTTTGAAGATGTTTGTACCAAATCGTTTGATCTGGCTTTGTATCATAGTCTGTATTTGTGTTAGCTCGCGAGCCTGAACTGAATAACCAGGTTTAAAAAGGATTCGATAGTATTCGCTTTCAGGCTTATAATCATCATAGTATGGTGTCACATTAAAATTGGTTGTCAAACTACTCTGAATTTGATTGGCCGAATTAGATGAGGTATTTGCACCGTTAAAATCTGTGAATGACATTTTCTATCCTTTTAGAAACTTAAAACTATTTTAAAATCTTCGTTTTGGTCATCTGCTCTTGAGATGGGAGTTATATTGTCCTTATATAGGATATGTCCTTTATAAGGTTGACAATCTGGATATTGAGGATTACCGCTAACATATCTCTGTGCCGATGATGTATAACCATAAATTAGATTGGAAACAGGTGTTCCGTTTGTATTATTTATTTTTAACAGTGAGTTGGCTGAATCCCATGCTACCACAACTCCTGTAAAATATGCATTAGATAAATTAGGTCCTTGATAAACGATTTCGTCGTTAATATAATCTGTGGTAGAACTACTCTGACTTAGAGTAAGTGTCATGGCTTGAGAAAACGCCAAGTTGGTCATATTGTTTGTAGTACCATAAACCACCGGATCAGCCAACAATGCAATTTGCCTGTAATCATTTTGTGTTACAAGAACACCATTTTCGTTACCATCCAACTGTGGATTGATCATAATATATGAACCACCTAGTTCATAAAGTGGATCAGAACCATGACCTCCTGGAGGACTAATGATTGCTCTGGCAGTCGCATACTTACCTACGTTTGATGTGATGTAAACATTTGCATAAGTATATCCTGAACCATAGTTGTCAATAACGATACTTTGTACCGTATCAGTTTGTGTATTGACAACAGCATAAGCATTAGCAAACTGTCCGTCACCTGTTACCGTAACGGTAATAATTTGTTGATAAAGATATCCTTCTCCACCTGAGGTAACGACTATGCTATTGATAGCACCTGGAACGGCATCCTGCTGAACTTGCCACTGTAAAGAGTTGTCGTCTTGTGTTAGTGTTTTAACTGGAATGAAACTATTGGTGGTAAATCTTTGCTGTTCATTACCATTTAAGGTATACATGTATTTCCAATAATATTGATCGGCAGCCTGAAACATGATACCAGGGTTGGTTGATGTTGGTTTGTAAATTGAAGGTTGACCGTAGTTATTGGCAATACATTTATAAACGTTAAAGTCGTCTGTAATAACATAATATGCTGTATTGGCACCTTTTGTTAATGAATCCTGTGTGTGATCATAGGCCATATAAACGGTATTTGTGGTCCAGTTAAATCTTGGAATAACATGATAAACATCGCTACCAAATAACTGTTTTCCACCAATCATAGTTCTCCAGACTTCATTATAAGATTCCACAGAGGTATTAGCTTGATCAGGATTTTGATCATTAGTCCATGGAGATTGGTAACCAAATGTTAAATAAACATTGGCGCCGTCTATGTTATTTTTAAACTGTTCTGCTGAATAAACTTCAAGGTCTTTGGAATATACTGATGCCATGGTCTTTCTCTTTTATACCTTCTATTTATACGCCAAATCTACCACGATAGAGGCTGAAGCTATTGATTATTTCACTATTTGATAGAACTCTGTTATAAATCTGTACCAAACCAATCTTACCGGCCATGACGTTGGCCACGTTAGCATTAGCAGCATAACGACCACCAATATAGATTGAACCGTTGGAGTCGGTTGCTGAGTTAGCAGTACCTATGGAAATGTTTGTTACGTTACCATTTATATAACCTCGGATGGTTGAACCATCGTAGGTGAACGCACCCATAACCCATGTATTACTGTTTATATTATTAGCAATCAAAAGTTTGTTGGTTGCGGTAGTAGGTCTTACAATAACCTCTAGGTTTTTGCCATAGTTGTATAAATCAAATCCTCTGGTGTATCCATTATCGGTCTTAGCAACTATACTTCTACCTGTATTGGCAGTGTTTGCAACATCAAACCAAGCAATGACTGTTATTAGGTTTGAAACATTTAATGATGATTGGTGAGGCATAATAACAGTATCATTATTTCCGTCATAGAACATACCACTACCAGAAACATAAGCACCGTTGGCAATATTAGCCCATTGCTTTGTATTGGCAGTATTGAACCAAATGTTATTATATGCCGTTGTGTTGGATGTAATAGTGAGATATTGTGCCGAATCCAACGAAACAATCAGGTTGCTAGTATGAACGCCTGCCTGTACCGCAGAATTGATAACATTAAGACCGTTTGCCATAGACTGGTTGTTATCTTCATATATATACTGACCATAAACTTTAAGACCAGCAGGGTGGACAAGATCATAAAGTGCTTTACGGTAGTTATTAATGGATTCACTAATCTGAATAACATAAGAATAGTTTTGGTAATAGTCTCTATCCTGTAACTTGTATGGAGAACTTGGTTGACCTGCTTGGTCAAGATATCTTCCTGGATAGGTGTAAATACCTGTGACGATGTTGGCATAAGCCTGTGCCGTTCCGTCGCCTTGTGTTGATAGGTCAATAATTGGTGGATGATGATAACCAAGGCCGCCAGAGATGATTTTGAGTGAAGCAATAGAACCAATAACGTTTGACTGTGCGTTTAGTGAAGCACCGTCGGCAATACATGCCGAAACCTGAATGATAGCACCGTTACCGTGTACCGTATGAATATTAGCAGTTGGAAGAGCATCTTCTCGGTAACCTAAACCACCTGGTGGATAACCAGGTAATGCAAAGAAGTTTACCTGAACTATGGTACCGTTGGAGTCAACAACAGAAACTTGAGCATTACCACCATAACCATAAGTTCCATATGGATTATCAAATGTTATTATGTCACCGTTAGCATAACCTTGACCACCATTAATGATATCCATCCTTCCTAACATACCTAGAGAGCGAACTGAGGTGTTTGACAATACAGAAACAGATGGTATGCTGGTATAACCAGAACCAGTATTGATAATGTCACAAGCAATAATAGGTCCGCAAGGTCCATACGTCCAATAGTTCATGGAGTTGGCCAATAGTGTATTGACGTTAGGTTTCTTATTGACCACGAAAGAAACGTTGGCTAAACTTCCAGGTAATCCTGGTGTTGTTGTTATTTGCCAATACTGTTTATTACTTAAAGTGATTGTCTGATTAGCATACGCTGTGCCTGGGAAAGAAAGAACATCACCAGTCTCAAAATAGACATTTGAGTTGGCCATATTTTTACTCAACCATAATGTAGTGATTATACTTCCAGGTGGGGTGCTAATATCGAGGTTTGATGTGTTTGACCATTGAGTTGCTAGATTAGAATATGCCTGAGTTTCAACATAATCACCAACAGCATTTACTATTGGATATCCAGCAACGTCACTGATAGTAGAACCAACAATATTATAATATGCTGGATGATAAACATAAGTATCCTGTACCGAAAACACATTACCAGCAGCATTAGCACCATCTCCACCTGTGAATAACAAAGGAGTGTTTGCAATATAACCAGCACCAGGTGCTAGAACGTTAACCTGTTTAATCTTTCCTTCAAGGTGACTTTTGGTAACTTTATTAATAACAACCTGACCACCGAATCCAAACTGAATGTTACCATTGGAAACAACATATCCATTTTGATCGGTTGATCTAATAGTAACTGAAGCACCTTCAACGTATCCAGAACCAGGTGATGTTACAGTTGTGCTGGTAATAATACCAGAATAAATGCTTGCGGAAAGAGTTTTATAAACACCCTGATCTTCAATAGTGGTTGTAATGGTTTCACCATCATAAAAATCTTTAACAACATCAGATACAATCAATTCAGTTACTAGAATACCACTTTGATAATAAGGATTAACACTTTCTACGGTACAAGTTGAGTTTGATGTTCCGCCAGTAATTGATGTATTAACAAATCTAGAAAATGCTATACTATTAGCAACGTTATCGACAGTAACATTCTGAATGTTAATAGATTTTTGAACGAACCATTTACCATCAGAAGGTTTTAGAATATTTGTCTGTGGATAATAAACAGTTGCTTCTTTATTAAAAAGAACTCTGGCCAAGAACCTAATAGATTTTTCAGAACCTCTAGAACGATAAAAGTCCTTAGAATGTTTAAGAACCGTTACTGGATCTGCCAACATGTTAGATGGAATAAACTTGGCGAAGTTAGTAAAAAACTGATTGTATAAAGGTTCATAATATGGTGGTATTTTTTCTAATGTCTGATCTACTGTTATAACTTCACTATCAACAGAGATAACCTCCATATCAGTAGTTACAGGAATCGTTAGATCAGCAATTCTTTGATTTAATGTATCAATATCATAGAAATCTGGAAACCTCTTGGTGAGGTACATCAGATTATCACCTTGTTCTAGAAACTTATAATAACTTTCCAAAAACTGAACGAATAAAGGATGATCCCTTCTAACGAACTCAGGAAGTTGTGAACTGACTAGATAAGATGTTTTATTATTTGAGGAGTCAATCATTATACTTGTGGTACCATATTTAATTGGACTGTCTGTGAATTGTTAGTATCGATAGCCAACAATCTATTCCTTAATGGTGGTATAACTGTTAGTTCTGGAACCACGTTTACTGTTAAAACATTTTCATCATAATATGGATTAAGATTAACCGACAATACATCCAAAGCAGTAAATGTAACAATGCCATTTAGATAATCGATAGTTCCTGCATTATTATTAACAAAAACTTTTTGACCATTTGTTGAATAATAGTATGATCTTAGAGTACCACTATTAGATGCCAAAGTTACTTTGAGAGATGCTTCAACACCAGTTAGATCGGTAATAGTAATTTGTGCAACTGTATAATTAATACCAGGATTTGTTAGTGTTACTGATGCTATTCTGCCATTAACAACCAATGCGGTTGCTGTAGCACCTGTACCGTCACCGGTGATGGTAATTGTTGGACTAGCACTGTAATTATAACCAGGATTGACAATACTTACAGAACCTATGCCGGTATATGATTGTGGAACTTCTTCAAAATAAATTGCTTGTGGAGTACCTGAAGCATCAGGAACTTTAACCTGTGGATAAGTATAAAGTTTTTGATACTGGTCACCTTTTCTAATAGGTGTATTAAAATTAACGGTGTATGAAAGCGTAGTTCCTGGATATAATACCAATCTATTTTGAAGATAGATTATTACATCAGATGCCGTAATTGCAGGATCCGCGTTTTCAATATAATTCTGTAATTTAGATAAAACGAATGTTGAAGAAAAGTTATACAAGTATTGTTGTGCATAGTTATAAATCGAATCTGATACTTCAGTTGCAAGATACGCCGAGGTTTGTGTTGTTAATGTAGGATTATAATAAACATCGCCGCCAACTAGAATAAAAATATATTCCGGATCAATAATTTCAGGAACTACCGTCAACATACTTCTGTTAGTGGTCAAATAATCTTTAATGTTTTGCTTTTCTAATTGTGTAAGAGTATAATAACCTCTAGTTTTAACTGATAGATAAACTTTACCATATACTGGAGGAATATTTTCTTCTCCGCCCCAAACAGAAACGGCCTGAATGTCTGGAAAATCTTTAGTAACCAAGGATTCATAATCGTTTACTGTGACGCAACGATTTTGTGCGGTGTAATAATAAGGTGCACGGAAGCGGATGGCCTCAATGTCTTCTTTATCAGTACCGCCATATGAACCAAGGGCCGTAGTTATCTGAACATTATTCTTAAATAGTCCAGCGATAGCATCGGTAAAAATAAACTTCTGAATACCATTGGCAATGGCACCAACTGTATCGAGGTAAGTAACCTGTATGATGTTACCATTTGAAGGTGGTTGTCCAAGAACACCATCACCAAAGTAAATTGTATAGTTTAGGTTCTGATCTTCTTCTAAGAAGTAAACAGTGGAGTTAGCCTGTATTTCTGTAAGGTCTTGTGCCTGGAAATACTGAACAGTATGTGTATTTGATGGTGATTCCTGAACTGTAACGACCAATGTAGAGGTATCAACATTGGCGGATGGAATCTGATAACGACCTGTGGTGTTATTGGAATTAACCGAATATTGATGGGTTATTACCTCACCTTGCTTAATCACTACGTTAGCAAATGTGAATGAACCGTTGACCTTATTGGAAGTATTGGCATTAACTGTAGCAAATGGATAGTTAATGCCATTAATGTCCGAACCAATCAATCTTGTGTATTGGTTTAGAATAATATAATTGATAGTTTGATTTTCGTTTTGATTTGGTGTAACCTTGATATTAATTAAAGATTTAGCACCTTGTGCGGAATCTGGAACGTAGTTAATCAACTTTGCATGTGAAAGGATATTCTTACGATCTTGTGCAGTATCAAGAAATGCTTCGTTAGCAACCATATTGAGATAGTAAGCATTATAGTAGGTGTTATAAGCCAATAGATCCATTAGAACGGACATACCAGAACCAGCAAAGTTATAATCACTAAAAGTGTCTTGACTTTGTAGGAAGGTAATTAGGTTATTCTTGATTCCATTAAAATCAAGTTCTGTTACTCTAAGGGATGTATTTGCGGCGGCCATTTATCGGATTCTCTCTAAGAACATTGTTGATACAACTGGTAAATCTCTATTCAATATTGTATATTTTAATGTGACATTAAATGCATTATTATCTGGATCATCTTTTACAATAACATCTTGTAATTTAACTCTAGGTTCAAAGTTATTTATCACACCTGTAACGGCATCTTTAATCCAAATAGCAGTCATAGGAGTATTTAAATCAAATAGTAATGCATTAACGTCAGAACCAATATTTGATTGAAATTTTCTTTCGTAAAAGTTAGTTAGGACAAGATTACGGACGGCCCTTTTGATATCCTGAACACCATTTAATACATTAACATCACCAGTGGATGGATTCATAACGAAATCCAGGTCCAAATCTGAATAATCTGGATTTCTACTTACGAATGGATTAGTGGCCATTGGAGTCCCTTAATGTTTCCTTATTTAGCTTACTGCCAACTATCTATCTCACTTGAGGCATCAGGTTCTTGTGTTGGTTGATTTGCCTGTGTGCCTTGTAATGTTGGTGGTGTGTCCGCCTCATTTGCTGTACCAAAATTAAAATCTAAACCAAGTGCCGAAGCAATAGCGGCAATTCCACCATTAAGATTAAGAAGTGAACCTAATGAATCCAAACTAATACCAGCGGAACCAGCAATACCAAGCATACCGCTTAGGGCATTTATATTCATCATTCCACCAGCTACAGTTGTTGTACCAGCTGGCGCTCTAATATCAACACTACCTGCAACCGCTTTATGAACGATATTTCCTGCGGTTGCTTGTGCTTGAATGTTTCCTGTTGTAGATTTAACAGAATGATTACCCATAACTTTTGTAGAGTGATTTCCCTGGTCAACCGTATTTGTATAATCACCTTGTTTAACTTGTCTAATGACCGGACCATCGGTTATAACACTATAACCTGTGCTATCAATTTTAACTTTATGCATTATTTGAGTTGAAGCAGGATTAATAGCACCATATCTTGAGGCACCAACTACGGATGCTGAAGCATATGTTCCATGAAATTCATCACCAGAATGATGGTACATTTTTCCGGCAGAAGAAACAACTAAGTTTTTACTGGAATCTAAAGTCTGTAAAGATGCATGACCTTTGGCTGCCACAGCCTGGAATTTACCTTCAGTTGTGGCTAGTGACATATCACCTGTGGATGTCTGAATTAAAGCACCTAGAACGTTTGTTGTTTTAGTACCTTCAACCCTTTTATTATCAGTCTTAGTCTCGGTGTCCATGGTCCCGCGTATCTGACGGTTTAGGTTCTTACAGGTCATATTCATATTACCTAAAACAGTAAGGTTATAATCTTTATGAACCGTGACGTTATAATCACCATAGCAACGGAGAGAGGTATCACCTTTAACGGTAATGTCGGAAGCACCAGAGATTGTTACACGTTCTTCACCAAGTACCACCTCATATTTACCATTGTGTGTCGTTAATAGCATACCACCATCTGGACGCATTTGTATAGCAGTACCAGAACGATGCTGAATAGTTACCGATTCATTACCTTTGGAGTCATCCATAATAAAGCAATGGCCAGATCGGGTCTTATGTGACCAATAGTTTGGATACTGGCCGCCGCCTTCCATACCACGAGCATCTTCATCCACATTAAACTGGCGTGGTGTGGTTTTACCTTCGGTGTTATCGTTATAGTTAGCTCCAGAACCACCTGCTGTAGTTACACTTCCTGTTCCTGTTACATCAGTCATCTATTCATTCCTCTATGGTGATACTTGTGTTAGAGATGTGGTTATGTCTTGGCCTTGCTGAGTTGCCTGATTAACCTTATTTTGATTTTGTGCTTCTTGTTGCTGTGTTAGTTTTTGATGCATTTGAGTTGCAGATTGCTCTTGTGTCATGGCAAGACGTTTCCACATATCTTGTATGGTCTGCTGTGCTGTTCCAAATATGTTACCCATACCTGATGATGAACCACTACCAGAACCTGAACCGCTACCGCTTCCACTCCCTGAAGAAGCAGGCTGAGGTGCTGCCGCACCAGCATAAGCAACATTTGCCATACTATTGGCAAAGTCACCTTGGATACTAGTGTTAGCATAGGTTACTGTGATTGTACCGTTATAATCTACCTCTTGTAATGCCACACCCCAGGCGTTTTGTATTTGTATTACTGTATTGTTGAGTTGGTCGAGTCCCATAAGAGATGTATCAAATTGTAATCTTTGTAATACATTCATAAGGTCATCTATAGATTGAACTTGTGCTAACAATTGTGCCGCATTTTCCAGATAGATGCCATAGTGAACAACACCGCCTGTAACATAACCAACACCATTATCGGTTTCATGACCTTGGATTAGATTACTTAAACTGGTTAGTGCGGTAGACATATTAGGAGTTAATACACTATGAATGTCTTGCCAATAACTCTGACCGTTACCTAGACCACCTCCAGAGTTGGCAGAACCACCACCTCCACCAGAACCATTCTGCATTAGTCCTTGTAACATTTGACCAATGGAAGTAATCTGACCTTCTAACTGACCAAATATATCACCTGTCATCATCTGGTCATTGTGTTGCTTGGCAGTTGGAACATTTTTAACTGCTGGTAGTCTGAAACCGGACATGTTAAACAAAGCACCATGGTTAGGTAAACCATCTAAAGCACCTAAACTATGTTGTGTACCTTTTTCTTTAATGGTACGTACCTTGGCACCACGTTCTTCACTCTCTTGGATTTGTGGAGGAATATTAACATCAATAGTTGTATTAATAAGTTCTTTCACGGCGCCGGCCATAAGATCAACACCACCGCCAGCACCTGCCGCACCATTACCATTTCTCATGGCATTAGCAAGACCTAGAATAACACCGCCGCTTTGACCTAATCCTTTAAGCACATAAACCATGGCACCAGGATCAAGACCACCTGGAAACTGTTGCTGACCTGATTGTGTTGGATTGATTGCTGAACCCCAGAATCCAAGGTCTTCGTTATTAACATCTGGACCATGGTTCAATGACCTTGTGGACATGTTACTATTGTGTGAACTATCACTCTTTGGATCAACGACAAAGTGAGGTTGAATAGAAAATTGATCTAGATTTGGATTTGCCATGATTAACCTATATTTCCAGTAATACAGTCAACTGTTGTGGTTCCATAACCACCGAGTTGGATATTGTGTTTTAGTGCTACAATCAAATAAGAACCTGAACCATATATAGATGCACCGTCTGAGTTTGATTTTCCACCCCAATGAAAACCAATCATCTGGCCTACATGTAAATTTGGATTCCATGGAACTGTTAGACGCAAAGCAATCTTATCTTTCTCCAATAGTCCCATTCTGGCCTGTCTTAATAATAGATATTGTTCTACACTCATTTCACAACCATTTTGTTGGTGTGCGGAACCAGAGTTGGTTATAGCAGTCTTATGATTGCCTTTACCGATACCACATCCACCAATAGAACCACCATAAAGACTACCTGCTTGGTTAAATGGGTTAATGGTGCTTAGAGTATTCATGGGATTACCGCTAACATCAATACCATTAAGAAGGTCTGATAGATAATCAAAGTCACAAGGAAAACTAAATGATATGGCAGCGCCACCTGTAGCAAAATCAAGAGAGGTGCCTTGAGAAGCACTAAAAACCAAGGTTGGTGATTGTTTGATTAATTTACCTAATGCTCTAAAATAATGTGTGCCTAGGTCTTCATAAGTCATGTAATGTAAAAATGATGGATCATTACCTTCGTATAATGCCACGTTTGCTTGCTGTGCCACTACCTGAAATGGATGAATATTTTCTGCAATATAATCTCTAGCAGGTCCGGCGTTATCAACTACCGCGTTTTGAGCACCAGCACAGGACTGTAGGACATAATTAACAATATCAGAAGGCATGGTGCATTTCCAAGATTTGGAAACTAATGATTGTGCATCATTCAATAGTGACTGGTCACATGCATGTAAGGTTAGAGTTTCGGTTTGACCTATTGTAAAATCTAATTCTCTGTTATCAATTCTATAAAGTTGTTGAGAAACTTCCATACTATAACCAGCATCAGGTTGGTTCATAGTAATGGTCATTGGTTTATTTTTATAATCACCCCATATTTTAGGTTGTGAACTATAAACAAATGATTGTAGGGTGACGGCAGTTTGTAGGCCAGGAGTTAATAGACTTTCACCCAACATTAATTCTTTTACCACAACGTCAGAAAATGTTTGACCTTCGATACCAACTAGCGTATCAATCCTGAGTTTATCATAACTACCACCAGTTGACATATTATGCAAACCCTCTCAAATAATAAGGTTGAACTTTAGCACCAACCATTTTTTTAAACTCGGTCATTATTTCTGGATAGTATTCTGCCTTAACGATTTTAATAAGTCTTTTATCATCGTTAAGTTTAAGTTCATAGTCATACATAGAAATATTTTGTCCTGATACACCGACGGAAACTGTTTTGCCATCAATTACGTATTCTTCATAACTTGTAACAGTAGGAATAGAACCCGATCTAGGTGGAGCATATTGGACTTTATCGTCGTAAGTGATATCGGCACTTAGATATCCAGGCTCCACATCATCGCCAGTAAATACGTTACTATCTGCTGTTCTATAAGTTACAGAAGTCCAAGGTGTATAATAGGCATATGCCACACTAGGAAATTGTTCGGTCAGTCTGAATGTGTCTACTTGAAAATTGGTTACAGATGTAGTTCCAAAATATTCATTGGTTCTGGTAATAGTCATTTCGGAATGATGTATTGTTTCTTGTGCTATTTCAACAGAACCATATTTACCTATAATCATTTTCTGAAATGCGTCATAATCTAAAGGCCATTCAAACTGAGGATCAAATATTCGGTTGGCATATAAAATCATCCAACCAGCACCTACGTCATTGTAGACATTTTCTGCCAATAGGTCGGGAGTATCTCCATCCAAAACATTATAAACATAATAAGACGATGTATTATTGATAATGTTTCTCATAATACTAAAACGAAAGAAAATATCAGTTACGGTTTCATGAGGACCATTGAGATAATTTACGATATTATTGATATCATAATCAATAGTTGGAAAATAACCAAAAAGTGGAGTATTAGCAGATATTCCTGGAATGCCTGTTGCTGTGTTAGCGAATGCCATTTTTACCTCTTAAATACCCAATCTTCTACTGGGAGTTGGATTGCCTTGTCAAACTCATCCACATTAATTTCAATAAACTGCGACCTAACCTGTGAATAAAGATATCTTTTAATACAAGGTCTGGATAAGGACTCTAATCGTCGGCTGCCTTGTAATAACTGATAACTCAATTTTAGTTTGGTCGTTTCATCGTATAGTTTGTTATTCTGAAACTTCATTAACTGACCTAATAGTGCCTGACGTTCTCTTAGATTGAGATAATGTAAGTTCAAACCGAGAAAACCATCTTCATACATTTCAATAGGAAATGCCATCGGAAACTTGTCATACTTTGCTAATGTCAGTTTACCCTTCGGATCATATTTAAAAAAGAATAACTTTCCAATAACAGTATCATCACGACCTCTCTGGTCTGATGCCAATAATAGTTTACGTGCCTTAGGTGCCGCGGCACTCAATGCCTTATCAAACAACCACTTTTGTAGGTCTTTGGATGTATATTTTTCTACCATGTAGGTATTTATACTACTTTTTAAAGAGTTCCGTTTCGGTTATTAATCTAAATTCCCATCCTTTATGACGGCAATAGTCCTCAGCGGCTTTCCATTTGGCCTGATTAACTCCGTAAGTCATCACCTCGGTAATATACCTTTTAGTAGTCCTTTGTGGTCTTTTTGGTTCTTGCGTCTGGGCCTTTGGTTTCACCTCTAAGATCATCTTACGTGTCTCACCGTCTCTCCCAACCGCCTCCACATAAAAGTCCGTAAAGTATCGGTGCACCTTATTGTCGATGGGTGAGACATAAGGAATGACTATCTCTTCCGATGCCCAACGGATGACATTGATGTTATTATCTAACCAATCCATAACCCGTTTTTCCCATCCAGACCTATATACAATGTTGGTGGGGTCTCCAATATATTTTTTAGGATTCACAGGCTTAAATAAACCTTGCTTGTAGTGTGCCATAAATAGTATGTAGCATTTCCGGAGGAATAAATGCCAGCAGCACGATATTATTTTCCATTGGTACAAGATCAGACACAAGGTAGCTGGATGAATATTAGTGCCTTTGCTCCCAGTTCTGCTACCGTGGCATTAACTGTTTCTTTGTTTATTCCAGGTGCTATCAGCGGCAGTAATCTAACATTTACATCAAGACATGAATATTCAGAAACCAAAGTGACCAAGGCGGCAGTAGATGCGGCCTCAGGAATAACAGGTGTTGGGTTCGGCGCCGCTCAAGCTGTAGGTCAAATGGCATTTGGTTCTACACTCAATCCAAAAGTCGAAGTTCTTTATCGTGATACCGATCTTAGAACATTTGAGTTTGTTTATATCATGTCACCCGCCAGTCGGCAAGAACAGACTATGATTCAGAATATTATCCAGTCACTTAGAATGTATGCGGCACCAACTTTGTCTGGTAGTGCTTACAGTGATCCAAGACAGGGGTATATTGGAACAGATGCACAAGCACAATATCTAGGTATAAACTCAAGTTATCTTTTTGATTCACCAAACGAGTTTGTTATTGATTTCTATTATTATGATGAAAATGGTGCTTTAGCAGTTAATAAAAACATCCCATATATTGGTCGATGTGTTTTGGAAGGAATTGAGGTAATGTATAACCCCAACGGTGAGTGGAGTACCTTCTCTGATGGTAGTCCTATTGCAACTCAGTTACATTTAGCATTTAGAGAAATGCGTGTCATCGACGGCAAAAACATAGCGAACGGTTACTAATATGGGTAATAACTTTTCACAGTCAAATGTGCCACAATACTTAGATATTCAATCTCTTAGAAGTGCTTTTACAAAAGCAGGAGATGTGGCAAAAGGATGCCGTTTTGCGGCTGTAATACGGCCAAATGGTGACAAGATTTTAAACCTTATTCCTAGAGATTTAATTTACATGTGCGAATCCGTAGAGTTTCCTGGCCGTGGATTCGATGTAACACAGATTAGATATTGGGGTGCTGGTCAGGTATTTCCAAATAATACTCTCTATGAAACCTCAAATATGTCTTTTATTTGTCGTCAAGATAGTGTCGAACGTGCTTTCTTCGATAACTGGATGGATATTATTAACCCAACAACCAGTTTTACATTTGAGTATCCAGAAAATTATTACGCAACTATTCAGATATATCATCTATCTGAAGTAGGCGGACCGGTAGATCCTTCAACAAGACAACCATCATACCAAGGTATATATGGATGGTCTTTGTATAAAGCCTGGCCGACTTTGATAGCACCACAACAGGTCACATGGGCCGATCAAGATATTCTTAGATTACAAGTTACATTAACATATAAGTATTGGGATAGACCAGATTACAACCCATAATGGAGATTAGATTATGTTACCTAAGATTGATGTGCCAACATATAATGTAGAGATACCATCAACCAAAGAAAAGATTACAGTTAGACCGTTTACTGTAAAAGAAGAAAAACTCCTATTAATGGTTATGGAGTCTCAAGATGTAAACGAGATTGTTAATACGGTTAAACAGGTTATTAATAACTGTATTGTCAAAGGTAAGGTTAATGTTGATAAACTACCATTCTTTGACATTGACTTTCTGTTTATCTTTCTTAGGGCCAAATCTATTGGTGAATCCGTAGAGGTAAACCTAACTTGTAATAATGAGGTGGATGGTAAAACTTGTGGTAATGTTTTTCCTGCTATGATGGATATTGCCAAGTGTGAGATTGTTAGACCTGAAAAGATTAGTGAAGATATTAAACTAAATGAAAAACAGGGTGTTAAAATGAAATATCCAAACTATGCTGAAATGAAAAGAGCAGAGTTTAATGAGGATATTGACGAAAAAACAAGTACCATCGTAAATGCTATTGACTACATATATGATGCTAATGGAATGTATTCGCATAAAGATTATTCCAAAGAGGAACTAACCGAGTTTGTGGAAGGACTTACTGAAGCAAACTATAAACAAATGATGGAGTTTATAGATAACTTTCCAACATTTGTAGTTAAAATGGAGGCCACTTGTACCAAATGCGGTTTCCACCATAATGTGAGGTATACAGACTTCTATGATTTTTTTATGTGATGATGGGCCACGATAAACTGGCAAATCATTATAAGACCCAGTTTAGTTTGGTACAACATCATAAGTGGAGTTTGGATACATTAGAACAAATGTTGCCTTGGGAAAGATATATCTATGTTGACCTATTACAAGCCTTCCTCAAAGAAGAGGAACAAAAGGCCAAAGATCGTGAGAATGAACTAAAGAATAAAATAAATCACGCTAATCGGAAAAGAATGTAATGGTTAATAAGGTTAATAAAGACGCCTTCAAAAAACTGAAGAAACTAAAACCTGCCAAAAGAATGGAGATGGCTAGAAGTCCTGTTGGACAATCTATGCTATCTTTGCTCACACCTTCTCAGTTTGCCGATTTATTCCCAAGATACTACGAACAAGGTTTGCCTAATGTTGAGGGTTTTCGTAAGGCCATCTCCAAAAAATCACAAGAAAAGCAACAAGAATATTTTGACAGTCTGGATGAAAAACTAGGCACAACAAGTCCTGGTGCTGCCGAAAGAACTGGTAGACAAGGTGCTACTAGACGAGGCGGAGGTGGTGGAGGAAGTATTACATCATCTGGTAATCTCGCAACAAATCAAAGAGAAGCATATCAGGCAGCATTAGCAGAAGGACTATCACCATCTGCCGCTAAGATTTTGGTTGCTAATATGTCTGGTGAATCCTTGCGTAACCCTGCGGATCACCATTGGGATCGTTCGCATATGTCGCAAGGTATTGTCCAATGGGATCCTCGCCGTGCAGAAATAATCAAAAACCAGTTTGGTGCGTATCCAAAAGATATGTCTGTAGCACAGCAAACTAAAGCTGCTATCTGGGAAATGAAAAAATATTATCCTTCTGCTTGGAACGACCTAACAAATGAGAGTTTGGGTTCCCGTGAAAGAATGTATGGTGTTGTTAGTAAGTATGAAATACCCGCAGATAAGCAAGGTGCCACCGATCTAAGAATGAGGCATCTCTCTGGACTTAATGTAGAAGGTGGTGGTAGAGAAGGTGCTACACCATCTGCCGGTGCAGGTGTTACAACCGACATGGTTGGCAAGGCCTTTCCTAATGCCAAAGGTAATACAGAGTGTGTGGCATATGCTCAACAGGCAGGCGGTGTAGGTCATACAAGCGGATGGTCTCCTGGCGCCCACGCAGGCACAGGTAATCTAAAACCAGGTGCTTGGATTGCCACCTTCCAGGACGGCAAATACACTAATACATACGGACAGTCCCACGTTGCTCGTTTTGAGAGTTACATTTACGATAATAGTGGTAAGATTATTGGTATGAATGTAACACACCAGTATAATAGATCAGGTAAAGTTATTTCTGGCCAGATGATGTTTGGTTCCGGCGGTGAAATGGATGCCAGCAACTATTACCAGATCCATGATAATGGTCGACCAGCATCTATGAAAGTTTCTGATGGTACCGATGTTAAGGTTCAGGAACGTAAGCAATATTTTAAAAATCATCCAGAAGCAGATGATAGCGACCAAGTTAAATCTACAACAAAAGTTCAGACACAACCTGCGGTTGCTGCACCTCCACCTCCTATGCCACATCCTGCGGCATCTTCACCAACAACACCAACGGCGACGGTTAACAAACCAACCTCAGGATCATTTAATGTAAATAAAGATGCCTTTCTTGCTAAGATCAGAGAAATGGAACCACTCGCTAATATGGCAGGTGAGGAACGTATTAGATCGGGATTTAATGACGATCCTAGAGTTAAAAAGGCTGGTGTTCATATTGATGAAAACTGGCAGATGCACGCCAAAGATGTTAATAACTCCGATTTTAAAGAAGCAACAAAAGATTTTGGTGGCGGTATTATCAAGCCATTAGATAAACGATCAGAGGCACCATCCAATAAACAAACTGCTTCATTAGATGCTGACGCACATTTTATGAAAGCGGCATATTCACCAGGTGGTGATAATGTATCAACAACTTCCGTTGGTGCACAAATGCGTGGTAAGATTGAGGAATACTACGGTAAGAAAATGAGTGACCGTGAATATGAAATGCTAATACGTGCTACACATGCCGAGTCCACAGCAAGAGGACATTCACCAGAAGAACATGCTATGATTATGGGTTCTATTCTTAATCGTGCAAAGAAAAAAGGTGGTGTTGATAAGGCACTCATGGCTAGGAGTCAGTTTGAATCCGTTACAGGTAGAGCAGGTAGAGGATTCCATCCTAATGCCGCCTATAAGGCTGGACCTAGTGTTGAGAGAATGGGAGCAATCAACGAAGGTGTAATGAACCACCTTCATAGAGTTCCATCAAATCAAGAATACTTTGCTAGTGCTACAGTTAAAACTAAGTTCCTTAAAAAGAGTATTTTACCTGGTAAGTTTGGTACTCCACAACGTCATGCTGATACTTGGTTTGGTAATACTCTATTACCAGAGACTAAGAATAAGGTTGCGGAAACACCTACAACTGGTGCTATTCCTATGGATTCAACTGTTAATCGTGGTGATAAAACACCTACAACTCCTAAGACAACGGTTGAACCACCAAAACCATCAACAACCGATAGAATAGCAAAAGAAATATTCCAAGGTGGTGGTAAAGGTGCCGAGGCAGCACCTGCAAAACCAACGACAACGACTCCAACTACCACATCAGCAACAACACCGGTAGCACCACCGGCGCCGCCAACTAATGGTAGTATTAGAACAGAACCAGTTCTTAACGTTGATAACCCAGTTAGAGGTGCATCTGATGGTGGTTCATTTGATGCTAATGGCACCGTCTCTATTCGTCCTATGGATAGAAAAGACGATCACGCATTAATCAGCAATAATGGTGGAAGAGACCAAGTTATAGGAACAGTCCAATCTGGTGAAAGAATAGATGTTACACCTCAGCAAAAAGTGAGTGGTAATATGGGACCAACTGATAATGGACTTAGAGGTGAGTTTGAGGCACTCCGACAGGAGATAGGTAATAATCTATCAAATGCAGGTGAACCAGTTAAGCAACAACCAAAAACAATACAACAAAAGCCTGATGCTAATGTGACCAAGTTTAATGCATCACTAAATGAACAAAATAAAAATAAACAATGGCATAATGATGCCTTTGCTAGAGCAATGGCCAGAACCAGATTGCAAGAAACTGGTGATACATTAAACAACCACTTCTCAGGTGGTAATACAAACTACGGATAAAAAAAGGGGCCCGTAGGCCCCTTTCAATAGTTATCTTGTAAAGTCTCAGTCCTCAGCCAACTTGCGAAACATTGCGAGGTCTTCATCCTCTTCATCTTCCACAACTGGTGCCTTAGCAACTGGCTTTGAGTCCTTAAAAGGAACCTCATCATCAACCGAGTATGTTGCTGATACCTTTTGACCGCCAGCAGGAGGATTATAGGTACCACCGCCGTTCTGGGTGTTTACTGAACCTGCATGACCATTCACATCATCAAGGCGGGCCTTGAGTTCAGCATAGGTCTTGAAGTTCTTGCGGTCAACAATCTCCTTGAGAGAATGTTCACGCTTCCAGATTGCTTCCATCTCATCATCGTCCTTTGATAGCGGACCTGGTGCGAGGAACACGGACTCGTCATAGTTAGGGAATGATACGTTACGACCACCCATATTAACATTCTGACGGGTTACCTTCAACTTGAAATGAGCACCTTGCCAAAGATCAAAAGGATTGACCTTACCCTCGGACTCAAGGTCTGGGTTCATCATCTTTGTGATCTTATCAAAGATTTTCTTGCCATACTTGAACAAGAATACCTTACCTTCATTCTCAGGGTTCTTAGGATCACTCACCACATAGATGTTAGAAACGTAGTGAAGACGGCGCTTCTGATCACGGGCTTGCTTCCGCTCAGGAGAGTTATCGTCTTGTGTGGAGTTCCAGAGTGTTGAGTTATACTCTGATACAGGATCCTTCTCATCGAAGGTTGTTAGAGACTTTTCAATATACCACTTTCCAGTAACCTTGTTCTGGAAACCATGATCAAAGTAACGGACCCAAGGAAGGGCGTCGTCACCATCAACTGCCGGACCTGGAAGGAAACGGATAACAGCCAAGGCATTGCCTGTCTTGTCTGGTGTTGGCTTCCAATAGTTGTCGGTATCTTCCTTCTCGAAGTTACCACCACCGCCATTCATCTTTTCAACCTGCTTTAGAAGGCCGTTGAAATCCTTAGATTGCTTTTTTAGATTTGCAAAGTTCATCGTATTCTCCTTGTATAACGTTGTATGTTGTCTTATCCACTTTATCATGATGTAAGAGAGTATGGATTTGCCAAGTCCGTATCCCGAACCGGTTTTATACCATACTCTATTCTTGTATAATAACAGGGGCCGAAGCCCCTGTCAAGTATTATTTTTCACCGAGTTCTTTACCGGTGTCTTTATGAAGGATCTTACCTTTGATAATATGATAATTACCGTGATCCATCCATAAATCCCAAATTAGATTAGAAGCAAGTTCTGGATTATTATCCACGATAAGAATATACATTGCCTTAATCAAGTCTTCTTTAGTCATCTTCTTTATCTCCTTATAAGATGTTGCTAATATCTCACAAGAAAACATAACAATAATGTATCTCTATTTATACAATCAGTAAAAACAACTCTAGGTAAAACTCTACCTCTTCTGTTATTGCCAAAACCTCTGTAGTTTCTTCGTGTATTAATACCAATTTGCCGTGATGGTGTTTGATGTGATACAGGCCCTCGGCAAAGTCTCTTAGGATATCTGATGCGTTACCTTCTAGAAGTCTCATCTATTTTCTCCTTGAGTATGCGTTTGAATTTATTCTTATCGTATTTTACAAAAGGTTTGTATTTACGTAGTTTCAACGCCACCTTGGACCAGATGGGATCATTATTACCCATATATTTATCAAACTTTTCGGTGTATCCTATAAAGTCATTCAGTATGACCATGGACTCAGGAGAAATACTACCCCTAAGATATAGGCAAACAATATAAGGATACTCACCGTCCCTAACATCAAAAGGAAGATCGAGGCCATATTTAAAAACTCGCTCAACGTCATTCTCGAAGTGATATGTGAGTGCCTGTTTTCTTCCTTTGTATTGAATATAGTTTTCTTGTGCTTCGTCTTCCAATAACTCAGTGACATAGTTACGATCCTTCAATCTATTAGCAATAAAAAAATCTCGTAGTTCTCTGTCTTCATACTCTTTGGCAACCTTATCAAAGAACCATTTGTCTGGTCTCTTTTCGTAGGTGGCCCTGGATGCTTTTACTTTATGGTGCGTAAAGAGGTCAAATGTAGGACTCTCAAAGTGAGTTCTGATGGTAACAAAGACCACGTATGCACCATACGCGGAAAAATGACTCATATTGGTAGTTTAGCAGTTTTAGATTTCTTAAGGAAGTTGAGGTCTTCAGCCTCGATTTGGATCTTTGCCTTGAGGACTCCTGATACAAGTTTACCAGCCGTCTCAGTCTCAAGGTTGTTTTGTTCACAGAATAAACAGATGGCATCGATGTAAGGAATGTCCTTCATGTATACCATCTCTTCAATTGCCATAGAAAATTTATTGATATCTTCTGGCGTCATAATATTATATCTCCTATCGGATTGCGTGAGTGTTTTTGCCTTTGAAGGACTTCTTGAGGAGTTTAAACCAAAACTTCCTCTCCTTCTTGGCATCTTTATTCAGTATAGCACGATAGAACTTTAAAATCAACTTTTTTGTTTTCATTTTAGTGTCCTTTAAATAAAGATTTGAATTGTTACCCTAATTGGACTATTTTTAGTTAAACAAGTTACCGCATGTGGAACACCACCAACTTGTTCAATTGCTAAATTTTTTTCAGGTATTATACCCTTAATTTCATTATTGTCCTCATAAAGAAATAATCCACCATCGTTTCTATTCCAATAATCATTAATATAAATTGTGAGTCCTCCTTTATGAACACCATCATTATGCCAAGATATGTGACTTCCAGGAGTCCAAAAATAAATCATAATTCGTGATTTATTCATAATATTAAGTTTTTTTTCTACTTGATTTTTTATTTTATGATAAATAATATTATTAGTATCAATATCATGAATTAGTATTACATTACTATCTAATATAATACCTTTATGCCAAGAATAATTTGTTCTGAAAGAATTTTTTCCGTTGGTGCATAGTGAATTGGAATACTCAACAACTTCGAAAAAAATTTCCGAATCAAAAAAATTTTTATGTTGTTTAATATATTTCATTTTAGGATCCTTTGTGAGGTGCCGGATTCTGTTTCTAGGCTCCGGCGGGCCCAATGATTATGCTGCTAGAGCAAGATCAAATGATGCAAAGTTATCGTTAGCACCTAACGTTGCTTTCGGTCTCCTTGAACCCTTACTACACCAGTCGATCCTATTTCTGCCCCATCAAAGATACACCAATAATCCCTCACTTTCTTAGGCAACCCTTTCGGGTCTGGGGCCCTTGACGTATCTATGGTGGAGCAGCCGGGTACCGCCCCCGGGTCCTGAGTGTCTATGCCGTTCCTCTCAACGACCTAAGCATATTATTTATTATATACTATTTTTTGGAAATGTCAAGGGGTATTTTTTGCCAACTCAATGTGCCATCTGAGGAATAACCAATATAAACTTCACCGGTTTCCATGTCTATTAGTTTCCATTTTTCAGGACACTTGGTATAAACTGTTAGTGTTTTGGCATTTTTGAGTTCAATAACTTCTTCGCCTGTTATGAGTTTTCTTTTTTTCATTATTATTGCACCTGATTTTCAAACTCTTCCATCTGTGGCGCACCAACACCACGATGGTCACGGGAACCATTAGTTACAGGGGCGACTAGTGTTGTCCCGTATAAGGCAGTCTGCGATGGTGATAGTGTTACAGCTAGCCAAACCAAGACAAAGAAACACCATTATTGGTAGAAAGTATTTCATAGTTCATATTCCTCCCTAAACTGGACAATCTTATCATATAATCCTTTAACATAATCTGTCCGTCTTTTGACGAATACCTGTGGATGGATTTCGTGGTCTACGGATATCAATACAACAATCTGTCTGGCCTGGATGCCAGTCATATCCTCATACATCAAAGAGTATGCGGTGCATTGTTCAAAGTAGTTTAAAATCCATTCCTCTTTCTTAGGTTTCAATGAGGTCTTGAAGTCAATAATGGAAGTGAGACCATCAAACTCGGCAATACAATCAACCTGACCTGCCAGTCCGATGGCCTCACTATACAGCATTGCCTCAACATAATGGACGTTATCAATACGTTCCAATGTTGGCAACATATTACGGAATGCCTGTTTCATATCAGGCATAAGAGCATCATTATAGTATGTGGAATGTTCCTCGTTCTTGATGTAGGATTCCATTAACGAGTGGAACTTGGTACCTCTAGAAGATGCTCTTGCAGAAACTCTATTTGCTTCTTCTTCACCAACCCGTTTCCGCCACTTTGCAATGCTATCGCCTTTAAAATGAGACAAGAAGGTTGTAACAGATGGCAGTTTAGTGCCATTTGGAGAGATGTAGTATCGTTTTCCATTTATTTCTTCCCTTTTCAGAGTAGTTAGAAAGTGGTCATGGTTTAAATGATTAAAAGTTTTCACTAGCATCCAACATCAAAGTCGTCCTCAACTGTTTCATCCATTATACTACACCTCTCCGTAAATGTCAACCTTTACAGGCCCATTTCAGTCTTCTGTATTATATATTCTTTCACCACACCGCTTCGCACGATGTCCTCAATGTTAAACTCAATGTGATTAAATGATGGCATACGGCGAGTAACAGCCATCAATTCTTTAATACCTGTTTTCTCATGTGGTTTATGAAGATCGGTTTGGCGATAGTCACCACAGAAAATAATACGAGAGTTTTGACCTATACGGGTCATAACTGTATCAATCTCTTGGAAAGTCATATTATTGCACTCGTCAACAATGATAATACAATCGTTAAATGTCATACCACGTAGAAAGGAAGTAGTAGTAAATTCTACTAGGCCCTTTAACTTCAAAATCTTCCATCCATCACCACGACCAAATAAGTCATCACAAATTTCTTGGTAAGGTTGTTCGTAAACTTCCGATTTTTGTTTGTCGGTTCCTGGTAGGAATCCCATGTCGCGGCTTGGTACGACCGATCGGATGATAACAACCTTCTTATATGTCTTTTCGTGTAGAA